>Ga0268299_1000140_pt1 | contig 285348 bp, 252 predicted proteins | sample NOBtaG_FD_193484 | JGI IMG/M metagenome (GOLD analysis project Ga0268299, IMG submission 193484) | Activated sludge microbial communities from bioreactor in Nijmegen, Gelderland, Netherland - NOB reactor | ecosystem: Engineered > Bioreactor > Aerobic > Activated sludge | place: Netherlands... | reverse complement strand
GTTGTGCAGGAGGCGGTTGTGCAGGAGGCGGTTGTGCAGGAGGCGGTTGTGCAGGAGGCGGTTGTGCAGGGGGGGCTACTGGTGAGGGTTGGGCATGCGAAGGCACGACTGGGGGAGGAACAGTGGGTGCACCGACAACTGGTGCGGAGGGCGGTTGGGCGGGAATACCCAATAAGGCGCAGAGCTCATCCCGATTTGGTGAGATCGCGGTTTGCGCCGCACATGCACCGAATGCCGATCGAATTGTGTCGTCGACAGCTGCCCGAACGACACTCTCGGCAGCTTCAATAGGGGACGCGGCCCACCAGAGTCCCGGCACGGCGCTGGGATCGACGTAGATCTCCCGCACTCGAAGACTCCCCGCAGCGTACGGTGGGTGCGGATCAACTACGACCGGAGTCGCCGCGGTTTGGACGGCGGCCGGAGCGAACCAAAGCAGGATCGGATCCCCTATGCCGGCCTTGAAGGCTCCCGTCAGAACTTCCTTGAGAACTTCTCCTCGCACGGACGCTGACGGAGGACTTGGCGAAAAGCTCATTGCGAGGTCGAGGAGCGTGGCGAGAGCGACGCGCTTTAGGTAGCGGACGGCGGCCAAGTCTGGAGATGTGCCGCTGATTGCCGCAAGAATCTCTCGCAGGAGATCGGCCGAGTCGCGAAGTTGCTCGCGCGCTCGCTTCAGTTCCTCGTTCGTGACCAACGGGAACTTCTCGGGCGCTCCCGGCATGCCGTGATGCTTCACCTCAACCGGCACCATGCACAGTTGAAGTGCGCCGTTAGGCCCACGACTGACAACGACTGCGAGAAGATCGCAGCGTTTCTTAAGCGATCGACCGACCATTCCCTGCAGGATCGGCTCAATCGGATCGAGGGGAAGAATGCCGTAGATGAGCGGCCGCTGGTCTGGCGGAAGCTGCTCAAATGGGCTGATCAGCTTGTTCGAGACCAACAGCTGCATCGCGTAGAAGAAGCCTGCCGCGGCACTTTCCTGGGTGCCGCCCCCCGCATTGAGCGCAGCCAAACCGATCCCGCGCTGCCCAAGGACGGCGACAAGTTCATACGCCTGTGCCTGCGTCACGCCTTGGCGGCCGTGCAATGCTGCCGTTAGCGAGGCAGGAATGCGCGCAACGACGTAGTACGGACGCCGTGCCAAGTCGGAGGTGTTTCTTTCCGTTGCCATCCAAGAGGGACGCCACTCCCACAGCAAGCGGTGTCCACCGGGAGAAGGGTTTGCGGCGATCATCGTCGCAAGCTGCGAAGGATCGAGATTGAAAGTCCCGAGGACTTCCCAACTTGCTCCCATCCCAAGCCCAAGTGCGTGCAGCTGGGGTGAGGCGCGGAGACAAAGACGGTCCGCGCCGTCACCTTCCAGCTCGTGCAAGAGCGCAGCAACGCCAAGCACGTCCTCGTCTGGTCGTGGCAGGAAGTTTTGGTCGAGCTGGGTCCCGGTCAGCGCCGTGGGAGAGAACCGTCGAACGGGCAGTGTTCCCAATAGTCCGAGTGTGGTGCCTTCGCCGAGTGCGAGGTGGACCGTGGCGTTCTCGATCAGGGCCACGTCAGCGTCCTTGGGGGGGGCGGCTACTGGGTAGACCCGCCACTCGAACATTCGATTCGGTTGCTGCGTTCGCCGCTCAGCGAAAAGAGTGTCCCGCGAGGGTCGATCACCTAGACGGTCGAGAGAATCCCAAACACGCACTCCGCCACCGAGCGTTGCCGCTCCTTCTGATTCCGCTGTGCCGAGGAGGCGAATGAGGGTTTCATCGATCTCAGCCGATCGAGGCGCCGCGCCAACCGCCCTAACGTCCACTTCGAGCGAGTTGATGTGCGAATGCGCGTTTAAGTAGTCATCAAGAGCACGCTCGACAACGCGCGAATTTAGCCCCGTCCGTCCTCCCCAAGGGAGGGGTTGCCCAGCCGCCAACACCGGGAGCTCGGCGTTGCCGCCGGGTCCGAGAACAGCAAGCGCACTCCAGCCGACGAAGTCCTGTTCAAGACCCGGATTGATCGGCACCGCGACCAACGGACGTTTCTGACCGGCGGCGTTCAGGCCAATGCCAACCGATGGAAGATTCCAACCTTCGAGCAAGCTGAGCAGACCGAAATCCCCCGCCTTGTCACTCCGTCGCGCGACGGCGGTCGCACAGAACGCCCAGGCAAGGCGAATGGGATGGAGCTGCGATAACAGCACGGCCTTCAGCTGGCCGAAGTCGACATTGGGTTGGCCTTCAACAACCACAATCGAAAATGGATAGGAGGCCCAAAATCTATCCGCCGGGCTGCTCTGCGTCGCAGCGCGAATCAGTTGCCGGTGCGTCGCGAGGAGGGTCTGAACGAGTCTCGCGTCGACCTTGCTCGGATCAAAGCTGCTTAGCCATGTTGTCTCGGCACCAGGTCGAATTCCCAGGGCTCCACACACCTCGGTTGCAGCCACCATGAAGTCTGACCAGGCAGGTGACGCAACGAGTGTGTTTGAGGGCCCGGCGCCGATTCCTGGCGGAACAAAGCCAGCGGTCCTGGTGAACAGCAATACGGGTTCAGGATCACCGCCATGCGGGAGCCAAGTCTTTGCGGTATCTGACGCCCCAATCACGAACTGGAACAGCGAGTTGAGTCGCGTCGGCTGAGCCGCGCACAGAGGTCCGGTGATGCTGTCTTGGTACTTGCCAAGGATTGTGTCGCGCTCTGCGCTCGCAGGAGGTCGCAGCGCTGCACGATGCCCGCGCACTGCGGACAGAATTCCTGATGACAACGTGCTCGATCGTTGCTTTGCCGCAAAAACGGTGACGTCGCCCGTCGGGTCCGCGACGACGACACCGTCATCGAGATGATGTTCGCTTGGCGCAAAGTAGCCGTCGTCGTGCGTGCCGAGCGATTGACCACCGATGTCCAGCTGATTGACCGACACAAACTGGGGCGTCCACGGATCAATTCGTCCATCGTATGCCTGCACACTGTAGGGACCCTCCTCAGGCAAGAGAAGGGTAGGAATCGAGGCAGTCCAAAGACCGGACGGGGGACTGGCGACGTAGGAATCGTCGCTATTCGGTGCGATTCCCTCCACTCGTTGGTCCCTGGTAACCACCACCGTTGGAGCGAACGGAGAGGGCACGATGGTGCGGATCTCCGCCTTCGTTTCGTGGGGAACAGTCCAAACCCCGTCGTGCCGAAGACGAACAGCAACTTTGACCTTGAGCTTGCGGTCTGGATTCCAGCTTCCCGAAAGTTCGCCGGTCGGGTCTTTGTCGCCCTTGTACTCTACGACTACGTCAAACGTAACCAACAGCCGGTCGCCAGGCCCAGGGGTTACCGCCACACTGGGCACTTTTGCGCCCGCGATCTCGATCTCAACGTCTGGCGTGATCCAAGCATCACCATCCGCGGCGCTCAACGGCTCGGTGGCACTAACGTGGAGTGTCTTCCATGACTCCTTGTACTGGAGAGTAAGGCCCGTCAGGGTAACTGTCGTTCGCCACTTCTTCGGCGTGGAGTGTTGCGACACGGAGCCGGATCTCGTGTCTAGGAAGAAGGGGGTCGACGCCCCTGCCCCGAGAGGAATCAAACAACCCGGATCCGGCGCCGGCGAAAGCGGCACGGCTTTGCGTAGGCGCGCGCGGGCGCTTTCAAGATGTGTGAGCGTCACGCCCCACCACGACGGACGGTCGGGCGCTGAGATATTAGGGATGCTCGTGGAAAGAACCGTGGGAGAAGGAGAACTCGCGAAGACTTCCGAGCCGACAATCGGTGCAGGAGTTCCTGCAACCATCGACGCGACTTTTCCCCAAGCAAGTCCGCGCCACGGACTGATCTTTACAACCCCGTTGTCTTCCTCATCCAACGCAACAAGGAACTCAGCCGCGCCGCCGTCCCGTAGGAAAAACTCGTCGACCACTTCCGTCCACAGCTTCACGAGCTTGGAAGCCGCCGCCTCAGCAGGCGCCTTTGGTGGCTCGAGGAAGGGGTTTCCCGCCTCGGATTCGACAGGCAAGGGAAGGCCGGATAGCCGGACAACTTCCCAGGCGTGACGCGGAGCGATGGGGCCAGAAAATGTCGTTAATAGCCCATCGAGACGGTCGAACAATCCAGCCAGATGAATTAGCCATCGATCCGTCCAGTGGATCCCCGCGATGCTGCCCGCGTCCTCGAAGAAGTCGACGAGGAGCCTCGCGACCCAAGTGGCGGTCGTCACGAAGGCGTCAAAGGAGTGGCTAGCCCCCCAGCCCCGTCGCGTCCAGATCTCGCTTACGCAAGCCTGCACGAGCAGTTCGAGACTGCATTCTCCGCCTCCGGTGCCAGGAAAACGGCGTGAGAGGAAGGGCCGGACCACACTCTGAAACGAAGAGTCGGGTTCGTAGAGACCGCGCGCCCAGACGAAAATGCGGTCGTCGTCCGTGCGCCAAGCAAGCACGTTTTGCCATGGAACCGTGTCAGCGGCTGCCACGCCCGATGCGGCCGAGCCGACGAGCAATGCGCGATGTGGGGAGTGCGAGTTGGCGCTCGACACGAGCGCAGCCATCTCGGCGCTCAGCTCGGACGGGAGTTCGACCGAATAGAGGCCCCCAAGCGACCCGAGGTGGTTAGCCAACGCTCGTCCTAAGACCGGCATAGTCTCCTAGTTAGCTAGAAACCCGATCGGATAACCAATGCATCATCGGCATCGGGACTGTCGACACTCAATCCCGCTTCTTCGAGCAGCTCGACAAGAACAGGTCGCTCAATCCGGACCCCGAGCGCACCCAGATCGCGCGTCAGGCCACCAAGCGTGCATTGGTCGCCAGGCTTTCCGCACAGGAGGCTGGTGACGACGACTAACCATTCGGGTCCGGGCTTGAACCAGAGATGACGCCCATTCGTTCTCGCAAGCGAATAGAAATCCGCCTGATCGACAGTGTCGTCATCGGAAGACCGAGGCAACAGAAGGTAGCGAACGAACTCCTTCTGGTTGTTGGCAGTGGTCTTGGACGTCCGAAGCGGTGCGGCAGCTGACGCACGAATTGCTGGTGCTAGCGCTGAGGCCCAGGCGATGATTCGTTCGTTAGGACTGGGACCCACCGGAAGGTCTGTCGCTACCCCAGGGACGTCCAGCGCCTCTAGGACTTGCGCCCGTGCCTTCCATCCCCGTGCAATAAGATCGCCGATTGCGGTCCAGGCACTCTTTTGACTCGGCGGAACAGACGTCGGCTCGACAACAGCCAGAACCGCGCCTTCGGACAATAGCGTTTGCAGACGCCGGGGGAGGGGTCCCGAAGAAGCCGCGATGATCTCATGAACACGAGTAAAAAACTCGGCCTCCCACAGGTACGCAAAAGCCAGCCCGGTCCGCAGGAGACAAAGCGCCCAATCGACAAACCTCCGATTCGGAAGGGTGTTGAACCAATCCGGAGTGCACAGGGCCTTCCACTTTGTCCAGAACCAGGAGAAGGGTGTCTTGAACGTCTCGAGGTCGGACGGTGTCGCGGGTTGCCCCGGAGGATTAGGACCTACCGATGGCCACGCGCGCCACGCAAGACCCGGTTTGCCGAATTCGGCTGGTAACGCCGACCACGCATGGCGCGCCAACAATGGCAGCAGCCAGTCCAACGAACCTGTCGCGCCATCGCGCGGGCTCGTGGTCGAGGTAAACAGGCTTAAGTAACTACGAGCTGCTGCTCCCTCCTCTCGCGCACCTCCAAGCCACGCGATCTTTTCGATTGCGTTCGCCAAGTGGGACGGCGTCGTCTTGTTCACGAGACCGTGAAGCGTCTGAAGAGCGACTAAGGCGGGATGAATCGGAACGCAGGCAATGGACTTGTCGCCCCGACCCTTCGGAGCGTCAAGCGAGTACAGCATTGCCTGTGCGGGTCTTGGTGTACCGGCCGAGGCCAATATCAGCGCACTCAGATCGAGCGACATTGCGAGCGGAGCCATCTGGACTGTCTTAGTCGCGCTGCCCCGAACGACTCTCGGCACAAGGCGTTCGGGCTCAGGCAACTTCTTGTCATCTCCAGACTGCTTCAGCGCACTGAGGTCGTCGTGAAACGCCTTCTGCCCCGGCGGGCGCAGGGACGACCCGGGCGATCGCCATATGAGGTCCGTGAGAAGCGATTCGGTCTGCTTCGCGTACTCGGGTCTTGGCAACGGCAATAACGTATCAACCCAGTTGTTTGCCACTGTTAGGTCCCCTCGACGCGTAGAAAGGCAGCGCCAGCGGGAGTTGGTGCGAGCTGGTGCGCCCGCCCGTGCTCACTTGTGAACCAAGCGTGCATCTTCAGCATCCGTGCTCTACTAACCAACGATGCACGAGCTCGTTCGATGCGCGCGAATGCCGTATCGCCGATCTCGGAAAACGATCCGACGGCGTCTCCTGCATTCAGTAGCGCCTCTCTGGTTACGGCTAGGTCGACGGACAGCGTGGCCAGATTGATGGGATCGCGACGTCGAAGTTGCACCACCGCCGCCAGAGTGTCGCCACGGGCGGAAATGATGACATCAATTTCATTCGCTGGAACGTTAACGAGCAAGGTGTGGGATGGGAGTTTTCCTGTAAGGCAGTAAGTTCTTGGTCTCAACGGAGCGAAGAAGACATTTTGGTTGCCGCCTGACGGGACGATTAGCCGGTTCAAACCGTCGCCGAGTCTCTGCCTGGGTTCGTCAGCCAACGCGCTAGCTTGCTCAGCGAGCCATGCGCCAACGGCCTGCCCGTGTCTGAAGAAGCCGAAGGCGGTACCCGTCTGGCGCAACAAGGCCACGGCGCGCCAGCGACGTAATACGCGGATCCTGCGGATCGAAGTGCGATCGCCGCGAGGGATTTCAAGCGCTATCTCCTCTCGCAGAAGAACATCGAGCTGATCCTCAAGGTTTGAACGCATTTCGTGAATCGCGTCCGTCCAAGCGTCCACCTCCACCGAAGGCGACACGACGTCTAGTGCCTCTATCGCGTCCAGCACTTTCCTCCGTGACCCTCCCCATGCGTCTACGTCTCTCGCTGGATCAAGGTCCGCGAACGCTGATTCAAAAGGCTTTACGCGTGCCGCGTCAGGATGCGGAATGAGCTGGTCGACGATAGCTCCGAACACGGTATCGCCGGAAAGACTGAGAGCGGCAGTCCCGCGAGGAATCTCAAATCCTCCATCTGGATAGAGGTTCCAGTAGATCCGGTGCCTCACGAGAGAGACCAGGCCAGCCTTCGCAGAACCGGGGGCGAGTCGGCCAGCAACCCATTCGCACGGGTGCATGCCCTTTAGCCATTGGTCCTCGGGCGCGCCCGCGATCGCCAGAGAGACATGGCCAAGCAGATCACGATAGGAGAGGCGTCGTGCTGCCGCGACTTCAGCGGCGCGCAGGGCATCGAGGAATCTCCGCCGCAAACGACTCTCTTGCAGCCATCGCGCGTTCTGGGCGAATGGGCAGCGGTCATGCGCAGCGCAAAGCGTTCCGTCGGCCGCAACACAACCGCCGGCCTTCCACTTGGTAGAATCGACATACATCGTGACAAGTTTGCCCGCGACCGTAATTTCATCCCGATGCAGATCGTCAGAAACCAACTTGCCGATAGTTCGGTATGGCGCGACGGAGGGAGGTGACTGGCTGAAGTCAATTACGGGAGCCATGTCGCCCCCAGGGCTTGGTTCAAGCAGCGACAGGCTGTCCAATGCCACGACGTGTATCAGCAGCTCCAGCTCTCCTCCTGCGTCTAAGGGAACCGAGAGCTTGGCCTGACCGTAGTGCGGCTTGTCCGCTTTGACGGGCACGACGATCTCAAGGTTCGCCCCGCTCCCGCGCATGGGATCAGCAAGCCACCGAACAAGATCCGCAGTGAGCCGACGATGGACTGGTTCTGCCGGCCAATTCGCAACAGCATCAAGTCCCCCGACCTCTTCGACGAGTACGCCGCGGTTCACATTGGCGAACAGAGACGTTGCTGTTGACGCCTTCGTTCGCTCCACCGCGTTGAGAATGTCCAGGTAGAGAGACCGCGGCCCGCTCGCAGGCAGGTCCGTACGAGGAATGGAGGCGTCGTTGATCAGGGCGATCTCGAGCCCATTCGGTAGACGATGACCTTCTGTTGGCCACGAAATCGGCACCGTGCGCGGCGCGGGTGCGCCCGGGACTCTGTCTGGCAGTGAAAAGCTCAGCCGAGCCGCGAGAGAGCGAAGAGCCTCCGATTTCCCATTCCCCGGGCCGCCGATCAGGAAGCACCAGTTGACCGGAGAGCCAGCTGTCCAAGCGCCATTGCGGTCCGCCACGTGAGTGAGGACCTCTTCAATGCCCGGAGGGAAGGCCCCCAGTGGGACGACGCCGACTGGACCTTCAGCTGGGACTGCGACCGTGCCGCCCTGACCGTAGGCGTGTTTCAAGAGCCAAGGCAGTATCGGATTCTTGGCGAAGCTCATCGCGCTGTTGTCTGCGCTTGCGAGAGATCCGTGTGCACTACCTTCAGCAGCGTGCCGAGCACTTCTGACAGAAACGGCGGCACGGCATTGCCGATTTGGGTGTAGCGGGGGCACTGCTTCTTTCGTAACTCGCCTCCCGTGTTGTACTTGCCCTTGAACGCGAACCAGTCCGGGAAAGATTGCAGTCGAGCGTACTCCCGCGCCGTCAAGATCCTGGGTTCGGAGTAGTGGATAAGATCATCGGGTAACGTTGTGAGCGTGTGCGAGGGCCTTTCGCCGTCCAGCGGGACGGTGCACATCTTCTTGATGCCAAGCCGTTCGCGATCGGCGACGTTCACCTGAACGCCGCGGCGGCAGGTCTTCAAGATCTGCTCGAACCTCTCGGCGACCTTTGGGGTATGGCGAGCCAACCGCATACTGTTGGGAAGGTCATTCAGCGATTCATTCAAGAGCCGTTGGTAAGTCGTCGTTGGGCGCACGCGCGAGATCTGCATGAAGCCCTCGGAGTCATCAGATGGGATCAGCCGCTGCCCATTGATCCGCAGGTCCCCGATCGCTTCACGCACCTTCACGGCCCTGCCAAGTGGGAGCTTTCGCTCTTTGAGAAACTCCAAGCGAAGGTCGTGAAGCTTCGCATAGGGGTCGAAGGCAGTTTGAGTTGCTGGAAGGCTGGTCTTGAGAATTGCTACTAGAAAGAACCGTGGTCGAAACTGTGGAACGCCGAAGTCGGCGGCTCGTAACAGCTTCGGGTGGACGGCGTAACCGAGCTTGTCGAGCTTATTTCGAATCTTGTCTGAGAATGGAATTGGCGGGCGCCCCCGCCGCTTCTTTCTACGCTTCTCAGCCTTCTTCTTGCCGAACTCGACGGTGATTCCGCGAACATTCTCGAGCAGGATCAGGGGAGGCTTGATCAGCTCCACGATGTCCATGTAGTGGCGGAAGAGCACGTTACGGGGATCGGTCTTGCTTCGGCGGCCGGCAAGTGAAAAGCCCTGGCACGGTGGCCCGCCGGCGATCAGCGTTACCTTGCCGCGCAATGCTGCCAGCTGTTCACGAAACCGAGACTTGACGCGATGGATCGAGTTCGCGGACTTCGGTAACCACTCCGGCCAGTCGTAGCGAAAGCGCGTCCCTTCGATTAGGTTCGTACTCAGGGTTTTGAAGGCGTGGGTGTCGCGCTCAATTGCAAAGAGCCCCTTCCAGCCGGCCTTCATTAGGCCCAGGGAGAGCCCCCCGCAGCCCGAAAAGAGATCAATGAAAGTCGGTGGCGCCACCGGGCTGCTTGGGGCGCTTCCTTCACCCGACTCCTTCAGATTTAGTGGGGCAACTCTTGCCCCGTCCGCATCCATCGGATCTGCCTCTCGCTCGCTGAAGGGGTCGGACTTTTTTCTTGACTTCGAAGTGGTTAGCGACTGTGGCCTAAACAAAAGTTCACCCCTACCACGAGGGGCTGACATCGATGGTGCCGAAGCAAGCTGCGCCGCCATCGTGCTGAGATCGTTTCGGAAGTTCAAGAAGATTCCGAGACAGCAGGAGTTCTGCAGCTTGCGCCCCCGTTAACCAGGCGGATGCAGAATCAGGCGACTTCAGCGAGCCGCCGTTGGGATTGCACGGAGGGAAGCTAGTGAGGTCGTGAGCGAGGTCCGGTCTTCCGGTTCGCAGCCCTCGGGGCCCGTGCGTCCGCGATGCTTCTCGACCACGCGGAGGCGTTGCGGAACATCTCGCGTGCGAACGAATGCAGGCCGTCCGCACGGTCGGAGAACAGAAGCAACGAACCTCGACCACTCTCGATGAGGCCGACGCAGGCGGCCTTCGCGCACTCCCTCAGCAGCGGAAGGTGCGCCGCGCGAGCCCAAAAGCCGACGTGCGGGTGACCGCCAGGTGCTCCATGGTCATGACCATTGCACGACCAACAAGTCGGACACCCCGCCGCGTTGAGTGTTGCTACTGCTCCCGCGGTTCCGAGATCGAGATCACAGTAGTTGCCGGTCACCCATGTTTCGGGCGGATGGCTCGAGATCCAGTCAGTGGTTGCCGCGTATCCGTCGCAAAACCAGTGGTGCAAGTGCTCCGCTTCCTCTTCAAGGATCTCTGGAACGTCCTTCCACGAAACCCGCCGCCTAAGGTCAACGAAGTCGCGATTGACCGCCCTTCCGGCCGCGACGATCTGTTTGCCCACCCAGTAGTCGCGATCCGCCACCACGATTCGCGTCTGAACGTCGTAGGTGGGCGCTGTGCAGTACGTCGGTCCACCATCATCGCGCTGCATTGCAGGAAGTGCCTCCCACTCCGCGCTCCGCTGGAGCATTACGGACGCAAATCGGTGAAGACCGTCGCCCCGATTCGAGAAGGCGACGAGCTCATCGCCATCGGCGATCAGGCCGAGACCTGCCTCTCGAACACACTGCACCAGAAGAGGTAGTCGCTCGCGCCGCACAAACAGCGCCACATGCGGAAAGCGCTCCCCCTCGGGATGGCCAGCGCAAGAGCTGATGGTCGGGCACCCGGCCGCGTTTAGGACGGCGACCGCTCCCCACGTTCCCAGCTCGCCAATCGGGGAGTCGATGATGTCGACTCCCTCTTCGGGATCGGCCCCGTCTCGAAAAACGGCGGCCAATAGCTCGGACTCGTTCGAGACGATCTCGCGAGCTTCGCTCCAGTCGATGCCTCTGCAGTCGATGAACTGGTGATTCTCGTATCCGGCCGCCACACGCACTCCCTCTTTCGGCCAGTAGTCTTTGGTCTCAACGACAACTTCAAGAGCGCGCATCTCGTAGTTGGGAACGCCGGACATGGGTCTCCTTTGCGGTCGACTGAATATCACGGTGATCCGACGCCCTTGGGCGATGCGAACGAACCCTGGGAACCGCTTCCCTTGGTGCCAATCACGTGTGCAAGCGTGAACTGAACAGCACGAAGAAGAGGAAAGCCCTCCGGTACAGCAGCCGTGGCTATCCCGAGTTGCTGCGGTCTTCTCCAGTTGTCGTCACGAACCGTCGCTCGACTTTGAGGCACACGATGGCACATCCAGGGCGCATCGGACGGCGCATTCAGGGCGCAAGATGCGCAAGAATGCGCCCTGGGAACCAAGTTAAGCCGACAAGATTCCCCTCGAAAATGCGCCGTGTCGGCTTCGAGCTGGCCTGCCAAGCAGGGTTTCGACGCCGGATGTTGTCGGCCACCCGCCCTAGCCGACACTCACTCCGGAAACTGGGCGAAGTACGATCCCCCAAACGACGGCTGCGGCGCTGAGTCATAGGCCTCCCAATCCTCGAACCAGACCCGAAGCGCCGCCTCGTCGAATCGCGCGACTCTCGCACGGCCGATGATCCTGCTCGGCGACGAGCTGAATGGCATCCGCTGCACGTAGATCCACTCGTTCCCGCCATCCAACGAACGGACACACTGACTGAGGATCTTCTGGTTGGTCGTGATGAAGTCGAGCCGCTCGTCCGTCCAGCCATTCTCGTATGTCTGCTCGCCATCCGGATGCGCCACCACGAGCACAAGTCTATTAGGCATGAGTTCTCCTGCCGCTCACGTTCAACCTTGGCCGATATGACCTCCGACGGTCAGCCCTCAAGTTCCGCGAGCGTATCACTCCCCACCTTCCGCCGCCCCTCTGCGCGTTCGCCTCGCCGACGGCGGATCGCTTCTCGGTCCTCTTTCTTCTGGGCGTCGAGCTGCTTCTTGATCGGGTTTTCTCGGACTTCGGCCCGATCACTCGTCGCATCAGCGTCTGAAGTTCGTGCTTCAGAACCTCGACGTCGGACTTGAGCGACGTGACTTCGCGCTCGAGCTGCTCGTTGCGGCCCTTCCATTCGCAGTCGTGCTCGCCCGGCGCCATTGGTCAGTAGAGATCAAACTTCGGCGGTCTTGTCGATCCCCTGCGTGTGGCGGCGACCACTTCACGGTCCGGCGCACGAAGGAGACGTCAGTTCCGTCGAGCAACATCGCGAGATGGGTCGCGTCGATGCGCAGCTTCTCGGCGCCGTCTTCGCCGACGGGGACGCCAAAGCGCCCGGTCTCGAGCCCCTTGTAGAAGACGACGAAGCCGCCGTTGTCCCACCAGGTGAGGATCTTCACGCGGACACGCCGACGCGAGACGAAGACGGACAGCGCGCCGGCGTACACGTCCTCCTTCCGGGCGCGTTGACACCCATCAGCTCGTCGATGCCTCGACGCAGATCGATGGGCTCAGAGGCGAGCAGGATGCGCAGCGCCGCCGGCAGTAGCAGCACGGCTACTTCAGCCGGCGATCAGCTCACCGACGAAGTTGGCCGAGACACTCGACGACAGCCGCAACCTGCACGCCGCTCGGCAGCGATCTGATCGCCGCCTCACCGCCCTCGCCTTCGTCGCCGCGCCTTCCGGCGCGGCCGAGCGTACCACCTCGATCGGCGAACCGGACACGAAACGGCCCACTTGGAGCGCCGGCAGAGCCGCAGAGCCAGTATTGGAAGGTGTTGAACGGCAGACCGGGGTCAGCGCAGGACTCGTTGTGCGACTGCGCGCTGGCTTTCGTACTCAGCGATCAACTTCGGCCATTCTTCATCAGGTCAGCGCATCGACAGCCGCCTACTCAGGTTTCAGCTCGCGGAGACTTCGTCGGCCCGTTACGCAGCGACGGCGGGAAGCACGTCAAGCGCTCAGCACCCCTGCAGTGCAGCGGACGGGCGCGTGCACAGAGCAGACGGATTCGTCAGCCGGTTACATATCTATTCCGCGCAGTCAAACAAATCGGATTGGGCGCGAAGGACGTTATATGCGGCTTCGCGCTGCGCGCGCGTGGTGTCCGGTGTCAGGACAATGTTGGTCCGCAAGACTGTGTTGTCGCCTGTGAAGCTCCCGTCAAGGACGAGTGGAATGACGTTTCCGGGATCTGATTGCCCGGTCGGAAGGTGGCTTCCGAGATTGTCCAATCCGAGTAGCGTCGGCCGGCTTACGCGAAACCGCGGGTCTTTCGTGACACGTTGTATGCAGTAGACAAACGGAAATCGACGGCGGACGTTCTCGTCAAACCTAGTAAGCCGGTCTACGTTCAAGTGACCCTTCTCGCCAACGCCAATCTTGACCGGCTCCTGTTGGGCAGGGGCGGGCGGCAACGTTTGGTTGCGTTTCGTCTTCTTGCGGCTCTCCTCTAGAGCCTTGGCCTCGTTCTCGTACTCAGAACGCAGTGGAATGCCGAGGCGGCGCGCACGCTGTAGCCACAGCTCGGCGCCAAGCAAGTCCTGCATTTTTACACGAGCTGTCCGTGCGCAGCCGACGCAGTAGTCCTCGACCACCGAAGCGTCGAGGTGTCTCGCAGCACAATAACTGGCAAGAAATTCAAACGTTACGTCCGCAACTAGCGGGCCCTTCGAGAACTCCTCCCTTGCAAGAAGCGCGACAAAAGATGCAAGGACCGGCAGGGTGTCGGCTTCCGACAGAGTGCGGGCGAGTTCTCTCGTCAAATCGGTACCGGCTTGCTTCTGCGTCGCTCGATAGTCGCGCAGCGCCGACACTATGACGCGCCCTTCAATCGGACACGCTCCTGACCGGCGCACGAGGTCAAACCAATACCCAAGCCATTGAATGTCCCACGAAACACGCACCTCAAGAGGTTGCCGCAGAAGATCGAGGCTTTCTTGCAACAGCGTGATGTACTCGTCACCGGACCGCTCGTTGATTGGAACCGCCGCGAGGGCCTGTCCAAATAGGCGGATGGCGTCCTCCCACCTGTCTTCGACGAAAGCTTGCTCGGCGTGCGATGTCAGCTCGCGCCAGCTCAACGGCTCCAGTGCCGTCTCAAGGCTCTGGAGCACTTCGCCAGCAGTCGGGCGCTGGACGGCATCGTCAGCGACCATTCGCTCGATCAGTTCCCCAAGCTTCTTTGGCACGCTCGCAGTGGTGAAGGCCTCTGCGAGCCTTGGACCTATGACCTCGCCCGGTTCGCGATCGCACAAGAGCCGAATGAACAGCGCGCCAAGCGAATAAACGTCCGCCTTGGGAGTCCGCCGGGCACCCAGCAGTTTTATCTTCTCGGGAGCCACATAGCCCACTGTGCCCAGACTGGTGGTGTCGCTCGAATCTACGGGTTGCGTCTCGAATCCCGAAAGCCCAAAGTCAATCAGTTTGGGCTCCCAAACGCCCAGACGTAGAGTCGCCATTACGTTCGCTGGTGACAAGTCCTTGTGCACGACCCCTGCGGAATGACATGCCTCGACTGCACCGGCGAGCTTCTTGAGTAGTTCGAGCTGTTTCTTGATGTCGCCCCCAGGCATGATCGCCTGCGCTGAAGTGGGTCGCTCCTTCAGCAGCTCAAGAAGAGATTTTCCATCGATGTACTCGAGAACTAGGACGCCGCCGTGCCGCGGGTCCACGTCCGCTCCGTGGAAGCCGACGACGTTAGGATGGACGATCTTCTCGAGAACGGCTCGCTCGCGGTCAATTCGATGCTGCAGGCCGATGGTCGACTGCGGATAAATTTTTAGGACAACCTCCTGCCCACCCTCCTGAACATTATTGGCGATCCAGATCTCGCCTTCGCCTCCTGAGTACATTTGACGTTTGCGTCGGAAGCGCCCAAGGACAAGATCCGGGTCACCATGACTGCTCACAGGCAACAACTTCACTCTCGCGGGGTCGATGACTGCTAAGGCGCGGCAGAGCCACTCGCCGCGCAAGTAGAAGCGTCCCCCGTCACGAACTTGCAGCAGGTCGAGCTTTGCCAACTCTTCAAGTTGCTCCTGCGGTTGACCGGCCTCAAATTCGACGCCGCCACGCGTCAGCCAGGACTCGACGTCCGTGACTCGGACGTATCCGTCAAAGTCGCCACGTTCGTGAAGCGTCGAGGCTGCCGCGCGCAGGACAGTAAGTTGGCGAAGCGTTGCGGCATTGTCGTCTTCGTCCTCGTGAAGCATGTACTTGACGAACTCCGAGAGCCGCCCGGACTGTGCATCGTCCTCGTCAAGAAGGGCATCGACATCCGCTGCCGTGCACCATCGCCTTCGCTTTTGCTTGAGCGATTCAAGCAGATTGCCGCCGAGGCGATTGAGGACATAGGGGTTTCCACCACTGAGCGTTACGAGACGCCGCCGCGTCCTGCCGTCCAAGTCAAACGGCAGCCGTTCGCGAACGTAGCGTTCGGACTCCTCGTTGGTCAGGGCGCGGATTTCGAACGCTTCAAGTGCATTCGCAAGGTCAGTCGACTCCTGCACGAGAGAGCGCAGGTTCTGCAGGCCGCTCAACACGAATGAGACGTCCAGCTTCCCAGCTCGATCGTTGAAGTGACGCAGCGCCTCAAGCAACGCTAAGCGTTCTTGCCGCGACGCCAAACCAGCAAGCCATTTCTGAAACTCGTCAAGAAGAAGTAGGACTCTGGTGTGCTCCTTAAGCGAGTCTGCCAGTGAATCAAACCAGTGGAGGAAGCGCTCAGAAACTTCTTCGGCACGGCTAAGGTCCGAGACGTCGAGCTTCTGTGCGCTGATGCCGCGCCGAGCAAGAGCCCCCACAAGTGTGTCAGATAGCGCAGTGAAGCCAGTCGCCACAGACGTCATTCTCGGGCCGTTCCACACCTTCTCGTAGGTCGCAAACTGCGCCTGAACCTTAGGATTCGAATTGAGGGAAACACAAATCGAGCTCTTTCCACGACGTCGCCTCCCGTAAATTATGGCCCTGACGGACTTTCCGTCGCGCAGTTGGTCCCGGATTTTGGTATAGCATCGCTGGACCGACCCCGACGAAACGCTCAATGCCGCGTCATCATTAAGATTGATTGGTTGTCCGTCGTAGCCATTGATCTGAGCGCTCTCAAGGATCGAGGGCGCATCTTGACGAACGGGAACGACGCACGTTTCCTCGCTTTTGCCTCCGAACCAGGAGGTCCTTATCGAGAGTCTCAATTCTCGAAGGTCGTCAGACTTCTCAGGGTTAAGTTCGAGCGGACACGATAGGACGACCGATGCGGACTCCTCGAGATCGGAATCGGTCAACCAAGGGACGTGTAGTTCAGTTCCGGAACCTACGATTGCGCTTTCGCGACCAGGTGGGCGCCCGACGAAAGCGGAGACGCCTCCCACTGGCCCGGTACTGCTGTTTCGCAGCACTATCGGGACGTCGATGTTGCGACTCCCGGGAAGAACGTAGAGTCCTTTCTCAATCCCTTTGGGGAGTGCAACGCTAACTTTCGGTAGACTCGATTGATTCTTGCCTCGTTCCCAGGAGCGAAGACCGAGTGCGCCAACGAAGTCCGTCACCAACGGTTGCGTTGACTTCAGCCGTGGCACTTCGGGCCGAGATGCGCGACGCGACTTCTGTTCAGCATCTGTGACGAAGTCTTCGATTTGGTCGTAATCAGATGGATCTGCGCCTAATGCCTTGAGGATCTGGCTGCGCAGTCGACTGGCTTGTGACATCGGCGACAACACGAGAGCAATGGCGAGCGCGTCGAGAACGCGTCGGCAGTCAGCTGGCGAGCTGGGTGCTAAATCGGAAGTCAACGTGATGAGAGCGCCGTCAAACTCCGCCGCGACGAGCTCACTCGCAACGCGCACGAGCGCGGACGAGTTACGCGTTGCTTGGACTGTTGCGATCGTCACTCGAGAGAGGTCAGCGTCCGTTGTGCATCGAACCAATTCCCCGATGCGGCGCTGCCCCCGGCTCCGCGTGCGATCATCTGCAGCCGACGAGAGTCCAAGCGCCAGGACCATTCTGGAGAACGTCGGAGTCGCAGCGTCCTTCAGGAGTTTGGTCCGTAGCTTCCCGGCTTCAGGAATGAACTCGAGCAACTGCGAAAAGGGCCGTGCGGCTGAGCGCACCTCGTGCGCCCACAACGTCAGAAGGTTTGAAGCGACGGCGTTTACGGCGTTCACTGTTGTGCTGCCAGGTGGCACTTCATACAGCCGCGGGGCGTCCAGTAGCTCAAGTGGAAGAAACGGCAGGTTCTCCGGCGCAAGGACGCGTTGGGCGTCGGTCCGCAGTCGACCAACGAGACCGCCGGTAAGGATGCCATCTACGGAGACAGACGTCGCAAAGCGGATCGGCAGGGATGCGGTGTCGCCATTGTCGCCACGTACGGTGGGGGCTGAAGGCACGGGGACGAGTGCCTTCCCTCGCCGTTCGCGCTCGGATTCGAGGACTCGTTTAAGGTCGGACATCTCGCGAAGGAGTGTGCCGACGTCGGCATCCGCGTTGGATGTTGGGGGGGGGACGTGCGAATCGGATGTGCCGAGATGAGATAGTTCTTCGAGGCGATCTCGTAACGTGACGTTTGATTCACGGATTCGATCCCGCACACGCTCAAGCGAGGCCGCGATGTCCGAATTGCTTACCAGGGTCGACACACTCGCGCCCAACGCTTTGGCGACTGCCGCTTCCGTCTCCGCCAGCTCCTTCTCGGTAGTCCGGAGTGCTTCGAAGTGCGAAATCGCAGCGGTGCGAATCGCCTCTGAAAGCTGCGTCGAACGTTCACGCGCGTCGGTAGAGTCTCGGAACTTGCTTGAAGACAGCATCTTGAGCTCGTCGGCGAGCACGTTGAGCCGAGCCGAGGCGTGAGTGACTCCATCAAAACTGATCGGCTTCCCGAGAGCCTTGGTGGCTCTGTCAATCGCGTCGTCGGCAGCCTGCTCTAAGCGCGTCACGGCTTCTGTGAGTGAAACAGTTTCTTGAGTGGTAGGTGTCGCTTCGACCTTCCTGGTTGGTCGATGCGCGGGATGAAGATTGGATGTCGGTACAGTTTCTGGGTTCAGGAGCACATGCGAGACGCGCTGAAGATCTCCTGCCAGAAACATCACTAGCGCGTTTCGATACTCAAGAAGTGGATGTCCGGTCTCGATTTGGAGACGGTGGAGTGCGTCTGTGGAGCGACTCAGTTGAGACCAGTCACCCGTCTCGAGCGCCTTCAAGGCTTTCTGAAACTGTGTCTGGGCGCGAGAATCGAGGGTAGGGTGCCGACTCGCCTCCAAAGCAATTCGTTGAAGGGTGCGAACCCCGCTTGCTTGATGGGCACGGTCGTCGAGTGCATCCGCAATCAGCTTGGACAAATAGTCCGCGTCGGGGACCGTCTTTTTTAGCGAGCCTGGATCAAGTTTTCGCGCATCCTTCCCAAGAAGGCCCGTTTCCTTTGCCGCATGTCGGAGAGGACCCATGCCAAGCTCGGCGTTCATTGCCCGGAGTAGGTCTCGGAGGTTCCGTCGTTGTTGTGCCGTGAGGAGATGGTCGGCTGGAATCCGCGGCTCGTTGCCTAACGTGCGGACTGAATTCGACTGTAACGGCTTGTCGTTGCTTCCGACCGCGACCTGCTGACTTGCTGATGGTCGCGGGTGCTGCGTTTCCTCAGGTTTGGTGGATTGCGATTCGGGGGTCGTCGCGTCGGGCCCTGAAGGCATGAGGGCCGGAAGTTCCTTGGCCGTGGTGACCGAAGGCGACCTGAACTCGCCGCTCGCACGGCGGTCCCGATGCGTCTCACACGCGACTTGAGCGTCCTCGCAGACGACATAGAGCATGAGAGCAGCTTCATCTCTGCGTGCGTTCGGGGTCTGGGCGAGAAGCTTGTCCGTCAACTGACCATGGAGAGGGGCTTCCCACTGAAAGGGATGGAAGTGATTAAAGTCGAAGGTGTTGGTCGCCAATCCGCTGCTATCGGCGAGGCGACGAGCCACCTTTTGCAGTTCGGGAAGGTTCTCGGCCCAGAGCATCAATGCGGGATGGATGACGGACTTCCCATTCTTAATTGTCGTGCGGAGGAGTTCGGACGTACGAATTTTGACGGGCGGAATCGCCTCGGGAGTTCGTGCGCCACCGAAGTCAACACCGCGTTGAAGGAGGAAGCTCTTCAAGAGCTCAACGACATGACGTTGAACGCTCGGTGCCGCGCACTGGCGCTTCTTGGGATTCGCAATCGCGTCAACGATGTCGCTGAGCAGTTGCTTTGTAATGAGATCGGGGAGCCTGACTTGCTCGCTCATCGGCGTGTGCTTTCGGGACGTCGCGGTACCGCTCGGGATACTAGCCGCATGACGTCGATCAGCTGTTCGCGCGCGATGCCGTTCCCGTTGTCGGCAATGATGACGTGCGCAGGAGACTTCTTGCTCGCGGGTACGATGCTGACGTCGATCTGAGTCGCATCGGCCTCCAGAGAGTTGTCGACCAAGTCCGCGATGGCGGTTTCAAAGTCGTATCCGAGATCACGCAGTCCTTCGATCAACCGTCGAGCGGCAGGCGCAGCTTGGACGATCTGCATACGCGTAGTCTCGCTCAATCCGTCGGATTCAAGAAGTCAATAAGTCATTTAGGCAGGGTGGTTGGGGCCGGCGGCGGGGTTTCGGGTGGAACCCGTCCCCCTCCTGACCGGATAGAGCCTCGGGCCCGAACTCCACGCGAGACTACGACGGGTCCTGATCGTCGGGGTCTTGATTCACACGCCACAGTTTGGTCGCGGGATCTTGCTTCGCCGCTCCTTCTGCCGCCAGCATCGCAAGGAGGGTGCGGGAAATGTGCCCTCGTGACCGACGTGTCCAGAGTAGATCCCAAGACTGCGCCCGATCTCAGAGTTTCGCAGGCCATTTGGGTGCGCCGCAGCCAAGAGTTCGTGGACGGCAGCTTTGAGCTCAGCGATTGCCAGTTGAGCGCGTCGATACGGCAACACGGCGGTCATGGGAGCGTTTGCCATCGTTCCTCGGTGAGCATCGCGGAATAGCAAGGACCATCACTCGGTCTCCGACCGAGAGCGCCTCGCATTGGGCACCGACTCTAGCTGTTCTGCCGGCACTTTGCGACACCACCGAGCACTCGGCGATGGAGCCGTGTCCTCCATACGTAAAGTGGCGCCTGTCCGCGGGCAATCCGAAGGTCGGAACCGACGATGAGTCGGAGCGTGGGCGCAGCCAGCCCGCCGTCAGGACCGTCGGCCTGACAACTCAATAGCCTTCGATCGTAGAAACTGAGCGAACAGTGGATCTTTCATTACCGCCGAGAGCTCGGGCCGTCCAACAAACCGTTGCTTCAACAGTTTAAGAATACTGCCGGCATCTCGGTCCTTTTGGCGGCCGACGAGGTTGTTGGCAGAGCCAACAACGCCATTCACGATCGCCATGATTGTACTCCGTTCTCGTCCGACGAGATTGATGCGATCCATGAGTTGCTGCAAAATGTCTGTTGAAGCGATCGGTTCAACGCCATCAGAAGGTTGGAGAATAGTTGCCGCAAACCGCACAGCCATCAGCTTTCCATCGCCATACGTGACGGCATCGATTTCGCCGCCAGAGTTTTCAAGATCCGATTGCGTAACCAGGCTGTCGCGATCAGGAACGTTTATGTTCGATCCTGGAGACGATGCAGAATAGGTGACTTTTCCGCTTGCGTCAGTAACCAGAAGCAGGGCGCCAGGTGCTGCGGTCGATGCGATCGCGAACATCGCTGTTACTGGCGACACGCCTGCGATTTGTGCCACCTCGAGAGTGTGGCGCGCAAGAGCGCTCGGTGGGATTGCGTTTGCGGTCAGCCAACTGCGAGGCAGCAAGAGCTCCGCCGCAAACCTGTTCGCCTCTGCCTCCATTGCTCGGGAGAGTTCATCCGACGCGCTCACGACGAAGTCGGCATGACAGAATACCGAACCCGCTTGCCATGGAAGGACCAGATGCCCGAGTTCATGAGCAAGGGTAAATCGCAATCGATTCTGGTTACCAAGTAGACGTTGCGAAACTATGAGACGCGGTCTTTCGCCTAGTTTGCGAAGCAATAGGCAATCGCAACTTGTTGGAAATTGGTCGAACTCAACGTCTGCGTAACGACCAACAAGCGATCGAACGTCGACAGGCGGCGCGAGCGAGAAGCGCGTATGTAACAGCGTTGCAACCTTACGCTCGGGAGGGAAGTCCGGCGGAAGAGCTAGAGCCGGCCGGTCGCCTTCAGCCATCTGCGCAACTCCACCAGTTCTTGAGGCGAAGCCCCACGTGCCGCTAGTGCCATGTTGGGCTGTTGTTCTCCCACCAGGGTGACGATCGACAGGCCGTATTTCCGCGCCTGCGCTAGCAGGGGAAGGACCTCCGGTCGTTCAACGAACAGCTGATACTCCTGCCAGGTAAGTCCCAGCGACTCGTGCAGCGTTGCGGTCGAAGACCCCCTGTGCCAACGCGCAATCTCGTCATCGATCTCTCTAAGATCGAGAACCTCGCCGGCAAGGACCCGGTCCATGAACGTCGCGTTAGACATCTATCGTTCTCCCTTTTACTGCGGGTGAGATCGTGACGCCATCGACGCCCACTACACCGAGATGGTACCCCTGCGCGTTATAGACCTCAAAGTGACCGTGTCTTCCGTCCCATTCGTACAGCCGGCGCGAATCGGACGACCTCCAACGTGTCACCCCGTCACGGGGTACGCGAACAAGCGTTTCGACAAAGCCAACTTTCGGTGGGGAAATCCACGCGCTCACGGGCGGACAGCTTACTCGCGCATACTGGTCCCGCCTGACAAGGGTACTGAGTGCCCAGGGCCGGAATCGAACCAGCGACACGGGGATTTTCAGTCCCCTGCTCTACCAACTGAGCTACCTGGGCTTGTGAAGCGGGCTTCTTCTCCCGAAGAAGCCCCCGCTCGTCAAGCGCGATCCCTCACTCGAGCGCGATCACGTGAACCGCCCCCGGCAGCGTCACGCACGCCTGGTTCCCGATCCCCGCGGGCCTCGCGGTCATCACCGCGTGCACCCCATGCCCGCCCTGCGCCAGGTACCCCGCCCACACCGTCGACGCCGGCTGCGACAGCTGCCCGTTCTGCGACTGGAACATCATCGTCCCCACCGACGGCCCCGCGAACACCTCCAGGTCCCCGATGTTCCCATTCCCCGTCGAGTACACCGCGTCGAACGTCGACACCGCGATCGCCATGCCCCCACGCGTCAGGTTCAGGTTCATCGGCCCTCCTCCGAAGATCGACACCTGCCCCCCCGTGCACTGCACCCCGCCCCCCGTCGTCAGCGACAGGCTCGGCGCAGAAGAATCGAACGCCATCGCGAACGCCCTCCGCTTGTAGCCTCCCGCCGCCGCCGCCACTCCGCCTCCTCCCGGCGCCATCAGCCCGTTCACCGTCAACATCCCGCTCGGCGCCGTGCCCAGGTGCCACAGCGACGCCGACTTCTTCGCACTCTCGTGCCGCGTCGACCCCGTCGAGATCCCCGGCGTCGCTCCGAAGTCCATTCGCACCGCCGCCGTCTGGTTCACCGTGTTCGCCACCGCCGGGAACATCACCCCCGCCAGCACCTTCGACATCGACCCCAACGTCAGCGTCGCCGGCGGCAGCACCGGCAGGTACATCGTCCCGCTCACAGTCGCCGGCTCCGCGCTCTCCGTCACCACCGCTCCCCGGAACGACGCGAACGAGTCCAGCACCACCGCCGTCAGCTGCCCCTGCTGCTGCGGCGCCCACACCGAGTCCGCCAGCCGCACGTTCGGCACCCCGTTCGGGTTCGGCACCGCTCCCACCTTCCACACCGGCCTCACCACGTGCCGCCCCGGCTTCACCTTCACGATCGTCGACACACTCACCGGCCCGCCCTGACCCCAGAACGCCGCCTGGTTCATCGCCTCCGCCACCACCACCCCGTCCACCTCGATGCCCGCCAGCGCCTCCGCCAGCACGTTCTGCGCCCCCTGGCCGCTCAGGTACGGCAGGCTCAACGCCACCAGCACGCTCTGCTCCACCCGCAGCGTCGTGAACCGGATCGGCGTCTGGAACAGCGGTATCCCCTCGTACGTCGTCGACGACGTCGTCGTCTCCATCGCCGGCCCCAGCGACCGCCCCGGCAGCGTCCGCGCGAACCCGCACGTCACCAGCGTGCCGTCGAAGTCTCCGTCCGCTCTCGTCGTCCCCGGCACCGTCACCCGGCAGTTCTGCGGCCACGGCGGCCCGGGACTCGTCATCACCCGCACGTTCGGTACCGCCGCCGGCTCCTCGGGGAACACGAAGCCCCGCGACTGCGCCGCCCGCACCGACATCGTCCCCCCGTCCGCCTGCGTCGCCTGCAAGAGCACCGTGTCTCCGCCGCCTCCGCTCGGGCCCTGCTCCAGCAGCTCGATCTCTCCCGACGCCGTCTTCGCCTTCGGCCCCAGGCCCCACTTCGCCATCAGGTACCGCTCCACGCTCTGCCGCTCGCGCAGCGACAGCGCCCGCTTGAACACGATCAGCTCGCCGAGCTCTCCGTTGAACCCCGCCTCGAACGTGCCCGCCGGCGTCTCGCGCGCGCCGATCACCACGTGCCGCTCCACCATGTTGTCCGACCGCACCTCGCGGAAGCCCGTCGCGTCGTTCACCCCCGTCACCCCCACGCCGTCGCGGTACAGCACCACGTTGCTCGGCGGCCGCCCCGGCCGCACCTCCGTCGTCAGCACCTGCCACTCCGGCGCCACGTTCTTCTCGCTCACCGTCGCGTTGCCGCACCCGTTGTGCACGCCCCAGTTGTTCCGCGTCGTCGTCCCCGTCCGGAACCCCAGCTCGAAGTTCGACTGGCAGTTCACCGCCCGCTGCATCATCACGAACCGCTGCGTGTCCAGCTCCGGCCGCACCGCCAGGAACACCGTCAGCGCCTCTTGATCCGGCTCGAACAGCCGCACCGGAGCCGTGAGGAAGTACTGCGCCGCGTTGAACACCACCGCCGCGTTGCCGTTGCGCACGTTGCGCACCACCCGCGGCGGCCCCGAGCTCGTCGGAGCCACGTTCACCGGCAGCTTCGTCGCCGACGAGTCCGGCCATGTGTTCACGCCCGCGTCGTCCGGCAGCGCAGAGAGCGTCTCCGGCCTCAGCCACAGCAGCATCCCGCCCGTGCTCAGGCTCTCGCAGCCGTTCGTCGCGTCCCGGTCGAGATCCACCGTGCCCGGCTCGCACTCCTGCTCGCAGCCGGTGGGGGAGCACTGCGCTGCGATCGCGTTCGGCCCCGCCGTGCACGCGCGGCCGCACATGCCGCAGTGCGCGTTGTCGGCGCCCAGGTCCGCGCAGATGAAGCCTCCGTCCGCCACGTTGCAGCTCGTCAGCGTGCCGCTGCAGTTCCTCGCGCACGCTCCGTTCGCGCAGTGCTCGGCGGAGGTGCACGAGATGGTGCACGCTCCGCAGTACTGGCTCGAGGTCTGGAGGTCGATGCACGCTCCGCTGCAGACGCTCAGCGGGGCAGGGCACTCCGGCACGCACATGCTCGCGCGGCAGAACTGGTCGGCCGCGCACTGCGTGCCGCAGGCTCCGCAGTTGGTCGGGTCGTTCGTCTGGTTGACGCAGCGCCCGTTGCAGACCGTGGTGCCGGCTGGACAGCTCGTGCAGGCTCCTTCCTGGCACTGGCTGCCGGGGCCGCACTGCTTGCCGCAGGCTCCGCAGTTCTTCGGGTCGGTTTGTACGTCGACGCACTTGCCTTCGCACTCGGTGCACGGCGTCGGCGGCGGGCCTACGCATGCCGCTGCGAGTGACACTGCTAGGACCGCGGCTTTCACGGTTCTTCGCATCGTTTTTTCCCCTCACCTCGCTACTGAACTTGTGGGTACTTCTGGATCTTTTCTAGCGGGATGTCGCCCGTCGCTCGCCAGTACTCGAGGTCTCCCTCGGCTCGCGTGAAGGTGGCGCCGAGGTGCTTGAGCGCTCCCCACGGCACGCTCCACGCGCGCGGCTCGCCCCCGCTCGCGTCGACGATCGCCACGCGGTCGGCCGGGGGAAGGAGCGTCGGCACTCCGCGCTGCCACACCGCGCTGCTGAACACCGCGTTCTCGTCCTGCACCGCGAGCAGCGGGCTGACCTCGATGTTGATGCGCTGGATCTCGTTCCACGCGAGCAGCAGGTCCTTGTGCGCGCTGTAGATGCGCACCAGCCCCGGCAGCGCCGCGATCTTCAGCGGCCCGCGGCTGGGGCGCGTGTCGTCGGGCATCCACGGCTCCCAGCGGCCGTCCTTGCGCTCCATCGTGATGCCCCACAGCCCGAACGGAGCCTGGCTCGCGTCCAGCCCCACCTGCGCCATGCGCGACAGCGCCTCGTCGTCGCTCTTCTTCGCGAAGATGAGCACGTTCTGGTTCGGCGCCATCGCCACGCAGTCGTCCTTGAACGGCAGCTTCTCGAGCACGTCGTCGAAGAGGAGGCGTGAGGCGATGTGGCCGCCTCCGCCCGTCAGCGCCCAGAGGTTCGGCCGCACCTCGCGCGGCTGCTCGGTGGCGGCCTGCAGCAGGTTCTCGAAGCTGAGCTTCAAGAGCTCGTCGAAGCTGCGGCCCCAGGCGGCCAGGCGATCGACTCCGACGTCGACGGCCTCTTCGCTGAGCTGGAATACGAGCTGCACCGAGAGCACCGAGTTGAACGCGCGGTGCGCGACGCTCAAGTCGGCGGCCGGCGAGCCGCTGACGTGCTCGATGACCTTGCGCTTGAGCTCGAGCGACTGGAGGGCCGCCGTGGGACGCAGCCGCGGGTAGAGCCGCTTCGCGAGCACGTCGAGCGTGGGCTTCGACCAGCGCATCGCGATGAGATCGCGCTCGAGCACGCGGACGCGCGCCTTCGGCTCTTCGATGGCGTCGTAGCGCGCCTTCAGCGTGGGGAGCGAGACGAAGTGGGTGAGGCCGTGGCCGTCGCCGACGCTGATGCGCTCCTTCGCGGGGTCGTAGAAGACCGGGCGGCTCTCGCCCTCGGCGGCGAGGAAGCGCTTCACCTCCTCGGCGAACGTTGCGAAGGTGCTCACGCCAGCGCCGCGGCGAGCTGCTTGAGCAGCGCCGACTCCTCTTTCTTCACCTTGCCGTCGCTGAGGACGAGGGCGCGGGCGGCCGTCATGACGTCGTCGGCGCGGGTCTTGAGCAGCTGCAGGTCCGGCTCGGGGAGCGGCGTGCCCTGCTCGAGGCGGCTCAGCAGCTGCTTGAGCTCGGGCTCGGGCACCGCCCAGCTGCGCGCGGCCCCGACGATGAGGTTCTTCTCGTGCGGGTCGATCTCGCCGTCCACCCAGGCGAGCTTGAGCAGCAGCTTCACCACCTCGAGGTTGAAGCGGTCTTCGGCGGATGGGGGACTGGCGACCACTGGGCTTCGGACCTTAGCCCGATTGTGCGCTCACGGTGAGGCGTAAAGGGCCTCGACATCGAGCGTCGAAGCGACCGCCTCCAGCGGGCAGCTGCCGCTCGTGAAGACCCTGGCGCTGCCGTCGCGGCGGTGGACGGCGATGTGCGGCCGGTCGTGCGAGATGATGACGACCTCCTGCACGCTCGGGAGCTGCCAGTAGGCGCGCAGCTTGTCGCCGCGGTCGAAGGCCTCGGTCGAGGGGCTGGTGACCTCGACCACGACGACGGGATTCGTCGCAGCGTGCCGGTCGTCGAGTGCCGTCACGACCGGGCCGCCAATCACCTGGGCGTCGGGGTAGGTCGCGAGGTCCGCCGCTGCGATTCGAACCCTCAGGTCGCTGTTGTAGGCCTCGCAGCCCTTCGCGAGCCCGCGCGCGAGCTGGACCAGAGCGCGGGAGGCGAGGCGGGCGTGCTCCGGAGTGCCTCCGGCCATTGCGAAGATCTCGCCGGAGACGAACTCGTGCCGCGTGGTCGAAGCGGCCTCGAGCTCGAGGTACGAGGAGTACGGGTGAACGTTGTGGCGGTGAACGCCCTGCACGGGCCTGTTCTAGCGCACGTAGATGGGGTTGCTGTAGACCCACGGCCGCTCGGCGCGGGTGAGCGTCTGGTTCTTGCCCACCGGCCCCTTGAGGTGCTTCGGCACGATGCGGACCTCGACGCGGTAGGCGCCCGGCGTCGTCGCGGTGTGGCTCAGGGTCTTCTCGCTGGTGGTGGCGACCTGTTCCCAGCCGGTCGGCGTGGCTCTCAGGAGGTGGAGCGTGAGCGTGGGCGCTTCGGCGTTGGGGTCGAGGCGCTGAATGCTGGGCATCGTGGCGGTGAGGGTGCTGCCGGTGCTGGAGTCGCCGCCCATTTCGGCGCCGTCGCTGGAGGTGAAGTCGAAGCCGACCGGGTAGCCCATGAAGTCGAAGGAGCCGTAGAGGCGGCCGTTGGCGAGGGCGTCTTTGAGCGCGCGGTCGTCGATGGAGCCGTCGGGGTTGGGCTTCACGAGCAGGTGGTTGGAGAACATGGTCATCATGCGGCGGTAGCTGTCGATGCGCTCGCCGTCCTGGGCCTTCTGCGGGAGCGTGTTGCGGTGGCAGTCGGTGCCCATGGTGGTGACGCGCTTGACGCCTTTCGCGAGGGTCGCGCCCCAGGTGTCGAGGTAGCGCGGGTCTTCGAGGTTGAAGCCGATGAGGAAGAGGTTGGGGTCGGGGAGGCCGTCGAACATCTGGGCGTCGGCCTTGAAGGCCCAGTCGGCGGCGATGGCGAGGTTCTTGAGGCTGTTCGCGTGGAGGTTGTACATCTCGAAGCCGTCGAAGCCGATGGAGCTGAGTTGGTCGGCGCTCCAGTTCTCGGTGTGGGCGACGATGGCGAGGCCGCCGGCGGCGTGGATCTTGGCGATGCCGGCGTCGCTCTCGTCGCCGTAGGTGGAGCCGCGGCCGTCGGCGTGACGCTCGAGGCCGACGGGCATCATGTTGGTCTCGTTGCCGGCCAGGATGATGGGCTTTTCCGTCTGGCTCGGGCAGGAGAGGCGGTTGGCGGTGGGGTTGCCGTCGTGGGTGATGAGGGCGTCGCCCTTGGCGGGGCGGTAGAGGAGGACGTCGGGGAACTCGGCCTCGTCGAAGGAGTCGCGGTGGTCGGTGAGGAAGACGAAGTCGTGCTGCGACTTGCAGAGGCCGTCGCGGAAGTCGTCGAGGCAGGGCTCGTCGTAGACGCCGGCGTCGTCGCGCGGCTGGCCGTCGCAGGCGTCGTGGCTGTAGTGGCTGTGCGCGTGGATCAGGCCGCGGCGGTCGAGGTAGCCGCGGGCGTTGGGTTGGCGCTCGGTGGGGTAGACGGTGCCCGGCGCCCACGGGGTCGGCGGGTCGGCCGGCTTGGGGGTGCAGGCGGCGGCGGCGGTGAGCGCGAGCGCGAGGGTGGGGCGCATGAGGGCGGTGGAGGTGGACCACAGCCGCGGGGCTCGGTGCAAGTCAGGGGCAGTAGAAGGGGGTGAGGGGCATCTGGCTGTTGCCAGTATTGCGCGGGTCGTGGGACTGCATGGGCCACTGCGCAGTGCCGTCGATGCCTGGCGAGTCGACGATAGTCGCTCTCAGCTGGCCGAGGGGTGCGTTCGAAACACTGTACAGGACGCCCGGAACTCCTCGCCGCGGGCTCCCGTCGAGACCTCGCGAGCAGTCGATCGAGATCGGGATGTCGATTGATGGAAGCTGAGCGCTCCAGAGAACGGTGAGCGATTGCGCATCGACCGCGTGGACGAAGAACTCCACGGCTGAACCCAGTGCTGGGACATAGAGGATGGGAGCAGCGCCGGGGGTCGGGGCAGCGCCCAGGATCGGCATCCCGCCGCTCCGGAGCGCAGCGCACGCGAGTACACCTCCTCCGATCGGGACCCGACACAGCGTCGATGACGCAGTCGTGAAGCCGCTCACGTAGACCGCGTTCTCGCCGATGATCACATTGGGAGACTCCATCGGCACCGGAATCGGCTGCGAAAGCACGCCGACGGCGGACAACGGCTGAAGAACACCACCATCGGGTGTCTCGAGGCCAAGGTAGATGAGGTCGTCTTCAGTGACAGCGGTGGAAGAAATCTCGGCCGGCACTGAAATTCTCCGCGTGATCTCGGGCGTTACGTTCGCTCCGAGGCGCGCGACCACGAGCTCAGGCGACATTCCAACCCGCAGGGCAGGAATGAAGACGTAGAGGTTGTTCGTGAAGGGACCGTTGTAGAGGTTCAACCAGAAACCCGGTCCAGCATCGACTGCGTCGGTCGCCCGATCCGCGAGACGCCAGGTGTGCGCGCTGATCTGAGCATCGAAACTGCTCGAGATGAACCACACGACCTCGGGCCCAAAGTCGTTCGTGATGAGCGGCACGGCATCCGCGTTATTGGGCACGACGGGGAACAACGGAGTGAGTCGCTGCAGAGGGTTGCTCGTCGGCGTCGCGCTGCATTCCAGCTCATATCCAGCAGTCTTCCCCGCGTGGTAGATGTGCTCGTTCGCGCTCGCTCCGACAGCGAAGTTCCCAGACGCGGTCCCCGTCGACTGTGACCAAGCGTTGGTGCCATCTGGACGCCAGGCGAACAAGTGTCCACCGTCAACGAACGCATCGAAGAGGATGGTGCCGTCCCGCGTCAGGCCCGTTGAAGACCGGATCGTTGGGGCGCCACGAGTCCACTTGAAACGGGTCACGGAGACTCGGCCAGCGTCGACCGTCGACGAATTGCCGACGTCGTCCCAGACCTGGATCGTGAAAGCGACGGCGTCGCGGTAGGCGCGCATGGGATGCCGCCACAAATCGATGTGCCTTTGATAACAGCCGCCGCCATCGAATCGGCTGACGCAACCGGCATCGGGCTGGCCCAGTTGCTGATGGCCTCCGCCGTCGCTGAACATCTCGACTGCGATTGTGGAACCCAGCGGCTCCGGAGTGTCGATGGTGACTGTGACACTCTCATCGCGACGGAATGCGCCAGGCACCTCGACGTCGAGCTCGACGAGGCCGCCGTCCGTAGCGTTCTGCCGGGCGGGCGGTGTCGAAAGCCCGACGACGACAGTGGGAGGCGTGATGTCGACGTAGATTGTCGTTGCGGCCGCGAGGCCCGCGTCCGGAGTCGCGACGTAGACTTCTTGCGGCCCCTCGATGGCTGGCAGCACACCGGTTGCTCGGAAGTGGCCGGCATCCTCCAGCTGCAAGATCGTCACGGCGACGCCAGCGTCGTCGCGGAACACGCCTCCGTCGATCGTGAGCACGAGCTCAAGCGGATCGGCGCGAGAGGCGCCAGACTTCAAGACGAGGTCCGCGGCGATCGTGATCGGCTGCCGACCCGCTCGAGCGGGAGCGAAGAGAACGATGCGCTCGTAAGGAGACTGGCTACTCAGTCCGTGGACACAGAGATCGGTCTTTGGATCGCACGTGGCGCCGTTGACGCAGCCGTCGCTACAGCGCCGCAGGCGCAGCTCGCAGCTCATCATCGCGAGCGTAAGCCCCACGATTGCGACCTGAGATCCCCTCCCCATGGACATGTGTTCCGATCGATCAACAACCCAGGCCGGAGCACAGCCCGGTCATTCGATTGCAGCGGCAAGCGGTGAGCGGGTTCCCGCCCGAACAAAAGTCGCTACAGAGCTGCCCGGGGATTCCGCATGCACCTGGGGGCACTGTTTGCCCGGATGGGACGACCGGCTGCAGGTTGACGCACGTGCGCGAGTTGCGATCGAAGCATTGGTTGAACGAGCAACACTCGTCGCCATGGCACACGCCGTTGCATTGGGGAGCGCGGTTGCAGCTGGGATCATTCGGCATCGTGACCGTGGTCGTGCCGCACGACATGGTTGCGGTACACATTCCAACTGTCGTCACCCGATCTCCCGTGGTGTCGCAGGCGCTGGTGTACATGCAGGGTCCCGGCATCGTGAGTGTCGTGCAGTCGCGGCAGGTCACTCCGGCGGTGCCACAGTGATCGTCCGCGCTCCCCATGAAACACGTCGCGCCTTCGCGGCAGCCGGTGCAGCACATGCCGCTTGCGCAGGAACCACCCGTGCACGTGGTCCCGTCGGATTGTGGGCCGACGACAGCGCACGAAAGATCGGTGCAGCTGACTGCACCGCGCTGGCACGGGTTCGTCACGGTGCACGACTGGCCGCACTGGACGCAGGCTCCCATTCCGTTGCACGTGCTGGTTCCTGAGCAGCCAGTAACCTGGCCGATCGGCCGGTCGCGATCGTCGCCGCAGATGCACTGCGCGCCGTTCGAACCGCCGCGCGTGAACGCCCCCGTCTTGCACGGCGACGGGTTGGTCGTGCAGGCCATGCCGAGCGCGCACGGCACGCAGCCGCCGGCCGAGCAGAAGCCCGTGCTGCACACCGCGCCGAGCATTTTGTCCGGCCCATCGACGCAGGTCTGAATGCCCGTCGCGCACGAGGTCCGGCCTTCTTTGCATTCCGTCGGGTTGGTGTTGCACGGCTGCATCGCCGCGCATGCGACGCATTGACCTGCCGTATTGCAGACGCGATCGACGCCGCAGCTCTCGCCGACCATCTTCTGTGTACTGTCATTGCAGGCCGGCGTCCCCGTGCACGACTGGATTCCGTCCTTGCAGGGATCCGGATTCGTGGAGCACTTGTCGCCGTCGGTGCAGGTGACGCAGCCGCCGTCGCCGTCGCAGACGAGGTTCATGCCGCACATCGTGCCGGGCGGCTTGCCGGGTCCGTCGAGACACGTCGGCGTCCCGGTCGTGCAGTTGGTCCGGCCCTGCCGGCAGATCCCGGGATTGCCCATGCACATGTCGTCCTGGGTGCAGGGGATGCAGGCGCCTGCAGGGCTGCACACCTGGTTCATGCCGCACGACGATCCCGGCGTGAGCTGCTTCGTTGTGTCCTCGCAGATGGGGGCGCCCAGCCCGCAGAGGATGGCTCCTTCGACGCACTTGTTCGGGTTCGTCGCGCAGACCGTGCCGTTCATGCACGTCGTGCAGGCGCCGGCGACGCAGACGTCGGTCATGCGGCACGTCGTGCCGTCCGGAGCGTCGCTGCCGTCCACGCACAGCGACTGGTTGCCCGTGCAGCTCGTCTCGCCCTGTTTGCACGGCGCCCCTGCGTTGCCGGTGCAGGCCTGCTTCGGCACGCACGCAGAGCCGCCGCCCGTGCCTCCGCCGCTTCCGCCGCCCGTGTTGTTGCCGCCGCTTCCGCCGGTGCCGCCGGCGGTGTCGCCACCGCCCGCGCCGCCACCGCCTGCGGTCGCGCTGCCGCCGCCGGTGCTTCCGCCGCCGCCCGTACCGGCCGTGCTGCAGTCCGCGCGGCAGAAGCCGTCGTTGCAGCACGTCATGCCGGTCTCACAGGTGTCGCCTTCGCCACACCGGAAGCCGACCACGTCACGCGGATTGATGCACTGGCAGCCGCAAAACAGCATCAGTGCGACAGCGGCAGGTAGAGTTCTCACGGTCATTGGATGAACTCGCAGAACGGCGGCGGCCCAGGATCACAGAAACGGTTCGAAGGACATGTGATGCAGGTGACTCCGCCGGCACCGCAAGCGGTGTTCTGGAAGCCCGGGTGGCAGACGCCCAGGCGGACGCAACCTTCGCAGCAGGCTCCTGCGTTACAGGTGCCGTTGCCCGCGTTGCACGAAACGCCTTGCGTGGCGCGAGCGCAGGAGGGGTCGTTCGGCAAGGGGGTCGTGATCGAGCCGCACGTCCCGTTCACGCAGGCGCCTTCAATTCGGGAGCGGTCACCCGTCGTATCGCACTCGCTCGAGTAGGAGCACGGCGTGAGGATGGGCATCGTGGTGCAGTCGCGGCAGACGATGCCGTTGACGCCACAGGCATTCGTCGCGCTCCCCATCTGGCACGAGGTTCCGCTCCTGCACCCCGTGCAGCACGCGCCGCCGGCGCACTGACCACCCATGCACGCGGTGCCGTCGTTCTCTTGGCCCACGTCAGTGCACATCAGCGTCGCGCAGCTGATCGCCCCTCTGTGACAAACCACGCCGATGTTGCACGCCGTGCCGCAGGTCACGCACTGGCCCATGCCGTTGCACGTCATGCCCATCGTGCAGCCCGGCTGCGTGCCGATCGGATCATCGCGGTCGTCGTTGCAGACGCACTGCGCCCCGCTGCGCGCGAGGATGCCCGTCTTGCACACCGTCGGGTTCGTGTTGCACGCCCCGCCGAGGTTGCACGCCACGCAGTTGCCGGCCGCGCAGAAGCCGCCGGTGCAGCTCGTGCCGTCCATCACGTCGGTGCCGTTCTCGCAGGTCTGCGTCCCGCTCACGCACGACGTGATGCCCTGCCGGCACGGGTTCGTGTTCGTGTTGCACGCCTGGCCCCCCACGCACGCCACGCATTGCCCCATCGAGTTGCAGACCTGGTTCGTCCCGCAGCTCGCGCCCGGCGGCCGGTTCCCCATGCCGTCGTTGCACGTCGGCGACGCCCCGGTACAGTCGCGCGAGCCGTTGCGGCACGGCGTCGGGTTCCCCGTGCACGCCGCGCCCTGCACGCACATGCCGCACACGCCGCTGTTGCACGTCTGGCCCATGCCGCACGGCGTCCCGTTGCTCGCGTTCTGCGTCCCGTCGACGCACACCGGCCGGCCCGAGCTGCACTCCGTCACGCCCTGCTTGCACACGTCGGGGTTGCCCGTGCACATCGCGCCCGCCGTGCACGGAATGCACGCTCCGCTCGAGTCGCAGACCCTGTCCTGCCCGCAGCTCGTGCCGGGGTTCCGGTTCGCCGTCGTGTCTTCGCACACCGACGCGCCCGTCTTGCACGACGTCACGCCCTGCTTGCACGGCGTCGGGTTGCCCGTGCACGCGTCCATCTCTCTGCACGCGACGCACATGCCCGCCGGGCTGCAGACCCGGTCGGCGCCGCACGAATCGCCCGCCATCTTCGGCGTGCCGTCGACGCACGTCGGGGCCGCTCCGCTGCAGCGCAGCTCGCCGTTCTTGCACGCGTCGGGGTTCGTCGAGCACGCAGCGCCCTCCATGCACGTGATGCATGCACCGGAGCCGTCGCAGATCTGGTTGTTGCCGCAGCTCGTGCCGCCCGGCTTGTTCGGCCCGTCCATGCACGCCGGCACTCCGCTGCCGCACTCGAGCTGCCCGTCGCGGCAGGCGTTCGAGTTGCCCGTGCACGCTCCGCCCTGCGCGCAGTCGATGCACGCGCCCGCCGGGCTGCAGACCTTGTCGGTGCCGCACGGCGAGCCCGCCATCCGCTGCATCGCGGTGTCGGTGCACGCGGGCGCCGCTCCGCTGCAGTCGAGCGCGCCGACCACGCAGCGGTTCGGGTTCGTGCCGCACGGGTTGCCCTGCACGCACGCCGTGCACATGCCGCTCGCGCACACGTTCGTGCCTCCGCACGAGGTGCCGTCGAGCTCGTTCTTGCCGTCTTCGCACTGCGACATCTGACCTGCGCACGCCGTCACCCCGACCTTGCACGGAGCGCCCGGGTTGCCCGTGCAGGCCGCTCCGGCGACGCACGCCGTGCCTCCGGCCGAGCCGCCGCCGGCGCCCCCGGACGAGCCACCGGAGCCGCCGCTCCCCGCCGTGCTGCTGCCTCCGCCGGCGCCCGTCGTGCTGCAGCTCGCGCGGCAGAAGCCGTCGGCGCAGCACGTCATGCCGGTCTCACACGCGTCGCCCTCGCCACACTTGAAGCCGACGACGTCGCGCGGATTGATGCACTGGCATCCGCCGAGCGCGAGCGCGGCGCCCATCGCGAGCAGTCTGTTCATGGTCAGTTCGTCGCGAAGAGCACGCCGGCCGCGGCTCCAAAGAGGACTCCCACCAGCGCGGTGGAGAGCGAGACGGTGAAGTACATGTTGCCCGCGCTCTTGTGGCGGTTGAACTCGGGCTGCGTCAGGTTCGTCACGGTTCCGTTCTGCATCAGCGAGCCGTCGATGACGCTCTTCTCGCTCATGCCGAGCACGAGGAAGACGACGGAGGTGATCAGCGCCGCGCCCGCTGCTCCGATCGCGATGATCGGCAGGAGCTTGCTGCCTCCGCTCGACCGCGTCGCCGTCGCCGCCGGAGCCGGTGCCGGTGCCGGCGGCGGAGGCGTCAGCGCCACGTCTGCCGGCGCGTCCGACGGCCGCTTGATCTCGTCCTTCGCCGCCACCGCCGGCGTGCCGAGCTTGTCGGTCACCTGCTTCACGAACGTGGCGATCGGCTCGGTCGACGCCGCGTCCCAGTCGCCGGCCGTCGCGCTGATGTCGGTGACCGCCACCGTCTCGCCGTTGTCCGCCGCCACCGCCTCGAGGTGCATCGCGAGGTTCTTGCCGATCTTCCCGACGTCGACGCCGATGACGACCGCCTTGGGGCCCAGCTTCAGCGCCGCCTTCAGCAGGCACTCGGTGGCGCCGTTGCAGGTGCGGGGGTCGACTCCGTCTTTCTTGAGCTGCTTCACCGCAGCGGCGTCGTCGAGCGCCGTCTTGCCGGCGGCCGTGACCGCTCCGTGCACCTTGGTGGCGAGCTTCGCGGAGATGGCCTCGGCGCCCGCACGCTTGCTGGCGACGACCACGGCGATGGGACTGCGTTCTTCCGCGGCGAGCACCGCGAGGACCAGGGCGGCGGGGAGCACGGCGGCGAGCTTAGCTCACCGACCGGCAGCGGTTAGCGAAGACAGTGAGGAAGTTCCACACTTCACCGGCTGCCCGGTTTCGAGCTCTTCGCGCCCTTCAGGAGCGCCGGGGCGAGTAGAGAGCTCCCACCCAGCGACCTCCATGAGTCAGAGATCCACGTCGCCATCAATCGGGGCGTCGAGATCGACCTTGGAGCCCTTCACGAGCGCCGCGACGCGGGCCGCGAGCTCTTTCGAGAGCGGCCGCACAGCCGCTGGCCGGCTCTCGAGGTGCTTTGCACGAAAGCTCAGGAACTTCTTCACGACAGGGTCTTCGTGCGAGGGCGTCAACCGAGACTCAGTTCCCCAGCTGCTTCTCGAAGTCGTTGAGGAACTTCCAGACCTCTTTCCGGTCGTCGTCGGTCTGGGCCTTCGCGGCGTCGACGCGGCCCTGGTCCAGGAACTGGCGCAGCACCCGGTCTTTGCCGCCCGCCTTCGCTTCCTTCGCCTCGAGCTTCTTCTGCAGCGCCGCGAGCCGGGCGTCGAGGTCGGCCGCCGTCTTCGCGCCCTTCTTCGGGGCCGGCGCCGTCGCCACCTTCGTGCCCTTGTCCGCCTCGGCCACCGCGGCCTTCTTCTCTGCGGCTGCCTTCTTCTCTGCCGCCGCTTTCTCCGCTGCCGCTTTCTTCTCGGCTGCGGCTTGATCGGCGGCGGCCTTCTTCTCTGCTGCCGCTTTCTCTGCCGCTGCCTTCTTCTCGGCGTCGGCGGCGGACTTGTCGGCGGCCGCCTTCTCTGCCGCCGCCTTCTTCTCGGCGTCCGCGGCCGCGGCGGTCTTGTCCGCTTCTGCTTTCTCCGCTGCGGCCTTCTTCTCTGCTGCTTCTTTGTCTGCTGCCGCCTTGTCCGCGGCCGCTTTCTCCGCAGCGCCCTTGTCCTCCAGCGGCACCTCCTTCGGCGGCGGCGGCGGCGGCACCACCACCATCGGCTCCGGCGCCGGCCGCAGCAGCAGGAACACCACCGCCCCGATCGCTCCGAGCAGCGCGAGCCCCACGAACAGGAAGATCTTGCCCGGCCCCGTCTGAACCGCCGGCAGCGGCTCCTCGTTCGCGGCCGGAGTCGCGTCGGCGTCGAACGGCGCCGGCACCTCGGCCGTGCCCCGCGGCGCAGGCACCGGCGTCTTGATGTCCTCCTGCGGCTGGTGCTTCGGCTCCGCGCGCGTCAGCGCCGGCACGATCTTCGTCGAGTCGATCGACGGCTGCGCCTCGGCCTCCGGGTCCGTCTCGAGCGTCGCCATGCGCCGCGACTTCGGCGCCGGAGTCCCCATGCTCACCCGCCGCGACCGCGCGCTGCCCGGCCCCGGAGTCGCCGGCCCTCCCGCCCCGGGGCTCGAGTACGACCGCGGCGGCGGCACGAACGCCATCGTCTGGTTGTTCGGCACCTGCTTCTTCAGCGCCTCGACGTGCGAGCGCATCTCGCCCGCCGTCGCCGGCCGCTGCGCCGGGTCTTTCTCCATCGACCACAAGAGCAGGTCATCGAGCTCGGGCGGCAGCTCGGGCACGAGCTCCGACGCCCGCGGCGGCGTGTTCTCGACGTGCATGAACATCGTCTGCATCGGGTTGTCGCCCTTGAACACGCGCTTTCCCGTGAGCAGCTCGAACATCACGCAGCCCAGCGCATACAGATCGGTCGCCGGAGAGATCGGCCGGCCGCGCGCCTGCTCCGGGCTCATGTAGTCGGGCGTCCCGATGATCACGCTCGCCCGCGTCATCGGAGTCGCCTCGCCCTTCAGCGCCCCCAGCTTCGCGATGCCGAAGTCGAGCAGCTTCACGTACGACCGCCCGCGCCCCGGGTTCACCAGGAACAGGTTCGACGGCTTGATGTCGCGGTGAATGATGCCCGACGCGTGCGCGGCGTCGAGCGCGTCGAGGACCTCCTCCGTCCACGTCAACACGTCGTGCGGTGCCACCGGCGCGTCGTTCTTGATGATGCGGTCGAAGCCCTGCCCGTCGAGGAACTCCATCACGAAGTAGTGCGAGCCCCGCTCGGTCTGCCCGAACGAGAAGATGTCGACGATGCCGCGGTGCCGAATCGCGTTCACCGCGCGCGCCTCGGACAGGAAGCGGTCGACCAGCTCGCTGTCGTTCGAGAGCTGCGGCAGCAGCACCTTCACCGCGACGCGCTTGCCGATGACGGGCTGGACGCCTTCGTAGACGGCGCCCATGCCTCCCGCGCCGATGCGCGCGAGGATCTCGTACTCGCCGACCTTCTTCCCCGTCAGGTCTTCGTCTTTGACTGTCGAAACCAGGGCGCCGCCGAAGTTATCAGCCTTCCTGCAGCCATGCCTGTAGCAGCGCCTTCGTGCTGTCGTGCTCCGGGTTCACCAGCACCTTCGACGGAGGCCCGCTCTCGATCACGATGCCGTGGTCCAGCACGCACACGTGCTCCACCGCCTTCGCGAGCTGCAGATCGTGCGTCACCACCACCTGCGTCACGTGCCGCTCGTCGATGCGCTTCAGGCTCGAGATCACCTCGGCCTTCAGCGACGGGTCGAGCGCCGACGTCGGCTCGTCGTAGAGCAGCACCGCCGGGTCCATCGCCAGCGCCCGCGCGATCGCCACCCGCTGCTTCTGCCCGCCGCTCAGCTGGTCGGGGAAGTGATCGGCCCGCTCCGCCAGGCCGAGCTGGCCGAGCAGCTCCCGCGCCGTCGCCTCCGCCTTCTCGGCCGGCAGCCCCTTCACCTGCACCGGCGCCAGCGTGCAGTTCTGCAGCGCCGTGAGGTGCGGGAACAGCTCGAAGCTCTGGAAGACGAGGCCCAGCTTCGCGCGCGCGGCCTTGAGCTGCGCCGCCCGCTCGGCCGGGCTCGTGTCGAAGGTGCCGCGCACCGTGACGCCTTCGATCTCCAGGCGCCCCCGCTCGAACGGCTCGAGCCCGACCACGCAGCGGAGCATGGTGGATTTTCCCGCGCCGCTGCGGCCGAGCATGGCGGTCAGCGTGCCTTTCGGCAGATCGAACGAGAGGCCTTTGAGCGTGGGGCTCTTCTGGCCTGGATACGTTCTTTCCAGACCCTCGACTCTGAGGCTCATGCGGTCGCCTTCTTCAGGTGGCGGCCGAAGTACGCCTCCGCGCGGCGCGCCAGCAGCGCGAACGGCAGCCCGATGATCAGGTAGCAGATCGCCACCACCAGCCCCAGGCCCAGGTGATCTCGCATCGAGCTCGCCAGGTTCGTGTACGTCTTCGTCAGCTCCGTCAGCGTCACGATGCTCACCAGCGAGCTGTCTTTGAGCAGCGCGATGAAGTCGTTCGTCATCGGCGGAATCGACACCCGCACCGCCTGCGGCCCCACCACGAAGCGCAGCGTCTGCCAGCGCGTCAGGCCCAAGACCGCCGACGCCTCCAGCTGGCCCGCCGGCACGCTCTCGAGCCCCGCGCGGTAGTTCTCGGCCTCCGCCGCCGCGTAGTTCAGCGCCAGCGCCACCACGCCCGCCACGAACGGCGAGAGCTTGAGCCCCAGCTCCGGCAGCCCGAAGTACACGAGCGTCAGCTGCACGAGCAGCGGCGTGCCGCGGAACAGCTCGATGTACGCGACGCAGAACGCCTTCACCGGCCCGGGCCCGTAGCGCCGGCCGGTCGCGAGCGTCAGGCCGAGCAGAATGGCGCCGAGCATCGCGAGCACCGACACCGCGAGCGTCATCGCGGCTCCCTTCGCGAACAGCGGCAGCACCTGCGGGTACCGCGTCGTCACCCGCTCGAAGAACGGCAGCGGCTTGCCCACCGCCGCTCGCCAGCGCTCCAGCTCCGTCGACGGCGCTCCGGCGCCCTCGCCGATTCCCCACCGCGCGTAGAGCCGCGCCAGCGTGCCGTCTTCCTCCATCGACTCCAGCGCGGCGTTCACCTTGAGCAAGAGCTCCGGCTCGCCCAGGCGCACGCCGACCGCGTACTGCACCTTGCCGAACTCGCCCGGCACCTCTTCGAGCGCCTCGTCGAAGCCGTAGTAGATCGACACCGGCCCGTCGAGCAGCACCGCGTCGGTGCGCTTGAGCTTCAGGTCCTCGTAGATCTCGTCCTGCCCGCCCTCGTACGTCTTCACCTCGGCGCCGGCGCCCGCCGCGATGCGCTCGGCGAGCGAGCCGGGCAGGGTGCCCACGGTGCGGCCTTTGAGCTGCTCCAGCGACCGCGGCGCGTTCGGGTCGCCCCTGCGCACGGTGAGCCGCTCGGGCGCGGTGAAGTACGGCCGCGACAGCAGCGCGACGCGCTTCTTCTCTTCCGCGACCTCGATGCCGTTGATCGCGACGTCGAAGTCGCCGCGCGCGAGCAGCTCGAGCAGCTTGTCCCACGCCCCGTGAACGGGGTGGGGCTCCATGCCCATGCGCTTCGCGAGCTCGCCCGCGAGCTCCACCTCGAAGCCGATGAGGTGGTTCGGATCCATCGGGTCTTGAAAGACGTACGGGGCTCCGCCTTGAGCGTCGGCTCCCCACTTCAAGACCGGCGTCGCCGCGAGGACGACCGACAGCAGCAGCACGGCCGCCGATAATGGGGCGCTTCAGATGAATCCGCGCGAAAAATCTGCTTAACGTCTCAGCCGCCTCGATGCGCCTCCTCGCTCTCGTCGTCTGTCTCGCGCTCTGCGCCTGCCCGCCGCCGGTCATCCCCGACGCGGGCCCCACGGACTCGGGCACGGTCGAGGAAGACGCGGGCTCCGACGCCGGCATCGACGCAGGCCGCGACGCCGGCCGCCCGCCGCGCCCCGACGCCGGAGTCGACGCCGGCTGGGTCAACGTCCCCGAGTCGGAGTGGTGCCGAAGCCTCGCCTACGCGAAGTGCTGGCGCGACATCCGCTGCCTGCGCATCGACGAGACCCGCATCGCCGACTGCGTCGCGCGCAACCTCGTCGGCTGCGACAGCAGCGTCTACACGCTCGGCTCGAGCCTCGGGCTGCACCGCTACGACGGCGACGCCGGCGCCCGCTGCCTCAACGCCTACGACACCGGCAGCTGCGAGCGCGTGCCCGACGAGTGCTCGCGCGTCTTCACCGGCCTCGTGCCCGCAGACGGCGGCGCCTTCCTCAAGGAAGACTGCGACCCCGACGCCGGCTACTTCTACGGCTCCGAGAACATCTGCCCGCGCCGCTGCAAGCCGTGGTCGCGCCTCGGCGAGCCCTGCTTCGACAGCACCGGTCAGTACTCGTCGAGCTGCCAGCCCGGCGTCCACAGCTGCGACTACGAAGACGCCGGCTCGAGCACCACGGTGTGCGTGCCGCTGCAGAACGAAGGCGACGGGTGCCGCTGGTTCTACGGCTGCGGCCCGAACCTCACCTGCGCGAGCGGGCGCTGCGTGAAGCAGATCGCCCACGAGGGCGAGCGCTGCGAAGAGCCCGGCCTCTTCTACCCGAACTGCGACGGCGAGACGTTCTGCCGCCTGCCGCCTCCGCTCACCCCGGGGGGGCCGGTGCCCGACGCGGGCGTCTGCATGCGGCGCGCGGCGCTCGGCGGCGCGTGCGTCGGCTTCTACGTCGACTACGTGCAGACGTGCATGTCGTCGCTGCGCTGCAGCTCGAACATCGGCACCGGCACGTGCCTCGCGCGCGCGGGCGTCGGGCAGCCCTGCTCGAGCACGAACAGCAGCGGCTTCTACCCGAACGACTGCATGGACGGGCTGTACTGCGACTACGCGACGTCGCGCTGCCGCGAGCTGCCCGGCGACGGCGGCGACTGCAGCTCCCGCGGCAGCGGCAACGTCTGCAAGCCCGGCTTCTGGTGCGACTACTTCGAGGCCGAGCGCTGCTACCCGGTGCAGGGCGACGGCGAAGACTGCGAAGGCTCGGACCTGCGCTGCGCCTCGGGTGACTGCCAGTACGGCATGTTGCCCGATGCGGGCAATGGGTGGAGATGTGTGCGCTGCGCGAGCCGGGACGCAGGCTGACGCGCCCGTTAGTATGGGCCGAGCCGTCGAGTGATGCAGGCCGACGACGGCAGGTCGACTCCGAAGTGACTGGGCTCAGGCTCTCTGTGTTGCTGCTCGCTGCCTGCGCGGGCGGGCTTACGCCCAACGGCGGCACCGGCGGCGGCGGCCTGGCGACGGGCGGCGGCTCCGGCGCGAGCGCCGGCGGCTCGGGCGGAGGCGGCGCCGTGGTGGGGCTGCCCGTCTCGAGCGCGTGCTCGGTGCTGAACGCCAGGCGCTGCGAGTACCTCGAGCGCTGCGGCCTCATTCAACAGGGCTCGGACACCGCGCGCCGCGACTGCCAGGCGTGGCTGCTCTCGACCTGGTGCGGCCCCACGAAGTGGCCTGCGCGCGTCGCGGCCGGCACGCTGTACTACGACGGGCGCCTCGGTCAGAGCTGCGCCGACTCCTGGGCGGGCCGCGCGTGCGAAGACTTCGAGGCCGTGCCGGTCTCGTGCACGCGCATGATCAGCCCGAACGTCTCGCCGCTGCAGGCCTGCTACGACGGCTACAACGAGTGCACCGACAACCAGGTCTGCCGCGGCGCCGCCTGCCCCCGCAGCTGCCAGCCCCTCGGCGCCGTCGGCGACTCGTGCCAGCTCGACTCCGACTGCCGGTCGCTCCTGTACTGCAAGCGCGCGGTGCTGGTGACGGGCGCCGGCACTTGCGAGAACCTCGGCATCTCGAACTCGGTGTGCGGGCCCGACGAGCCGTGCGCGCCCGCGTTCACGTGCGTGGCGGGGCGGTGCATCGTGCCGCCCGCGGTGGGGGCTCCGTGCGCGACGGGCGGCATCTGCGACGAGTCGTCGTGGTGCTCGTTCTCCGACGGCGGCAGCCACTGCGCGCTGCGCGTGGGCCTGAACGAGCGCTGCACCGACGACGTGCAGTGCGCGACGGGGTACCTGTGCCAGAGCGGCCGCTGCGAGCCGAGGCTGCTCGCCGCGGTGGGCGCGATGTGCACCGATCGGCAGACGTGCCCCACCGGCACGACGTGCGTCGGGGCGACGCCGGGCGGCATGCCGGGCAGCTGCCGGGCGCCGCTCGACGGCGGCGAGCCGTGCATCGCGAGCGACGACTGCCGCAAGCACCTCGCGTGCGCGTCTCCCGACGGTGGCTTCGAGCTCGAGTGCGGCTTCCGCCGCCCCACCGGAGCGGCCTGCACCGTCGACCGCGACTGTCAGGTGCTGTCGCGCTGCATCGGCAAAGTGTGCATGCGGCTGCCCGTGGTGAACGAGTCGTGCACCGACGAGAGGGTGTGCTTGACCGGGCCGTGCTCGGCGACGCAAGACGGCGGCACGTTCGTGTGCGGCGAGAAGCTGCTCGCGGGCTTTCGGTGCACGGCGGACACCGACTGCGCGTCCGGGCGCTGTGTGGGCTCGATGTGCCTCACCGGCTGCGCGCCTTGAGCGCGTGCCGCGCGTGGTCAGGAATCGGCACGGCGCGACGTTGTTCGGCCCGCCATGTGGCTGCCCGTCATCATGCTCGCCATCGCCTTCGCCGCCGCGATCGCCTTCGCGATCTGGGCGTACTTCGCCGACTCGCGTGACGACGCCTTCATGAGGCGCTGAGGTCGCAGGCAGAAACTGCCGACTGCCGACTGCCGACTGCCAACTCACGGGGCGGTGAGGTCGACCGTCTTGGCCGTCACCTCGCCGGCCTTGATCGTGACGCTGAACGTGCGCTCGAGCTGCTGCTCCTTGTTCACCGCCCGCAGCGTGTGCGTGCCCGCGGTGAGCTCGAGCTTCGGCAGCGGCGTCATGCCGAGCTCCTTCTCGCCCTCGAACACCACGCTCCACGGCGACGTCTTCAGCGCGAGGTACCCCTTGCCGAGCGGCTCCAGCGCGAGCTCCAGCGTCGCGCTCTCGGCCGCCTGCAGCGTCGCAGTCTTCGACGCCGCCGAGTAGCCCGCGCACTGCACCGACACCGCCTGCGCGGCTCCCGGCTCCACCGTCAGCGTCGCCGGCGACACGCCGGCCGGCTTGCCGTTCACCACCACCGTGCAGCCCGACGGAGTGCTCCGCACCGTCAGCGTCGCCGTCTTCGCCGGCTTCACCACCAGCGGCTTCTTGATCGGCTTGCCCGGCACCTTGTCGGGGATCGGCTCCGGCGGGTCGACCTCGGCGACCACCGACGCGTCGAGCGCGGGCGCGACCACGACCGGAGCGCCGGCGTCGACCTCCACCGCCGGCTTCGGCACCGGGTCTGCGACCACCACGGGGTCCTTCCCGGGAAGGAAGCGCGCCGCGACGCCGACGGCGGCGCCGAGCAGCACGACCGACAGCGCCGCGATGACCCACGGCACGCGCGACGGCGCCGACTGCGCCGGAATCTCGACGCTCTTGCGCGTCACCGTGCGCTGCTCCGGAGCCGCGAGCGGGCCGAGCGACGGCAGCGACTTGCTGCCGCTGACCTCCTGCTTCACCTTCTGGAACACCTCGGAGGCGTCGTCGCGCGCGAGCAGCACCTGCTGGCGCAGCGCGATGTCCTCCTTGAACAGCTGGCCCATCAGCGCCGCGACCTGGTTCGGCCCCGACGGCGGCCCCGCGCGGAGCCACTTGTCGAGGTCCTGCTTCATCTCGGCGCAGGTCTGGTAGCGGTCTTCTTTCTTGAAGGCCATCGCGCGGTCGCAGATGGCGAGCAGCTCGGCGGGCGCGGCGCTGAAGCCCATCTCGCTCGGCTTCGGGTACTCGCCGAGCGACAGCTGGCGAATGAGCGCGAACTCGTTGTCGCTCTTGAAGATGCGCTTGCCGCCGATGAGCTCGGTGAGCACGACGCCGAGCGCGAAGACGTCGGCGCGGCGGTCGACGCTCTCGCCGCGGCACTGCTCGGGCGCCATGTACGAGACCTTGCCCTTCACCGAGCCGGTGCGCGTCTTCGTGAGCGTGGTGGCCGCCTTCGCGACGCCGAAGTCGAGCAGCTTGACGCGGCCCTCGTAGGTCACGAACAGGTTCTGCGGCGAGACGTCGCGGTGAACGATGTTGAGCGGCGTGCCGTCGAGCTCCTTGAAGTCGTGCACGTAGTGCAGGCCGTCGCAGGCGTCGGCGATGATGCGTGCGCTGAACGGCGGAGGCACGCTGATGCCCTGCCGCACCGCCTCGCGGGCGAGGCCGGCGACGCTCTGGCCGGCGAGGTACTCCATCGCGAGGTAGAGCGAGCCCTCGGCGTCGCCGAGGTCGTACACCTGCACGACGTTCGGGTGCTCGAAGCGGGCGGCGAGGCGGGCCTCGTCGAGGAACATCTGAACGAACTCGGGCTCCTTGCCGAGCGCGGGCAGAATGCGCTTGATGACCTGCAGCTTGGCGAAGCCTCCCGGGCCGCTCTTTCGGGCGAGGAACACCTGGGCCATGCCGCCCTCGCCGAGCTCGGCGAGCAGCGTGTAGCCGCCATAGGTTGCGGGATACTTCACACCTGCCAATATACGCATCGAACCCCACCCATGATCCTCACCTTCGCGATCTTCGTGGTGGTCTGTGCCGACCCACCCCAGGCGCCTGCGCCCGCGGCAACAGCGAAGCGCGATCCGCTGCTGCGGCGCGGCGCCGCCCTGTTCGACACGCTCGACTTCGAGAGCTCGCGCGCGGCGTACGAGCGCGCGCTGTCGGTGCGGCTGTCGACGGTCGACGAGGTGGTCGAGGGCTTCCTCGGCGTCGGCCTGTGCGACGCCACGCTCGGCGACGACGAGAAGGCGAAGCAGTCGTTCTTGAAGGCGCTCTCGATGAAGCCGGACGCGCAGCTCGAGGGGGCCGACATCTCGCCGAGGCAGCGGGCTCCGTTCGATGCGGCGCGCGCTGAAGCCAGGGGGCGGCCCGCGGTGCGCATCGAGCACGTCGCGCCGAGATCGTTTCCGCCCGGAGCGCCCGTCACGCTGACCGCGCAGGTCGTGAACGACTGGCAGTCGCTCGTGACCGGAGCGCGGCTCGTGTTCCGGCGCCAGGGCCAGGCGTGGGAGGAGGTCGCCGCGAGCGGGCCCGGCCCGTTCTCGATGAGGCTGCCGCCGCTGGGCGCCGGGGAGATCGAGTACTACGTGCAGGCCGCGGGGCCGGGAGGCAGCCCCGTCGCGCTGTGGCGCAGCGCCGAGGCTCCGCACCAGGTGAAGATCACCGACGCGGTCTCCGACGAGTCGACGCCGATCTACAAGAAGCCGTGGCTGTGGGTGGTGGTCGGCGGAGTCATCGCGGCCGGGGTCACGACCGGGGTCGTGCTCACGCAGACCGCCACGCCCGACTACACGGTGCGCACGCGCCCGGCGCCTTGAGTCAGGGCAGGTTCAGCGACCAGACGTCGTTGCGGTACACCGGGTCGTGCGCGCCGCCCGACAGCAAGAGCCGGTGCTGCACCTCGTCGTACGCGTACGCAGGAAACACGCGCGGCCGCGGGCGGAAGTCGGGCCGGGTGACCTCGACCCACGCGGGGTTTGGCCGGTCGAGCGTGATCTTCCAGATCTTGTCGACGAGGAGCGGCCGCATGCCTCCGGGCCGCGCCAGCGTGCCCAGCACGTACAGGTTCGGCGGCTGCTCGCGGGTCAGCGCCCCCGCCGGCAGGAACAGCGGGTCGGGCCGCGCGCCCGTCGCGTCGACGAGCCGCCAGCGCTCCTGGCCCGCGATCAGCGTGAGCTCCCACAGCTCGTTCGTGTCGTCCGAGCCGGTGACCCGCTTCGTGCCGCCGAAGATCAACATCCGCTGGCCGACGCGGTCGTAGCCCGCGATCGCGCCGTAGCGCGCCTCGGGCGGGTCGCCGGCCGGCGTGATGACCGTCGTCACCAGCGTGTCGCCGTCGAGCGAGAGCGCGAACACGTCGTTCTTCGTGCCGCTGCCTCCGGTCGAGAGCGGGCCGATGCCGCCGAACAGCACCATGCGGTGGTTCACCGTGTCGTACGCGGCTGCCGCGCCCCAGCGCGGCGGCTGCGGCACTCCGAGCGGGTCGTTGTGATCCATCGCGCGGAAGCCGACCTCGTCGAGCCGGTAGAGCGCCGGGTTCGGCAGGAGCGACCCGACGCGCCCGCCGTACAGCCAGTGCTCGTTCAGGTCCGGGTTGTAGACGATCGACATGTTCGCGCGGGGCCACGGCCTCCCGCCGCGCGCCGGAATCGGAGCCACGCCGCCGTCGCCCGGCAGCCGCCACTCGTCGAACACGCCCGCCGAGTTCTCGTCTTCTCCGCCGAAGAACTGCAGCGGGTCGCGGCTCGTGATGTTGCCCGCCGCGCGCCGCGTCGGAGTCGCCGGCGCCCCGACCGTCTGCAGCTTCGTCAACCGCTCGTTGCCGGGCGTCAGCCCCAGCACCCACACGTCTTCCAGCAGGTCGAGCTGCGGAGTGCCGTCGGGCAGGAAGCGGCCCGAGACTCCGCCGTAGATGAGCAGCCGGCCGCCGTCGAAGTCCTGCGCCGCGGCTCCGGCCACCAGGCCCAGCGGGCCGCCCGGCGCCGGCAGCTGCCGGAACGGGGCGGGGATGCCGCCGTCGCCCGCCGGCACCGCTGCGCTCAGGTCGAGCTCGAACGCGTCTTCGAACAGCCACGGCTGGGTGCCCTGCACGCCGATGCCGCCGTAGGTGATGACGCGATCTCGCGGAGCGTCGTAGCCCGCCACCAGCGCGAACACGCCGTTCACACCCGACCCGGGAAACGTCACGCCCGTGTTGACGACCCTGTTCCAGCGCAGCGCCGAGCCCGGCGGGCACTTCGGCCCGGCGTCGGCGTCTTCGAGGCAGATGACCCAGCTGTCGCCGAGGATCGGGTCGGCGGGCGCGACGACCTCGAGGTTGCGGCCGCCGATCAGCACCAGGCGCTTGGGGTTCTGCGCCATCACCAGCGCCGCCTGGCTGCGCGCGATCGGGCGATGAAAGCTCGGCGGCGGCAAGGCGATGTTGCGCACCGCGAGGGTGACGGCGCCGCCGCTCTCGGTCGCGCTCACCTCGCGCAGCTCGTTGCTGTACAGGCTCGACCCGATGTCCCCGCCGTACAGGTACGAGACCGACTCGTCGGGCGAGACCGCGACGGCCATGCCGGAATAGAAGCTCGTGCCGACGGGGTTGCTCTGCAGCGTCTGCGGCGTGTTCACGAAGGTGATCGGCTTGCGCAGGTCGAGCACGAGCGACTCGGCGCTGATCTGCGAGCCGTCGGAGCCGCCCAGCGAGAACCCCACGCGCAGCCCCTGCGGCGTCTTCACGATGCCCATCGCGTGGCCGTACTTCCCGCCCGGCGACGCGATGTCGACGCGGTTCGGCCGCCAGTCGGGGGTCGCGCCCTCGAACGACAGCACGCGCCAGTCGCTGAGCACGTCGGTGCTGTTCGACGTCGTGAACAGCCCGCGCACCATGATGTCGACGCCGACGTCGCGGCCGTACGAGGTGATCAGCTGCCGGTTCACCGAGTCCCAGATGACGCCGGCCTCGAAGCGGCCGTGCCAGCCGCGGTACAGCCGGTCCCACCGGAGCGGGCGCTGGACGTCGTCGACGATGAGCCGCTGCTCCTTGCGCGTGGTGACGCCGCCGGTGAGGTCTTCGGTCGTCTCGATGGTGAGCGTGTACGTGCCTTGATCGACCGGGCCCGGCGTCGCGTGCAGCCGCGACATGACCGCGTCGTACGTCGCGAACGGCGGCAGACCGGTGACCGCGATGCGCACGCCGTTGCCGTCGGGGTCGATGGCGCTGACCGGCGCGTCGAGCGTCATGCCCTCGCGCACCACGAGGTCGGCGGTCGGCGCGGTCACCTCGGGGGGGCGGTTCTGGCGGATGAGCTCGATCAGGACCTCGTCGCCGGAGCTCGCGAGCGTGCAGCCCCGCAGGAAGGGGCGGAACGCGGCGTCGCGCACCTCGGCGAAGAAGACGGTGGCGCCGCGCGGCAGGCGGCCGAGGCGCGCGAAGCCCTCGGCGAGCGGCAGGCGCGCGGTGACCATGGCGATCGAGGCCTCGGGCGGGGCGACGCCCGAGATGAGCACGTCGCAGGCCGCGCCCGGAGGCAGCGCGTGCACCACGAGCTCGAAGGCCTCCTGCTCGGACTGTGCGTCGGGGAACTGCAGCGTCACCGACGGAGTGACGGTGCAGCCCGCGAAGGTCACGGCGACCGCGGCGATGAGGGGGCGGACCAGGCGGGGAGCAGCTTACTTCACGACGCGTAGCGCGTCGGGTCTGACACGCCGGCTTCTCGAAACCCCTTCCGCCTCAGCACACAGCTGTCGCACCGGCCGCAGGCGAGGCCGTTGACCGGGTCGTAGCAGCTGTGGGTGTACGTGTAGTCGACGCGCTCCTTGAGGCCGAGGGTGATGATCTCGGCCTTCGAGAGGCCCGACAGCGGAGCGTGCACCTTGAGCTTCGCGCCCTCGGCGCCCGCCTTCGTGCCGAGGCGCGCCGCCTTCTCGAACGCGCGGATGAACTCGGGCCGGCAGTCGGGGTAGCCGCTGTAGTCGACGGCGTTCACGCCGATGAAGACGTCGGTGGCGCCGATCACCTCGCACAGGGCGACGGCGAGCCCGAGGAAGATGGTGTTGCGGGCCGGCACGTAGGTGACGGGGATGCCGTGGGCCAGCTGCTTCGCCTTGCGATCTTTCGGCACCGCGATGTCGTCGGTGAGCGCCGAGCCGCCGATGGCGCGCAGGTCGAGCTTCACGAGGCGCACGTCGCGCACCTTCATCGAGCGGGCGACGTTGTCGGCGCGCTGCAGCTCGATGCGGTGGCGCTGGCCGTAGTCGATGCACAGGCACACCGGGTCGAACTTCTTCTTCGCGAGGGCGAGGCAGGTGGCGGAGTCGAGGCCGCCCGACAGGAGCACGACGGCCTTGCGCTTCAACGCCGCTCCCCGAAGATCGAATACTCGAGCGTGCAGCCGTCGCACTGGAGCTCGCAGCTGCCGGGCACCACGGTGGTGACCGGCGGCATGATCTTCACGCCCTCGGTCAGCGTGCCGCAGGCGCGGACGGCGTCGAACGTGCCCTCGGGCGTGGAGTCCGGGAGGATGATGCCGGCGTCGGGGTCGACGGGGGGGTTCACGACGCAGCCGCCGCCGACCGCGTCGCTCTGCGAGCGCGAGACGAGCGTGACGCGGAGGGTCTCGGTCATGGTGACGGCGGCGGGGATGCCGGCGTCGAAGCCCGAGCAGCCGCCGCACTGCCGGAACACGCGCTGCGCTCTGTACGAGGCCATGACGACCTGCCCGTCGAACGTGGCCTCGTGCGGCACGCCGCCGATGGTGACGAAGTAGAGGCCGGCGTCGCGGAAGCGAGAGAAGAGGGCGGTGAAGTTGAAGCCGCCGTCGCCGGGGAGCTCGCTGAACTGGCAGCTGCCGCCGTTCGGGGTGGCGTGGAACTCGAAGGTCCCCATCTGCTCGTCGCCGGGCGGAGGCGGATTGCCGGGGCACGAGAGCGCGCCGAGCAGCACGACCGCGGGGAGCCAGCGACGCATGTGAAGGGGCTTCTAAGCGTCCGGCCGATCGGCGTCAAAGGTGCTGACAGACGCTTCGGTGCTCCAGAAGGAGTGTCGATGTCTCGGGCAGTTGCCGGGTGGCGTCAGCGGCGAACGCCGCAATCTCGGGCGCTTGGGTCGTGGCGCGTGATCTGCACAATCGGTGTTCCCACAGGAGGCCACATGTTCCGGTTCTTGGCACTCGCAGCGTTCATCGTCTCGGGTCTCGCGTGGGCAGAGAAGCCGCGCATCTCGGTGGTCGACTTCAAGGGCCCGAAGGCGTCGGCGGTGAAGAAGCAGATCGCGGCGAAGCTCTGCAAGACGTTCAAGTGCGTGAAGCCGGGTGAAGACGGCGACGACGTGGCGGTGGCGGCGGTGGTGACGGGCGAGGTCGAGAAGAAGGGCAGGGTCACGGTCAGCGTGTACTTCGACGAGGAGCAGGAGCCGGTGACGCGGGAGCTGAAGCTGAAGTCGGGCAAGGTGCCTGCGGCGGCGTTCAAGTCGGTGGCGAGCGCGGTGCGTGAAGCGGTGGCGTCGGGCACGGAGCCGGACGCGGCGGCGGCGTCGATGACGGGCAGCCTCTAGCGAGTTCGCAGTCAGCAGTCGGCAGTCTGCAGTAACTGCCAGCTGCCGACTGCCGACTGCCGACTCTCACAGCCAGCTCCGCACCTGGTAGGCGAGCCAGCTCAGCGCGCGCTCGAGCAGCGACCGGTCGGACAGCGTCTGGCGGGTCACCTGCACGCAGTGGTGCAGGTCGACGTTGAACAGCTTCTCCATCGCGGCGCCGAACGCGTCGTCCTCGATGACCGCGTTCACCTCGAGGTTCTGCCGCAGCGAGAGGCTGTCGAGGTTCGCGCTGCCGATGGTGCTCCAGTGCTCGTCGACGACGGCGGTCTTCGCGTGCAGCACGCGCCCCTTCCACTCGAAGATGCGCACGCCCGAGCGCAGGAGCTTGCCGTACAGCCCGCGCGAGCCGAGCAGCACGATCGGCACGTCGGTCGAGCCGGCGAGAATGAGCGTCACGTCGACGCCGCGCCGCGCCGCCTTCATCAGGCTGCGCAGCACCCGCGACGGCGGCATGAAGTACGAGTTCATCACGTGGATGCGGTGCTTCGCGCCGTTGAACGCCTTCACGTACGCGACGCGAATGTCCTTCCGGTCGCGCGCGAACTCGTTGCCGATGAAGCGCACGCGCCCGTCGTGCTCCTGCTCCTTGCGGCGGTAGCGCGCCTCGTCGAGCCTGGGGCCCCGGTGCCGGCGCCAGGTCTCGAGGAACATGCGCTCGAGCTGCACCGCGGCCGGGCCGTCGATGCGCACGTGCGTGTCGCGCCAGCCGTGGCCGCCGTCTTCGACCGCGGCGTAGTCGTTCGAGAGGTTCAGGCCGCCGGTGAACGCGACGCGCCCGTCGACGATCATCGCCTTGCGGTGGTTGCGGCGGCGCAGGCGCCCGATGAGCCGGCCGAAGGGCCCGAGCAGCTTCACCGGCTGGAAGCAGAGCACGCGCACTCCGGCGAGCTTGAGGCGCATCACGTACGCGTCGCTGACGCCGGCGCCCCAGCCGTCGTACATCAGGTTCACCTCGACGCCCGCGTACGCCCGCTCGATCAGCACGCCCGCGAGCTGCGTGCCCACCTCGTCGTCGCGCAAGATGTACGTCTCGATGCACAGCGTCGACTTCGCCTCGCGCGCCGCCTGCAGCATCGCGGGAAACGTCTGGTAGCCGTCCTTCAGCAGCGCGACGCGGTTCGGCCCGACGTCGACTTCGGCGTACGGCGGCCGATCGATCGCCGTCGTCGCGACCGTCATCAGGGCCCCACGAACACCGTGACGTGAATGGGACCCGAGTCGTCGTTGTACGAGTCGATGAAGATGAAGTAGTCGCCGGGCGCCCAGGTGCCGGCGCCGCTGCTGACGAACTCGGCGACGCCGCCGTCGATGACGTCGCTGCAGCCGAGCTCCACGCCCGCGGTGCACGAGCTCTGCCGCACGTAGAGAATCGGGTCTGCCGGGCTCCCCGGTGCGGGCGACGCGGTGATCGCCACGCGCTTCGGGTCGACGAGGTTCAGGCGGTAGACGTACTCGGCCCCGGTGCCGGGGCGGCACGTGCCGTCTTCGTCGTCCGCGGCGGTGCTGGTGTCGATCTCGAACTCGAGGAACGTGCCGCCGTCGGTGAACACGAGCGGCAGCGGCGCCGCGCACGTGTCGTGCTGGAGCGGCGGCGACGGGGGCTGCACCGAGACCGAGACGTCGACCGGGCCCGACGCTCCGCCGTCGAACGCCTCGACGACGAGGTACCACTGGCCCGCCGCGGCGCTGCGCAGCCGCAGGCTCGACTGCCCCGCCGCGTTCGGCCGCGTGCACGCCTTCGCGGTGCCGGGGCCGCAGCTGAGGTGCCGCAGCTCGATGAACGGCGAGACCCCGGTGCGGGGGTCGGCGCGCTCGGCCCGCGCCACGATGTCGGCGGTCGCGGGGAGCGTGAACGTCCACGCGACGTCGCGGCTGTCGACGCCGAACATGTTGCAGGTGACGGCCTCGTCGTTCCTCGCGAGCGAGAGATCGACCGTCACGACACCGCCGTCGGTGGGAATCGGCTCGGCCGAGAGGCAGGTGTCGTTCGGCGGCTCGGTCGGAGCCGAGAGCGTGATCGCGACCTCGACCTCGCCGCCGCCCGCGGCATCGCGCGTGTCGACGATGACGGCGTAGTCGCCCGCGGTGCGCGAGCGCAGCAGCACGCTCGAGGCGGCGCCGGTGTCCGAGCAGGCGAGCTCCTGGCCTCCGCACGGCATGCGGCGGATGTAGACGACGGGCTGCGCCGGCGAGCCGGGCGTGGGCGTCACGTCGACCTTCAGGTCGTACGTCGCGTCGAGGCGCAGCACGTAGACGAAGTCGCGGCCGAGGCCCATGCGCGCGCTGCAGATGCCCTGCTCATCGTCGTTGCCGTTCAGGTTGACGCGGAAGCGGTATGAGCGCGGCAGCTCACAGCCCGGGACCGTGGAGGGCGCCGCGGCGGCGCACGACTCGGCCGAGGGGAGCGCAGGCTTGATGCCGCCGTCGTCGGGGGGACGGCCGATGCAGAAGTTGTTGCTGCACGCCGGCGTCGGGCACGAGCAGTCGGAGTCGGCGAGGCACTGCACGCACCGGTTCGCGGCCACGTCGCACCGCTGCGCGGCGCTGCACGGCGGCTCGCAGCCCGTCCGCCCGGCGTCGGGCTCACCTGCGTCGGGTGTGCCGGCGTCGGGCGTGCCTGCGTCGCCCGGCAGACAGCGGCCGGTCGCCGCTTCGCAGACCCGGTCGCCCGGGCACGTGACGCGCTCGCAGAGGTTGGTTCCACCGGTGCACGCCGAGAGGACCACGAACGTGGTGAAGAGGTAGCGCATGAGTCGAGCCGGTCACCTTACCCGGGGTCGCGCTCGACCCGTAGGGTAACCGAGCACCCCGAGCGCAAGGTCCCAACGCCGCGCCACGACTCGATCGCTCGCCGCCGCCTCGGAGGGCACGAAGGTTGCGAATGTGGTCAGGAATGCTCCATCTGAACAGGCTCTCGGAAGAGCTCATCGTCCACGAGCTGGAGGCGGACGACGGCGGAGAGCCGCTCTCGGAGGAGCAGCTGTGGGACGCGCTCACGCGCACGTTTCAGAGCCCGCGCTACCGGCCGCCGATGCTGCCGGTCGTCGCGGCGGAGCTGATGCAGCTGAGCGCGCGGGCCGACGCCGACGTCGCCGAGATCGTGCGCCTGCTCGAGAAGGACACGCTGCTCGCCGGGCGCGTGCTGAAGCTGTGCAACTCGCCGCTGTACGGCGCGGTCGAGCCCATTCGGAGCTTGAAGACGGCCGTCGTGCGCCTCGGGCTCGCGGAGCTGCGCGACGTGGTGATGGAGGCGGCGGTGGGCTCCCGCGTGTTCAAGACGAGCGGCTACAGCGAGGCGGTCGATCGCGTGCGGGTGCACTCGACGGCGGTCGCCCACCTCTCGCGCGCCATCGCGCGCTTCACCGCGTTCGAGGCCGAGTACGCGTTCCTGTGCGGGCTGCTGCACGACGTCGGGCTCTCGGCGGCGCTGGTCGCGCTGGGCGATGCGCCGCGCGGCGAGCGCCTGAGGCCGGTGGTCGACCTGTGGCCGGCGCTGTCGGCGCTGCACGAGACGGTCGGCGGCTCGGTGGCGACGGTGTGGAAGCTGCCGCCCGAGGTGGCGATGGTGATTCGCCTGCACCACTCGATGAAGGTGGGGCAGGTGGTGCACCCCGTCGCGGCGATCGTGACGCTCGCGGAGTCGATCGCCTGCGAGCACGGCTGGGGCCTCGTGCCCGCGCCGCTCAAGGTCGGCGGCGCCGAGCTGCCGTCGCTGCTCTTCGGGGGGCACCGCATCGACGTGCCTCCGTTTCAGCAGGTGCTGTTCGCGAAGGCGGCCCTCGGCCTCGACGGGAAGAAGCTCGAGCTCGTCGACGCGGAGTGCCGCAAGGTGCTGGCGGCGCTCTCGAGCGTCAGTCACGGGTGACACCCGGGCCTGCCCGGCCGGTCACGCGATCGTGACGCTCTGCCACAGCCGCTTCGTGGGGGCTCGCAGGGTTGGAGCGTGGCACGGCGCTCGCTCTACGCGAGCGAATGCACGTCGCACCGGCCATCGATGACTCGTTTCACGAGAGCAGGCAGCCCGGCTCTGCGCGGGTGGTGCTGGCGCTGAACGAGGTGTCGCGGCTCGAGCGCATCGGCGAGCTGCTCGTGGGGCGCGGCTACGAGGTCGTCGCGCTGCGCGACGGAGCGTCGCTGCTGCAGTACCTCTACAACTCGGTGGTGCACGAGTCGCGGCCCGACCTGGTCATCTGCGACGCGGAGCTCGAGGGGGTCGACGGGGCGCAGATCTGCATGATCTCGCGGGCTCAGAACTCGCTCCTGCCGTTCATCGTGATCGCCCGGCCGGGCGGGCCGGGAGCGTTCGATTCCATGGAATTGTCCGACGACGCTGTTGTTCTCCCAGCAGATGTGGATCTCGATGATTTGAAGGCGGCCGTGAGCCGGCTTCTTTAGAGATCGAAGAGACGGCCGAAGTAAGGCCGTGGGCACGGTAGTGCCTCTGTGAGCCGGGGGTGGGTGGGCGCATGCCACCCCCAGGCTCGCAGTTTGTTTCGGCACGCCGCTGCGCGGCCGATACCCTTCGCGCTTCTGCGTTGGACCCTCCGGTCCGTGCTCATGGCCACACTACGGCCACTCCGCGCGGTCCTCGGGTCCGCCTTGAATCGCTCGGGTCTCGACCGCTCGCTCTTGCTCTTCTGTGGCGCTCTACGTCGGCGGTACCGGTGCCTGCGCTTGCGCGGCTCCGCCTGTCGCCTTCAGCTGCTGCGGCGCTTGATCCAGTCTTCTGGGCAGCACCACCGTGAACGTCGAGCCCTTGCCGAGCTCGCTCTTCACCGAGACCTTGCCCTCGTGCAGCGACACCAGCTGCTGCACGATCCACAAGCCGAGCCCGAAGCCGTCGGCGTCCGAGCGCTTCCCGCGGAAGAAGCGGTGGAACAGCAGCTCCTGATCGTCCGGCGCGATGCCCAGCCCCTGGTCGCGCACCGTCAGCGTCGCCTGGCCCTCGTCGGCCGTGACACCCACCGACACCGGCTTGCCCGCGCCGTACTTCACCGCGTTCGTCACCAGGTTCGACACGATCTGCTCGATGCGCGGCTTGTCCCACCAGCCCGGCGCCGACTCTTCGCCCTGGAACGCCACCTCGATGCCGAGCTCTTTCCGCTCGTCGGCCACCCGCTCCGTCACCGACTTCGCGACCTCCGCCAGGTCGCACTTCGTCCGCTCGAGCACGATGCGGCCTTCGCGCATCCGCGAGATGTCGAGCAGGTAGTCCGACAGCCGGTTCAGCCGCGCCATGCCCGCCTCGACGTCGGCCAGCTTCCCCAGCACGTCGGCCGGCGGAAGCGGCGCCGTCGCCTTCGAGAGCCACCGCTTCAGCGTGTGCAGCTGCAGCCCCATCGACGTCAGCGGCGTGCGCAGCTCGTGCAGCGCGACCGCGAAGAACTCCTCGCGCGTGCGGGCCAGCTCGCGCTCGTGCGCCTTCGCCTGCGCCTCCTGCAGCGCGCGGGCCTGCGCCTCGATCGTCGCCGTCTTCCGCGCCAGGTCGACGAACACCGACACCTTCGAGCGCAGCACCTCGGGCTCGAACGGCTTCACGAGGTAGTCGACCGCGCCCATCGAGTACGCGCGCAGCCGCGGCAGCCCCGTCTCCGACAGCGCGGTGAGGAAGATGATGGGCGTCTGCGCCGAGCGCTCGCGCTCGCGAATCAAGCGCGCCGTCTCGAACCCGTCGAGCCCGGGCATCACGACGTCGAGCAGGATCAGCGCGAAGTCGCGGTCGAGCAGCGCGCGCAGCGCCTCGCGCCCCGACTGCGCGCGGTGCAGCCTCTGCCCGAGCGGCTCGAGCGTGGCCTCGAGCGACAACAGGCCCGCCGACTGGTCGTCGACGAGCAGGATGTCGACTCTGTCCTCGGGAGCGGTCATCGCGCCTCGCTTCGGGCTCCGTCACCCGTGACCTCGGGCGGCGCGATCGCGCGCGAGCCGGAGTCCTCGATCCACACGCGGAGCATCGCGAGCAGCTTCTCGACGTCGACCGGCTTCGCGATGTAGTCGCTCGCGCCCGACGCGATGCACTTCTCGCGGTCGCCCTTCATCGCCTTCGCGGTCAGCGCGACGATCGGCAGTCCCGCGAACTGCGGCATGGCGCGGATCGCGCGCGTCGCCTGGTAGCCGTCCATCTCGGGCATCATGACGTCCATCAGCACGATGTCGATGTCCGTGTGGCGCTTCAGCATCGAGATGCCCGACTGGCCGCTCTCGGCGAAGTACATCTTCAAGCCGTGCCGCTCGAGAATCGCGGTGAGCGCGAAGATGTTCCGCACGTCGTCGTCGATCGCGAGCACCGCCCGGCCGTAGAGGCTCGGGTTCTTCTCTCTCGCGCGGCCGAGCGCCTGGCGCTGACCCTCGGACAGCGACTTCACCGGCCGGCGGATGGCGATGCACGTCTGCTCGAGCAGCCGCTCGGCCGTGCGCGCGACCCTCAGCACGTGGCCGCCGGCCAGCTGCACCAGCGGAGCCGTCTCTCTCGGCTGCGGCTCGCCCTCGGCGAACGCGATGACGCTGCAGGGCTGAAGGCCGAGCTCCGAGCGGCTGCGGGCGAGGCGCGCGATGGCCTGCTCCGAGAGCGCGCCCGTGCGCAGCACGACGGCGCACGACGGCTCGGCGCCGAGCGCGCGCACCGCCTCGTCGACGGTGGCCGCGGCCAGGAGCTCGAGCCCGTCGCCGCCGAGCAGATCGCACAGCGAATCGCGCGTGCGCGTGTCGGGCTCGATGACGAGCAGCCGCGGCGTGTACGGCTTCTGCAGCGCCTCGAGGGTGGTCAGCACGGTTCCCGCGGCCAGCGTGCCGGACATCGACCAGTGCTGCACCGCGCCGCGCTCCAGCGCGCGCTGCCGCTCGCCGGGCATGCCCAGCGTCAGCACGGGGAGGTGCATCGTCTCGGAGCCGTGGGTGAGGCGGTCGAGCGTGACCCAGCCGCCGCGCTCGCGGGCGCTCAGGTCGACCACGGTGGCGACCGGCTGCAGCTCCTTCACGGCCTTCACCGCGGCGTCGGCGCCCGCCGGCGCCAGCACCTTCACGCCGAGCTCGTGCGCGCTCGTGGTCAAGAGCTGCCGCCAGTCGGCCCGATCGGTGAGAACGACGAGCACCGGGTCGCCGGGCGCGATGGAGCTGCGCTCGTCGTCGGTCTCGGCGCGCGGCTCGGGCCCGCCCACCAGCGGCACGCTCGGCCGCGGCGGCGTGTGCTCGGGCGCCGGGAAGCTCGCCGCGACCGCTTGCGTCGGCCAGACCACCTGCGCCTGCACCTCGTTCGCTCGCGCCTGGCCGACGTACTCGACGGGAAGGAAGAGCGTGAAGGTGCTGCCCTTGCCCGGCTCGCTCTCGAGGCGGATCTCGCCGCCCAGGAGCTTCGCGATGTCGCGGCTGATCGAGAGGCCCAGGCCCGTGCCGCCGTACTTGCGGCTCGTGGTGCCGTCTGCCTGCTGAAACGCCTCGAAGATGATCTCGTGCTTGTCCCTCGCGATGCCGATGCCGGTGTCGGCGACCGAGAACGCGATGACCGCGCGGGCGCCCGCGAGCACCGGGTGCGCCGCCGGCCAGCCGCCGGTGGCGCGCGACATCTTGAGCTCGACCTTGCCGCTCTCGGTGAACTTGAACGCGTTCGAGAGCAGGTTGCGAAGCACCTGCTGCAGGCGCTTGCCGTCGGTCTCGAGCAGGTCGGGCAGGGCGGGGTCGGCGTCGATGATGAAGTCGAGGCGCTTGCCGGCCGCGACCTGGCGGAAGGTGCGCTCGGCGAAGTGCCTGAGCTCGGTGAAGCGCACCGGGCCGGCGTTGATCGCCATGGTGCCCGACTCGATCTTCGAGAGATCGAGGATGTCGTTGATCAGCTCCATCAGGTCGGCGCCCGACGCGTGAATGGTGCGCGCGTACTCGACCTGCCGGGGGCTCAGGTTCCCTTCGGTGTTCTCCGAGAGGCTCTGCGCGAGCAGGAGCAGCGAGTTCAGCGGCGTGCGCAGCTCGTGCGACATGTTCGCGAGGAACTCGCTCTTGTACTTCGAGGTCAGCGCCAGCTGCTCGGCCTTCTCTTCGAGCGCGCGCTTGGCGAGCTCGACCTCGTCGTTGGTGCGCTCGACCTCTTCTTTCTGCTCCGAGAGCAGCTGGGCCTTCTCCTGCAGCTCCTCGTTCGTCGAGCGCAGGACCTCGGCGAGCGTCTGCGACTGCTTGAGCAGCGCCTCGGTGCGCATGTTCGCCTGAATGGTGTTGAGCACCACGCCGATGCTCTCGGTCACCTGCTTCAGGAAGTTCAGGTGCACCTCGCTGAACGGGTACACGCTGGCCATCTCGATGACGGCCTTGATCTCGCCCTCGAACAGCACCGGCAGCACGACGATGTTCGTGGCCGGCACCTCGCCGAGCGCCGAGCCGATGCGCACGTAGTCCTTCGGGGCGCCGAAGAGCAGAATGGGCTCCTTGTCGAGCGCGCACTGGCCGACGAGGCCCTCGCCGAACTTCACGGCGTCGATGAAGCCGTCGCGCGCGAGCAGCGCGTAGCCGGCCATCAGCTTCAGCATGTCGACGCCGTCTTCGCGCGACTCGGCGACGAAGAAGGCGCCGTGCTGGGCGGCGACGAGCGGCGCGAGCTCCGAGAGGATGACGCGCGAGACCGTCTGCAGATCGCGCTGGCCCTGCAGTACGCGCGCGATGCGGGTCAGGTTGGTCTTCAGCCAGTCCTGCTCCGTGTTCTTCTGCGTGGTCTCTTTCAGGTTCCTGATCATCTCGTTGACGTTGTCTTTGAGGGCCCCGACCTCGCCCTGGGCGTCGACCGAGATGCTGCGGGTGAGATCGCCCTTCGCGACGGCGGTGGCGACCTCGGCGATCGAGCGCACCTGGGTGGTGAGGTTCGCGGCGAGCTGGTTCACGTTGCCGGTGAGGTCGCGCCACACGCCGGCGGTGCCGGGCACGCGGGCCTGGCCGCCGAGCTTGCCCTCGATGCCGACCTCGCGGGCGACCGACGACACCTGGTCGGCGAACAGCGCCAGCGTGTCGGTCATGTTGTTGATGGTGTCGGCGAGCAGCGCGATCTCGCCCTGCGCGCTGACCACGAGCTTGCGCTTGAGGTCGCCGTTCGCGACGTGGGTGACGACCTTGGCGATCTCGCGCACCTGGGTGGTGAGGTTCGTCGCCATGTAGTTGACGTTGTCGGTGAGGTCTTTCCACGTGCCGGCGACGCCGCGCACGATCGCCTGGCCGCCGAGCTTGCCCTCGGTGCCGACCTCGCGGGCGACGCGCGTCACCTCGCTCGCGAACGAGCTGAGCTGATCGACCATCGTGTTGATGGTGTTCTTGAGCTCGAGGATCTCGCCGCGGGCGTCGACGGTGATCTTCTTCGAGAGGTCACCGCGCTGCACGGCGGTGGTGACCTCGGCGATCGCGCGCACCTGGGTGGTGAGGTTCGCGGCCATCGAGTTGAAGTTCTCGGTGAGGTCTCTCCACGTGCCGCCGACGCCCTTCACGACGGCCTGGCCGCCGAGCTTGCCGTCGGTGCCGACCTCGCGGCCGACGCGCGTCACCTCGGAGGCGAACGAGCGGAGCTGATCGACCATGGTGTTGATGGTGACTTTGAGCTCGAGCAGCTCGCCGCGGGCGTCGACGGTGATCTTCTTCGACAGGTCGCCCTGCGCGACGGCGGTCGTCACCTCGGCGATGTTGCGCACCTGGCTGGTGAGGTTCGACGCCATCGAGTTGACGGTGTCGGTGAGGTTCTTCCACGTGCCCTGGGCGTCCTTCACGTCGGCGGTGCCGCCGAGCTTGCCCTCGAGGCCGACCTCGCGGCCGACGCGCGTCACCTCGCTCGCGAACGAGCGGAGCTGGTCGACCATGGCGTTCATGGTGCGCTTGAGCTCCTGGATCTCGCCGCGGGCGTCGACGGTGATCTTCTTCGAGAGGTCGCCCTGCGCGACCGCGGTCGTCACCTCGGCGATGTTGCGGACCTGGCTGGTCAGGTTCGTCGCCATCGAGTTGACGTTGTCGGTGAGGTCTTTCCAGGTGCCGGCGACGCCCTTCACGTGCGCCTGGCCGCCGAGCTTGCCCTCGGTGCCGACCTCGCGCGCGACGCGGGTCACCTCCGACGCGAACGAGCTGAGCTGATCGACCATCGTGTTGATGGTGACTTTCAGCTCGAGCATCTCACCGCGGACGTCGACGGCGATCTTGCGGGTGAGGTCGCCGCGCGCGACGGCGGTGGTGACCTCGGCGATGTTCCGCACCTGCGCGGTGAGGTTCGACGCCATCGAGTTGACGTTGTCGGTGAGATCTTTCCAGGTGCCGCCGACGCCCCTCACCTGCGCCTGGCCGCCGAGCCGGCCCTCGGTGCCGACCTCGCGCGCGACGCGGGTCACCTCGGAGGCGAACGAGCTCAGCTGGTCGACCATGCCGTTCACGAGCTGCGTGGTGCGCAGGAACTCGCCCTTGAGCGGCCGCCCGTCGACGTCGAGGGCGGCGCGCTGCGAGAGGTCGCCCGCGGCGACGGCGCGAATGACGCGCGCCATCTCGGTGGTGGGCTGCACGAGCCCGTACACGAGCGCGTTGATCGACTGCACGCCGCCGGCCCACGAGCCGACGGCGCCGGCGAGGGTGGCGCGCCGGCTGATGCGGCCCTCCTCGGCGACCGCGATCTGCAGCTTGCCGAGCTCGCCCGCGAGGCGGTCGTTCAGGTCGACGATGTCGTTGAGGGCCTCACAGATGCGGCCGAACACGCCGGTACGATCGGCGGGCATGCGGGCGCTGAAGTCGCCCTTCTTGACCGCCGTCAGGACCCGCAACAACGAACGCGCATCGGCAGTGGAGATCTCCTCCGCCGCCGGGCGAACTTTCGCATGAGGCATTACGACCGCCCTTTCAGGCGCGCATGGGCGCTACTTGCGCGCGTCTTGCGGCGTGAGCTCGGCCTCGGTGAAGCCGTAGCCACGCAGCTTCTCCCACAGATTCTTTCGCGAGATGCCGAGGAGGTTGGCGGCCTCACCGCGCCGCCCGCGGGCCTGCTGCACGACCCGCTTCAGATAGGCGCGCTCGAACTCGCGCATGGCCTCGGGCAGCGGGCGGATGCGCTTCTCGCCGTTGGCGGCGTTCGGCTCGCCCACGATCTCGGGAGGCAGGTGCGCGGTGTCGACCTCGCCGCCTTCGGCGAGCACCACGGCGTGCTCGATCGCATGCTCGAGCTCGCGCACGTTGCCGGGGAAAGGGTACTCGGCGAGCGCCGCCAGGGCGCGCCCCGAGATGGTCGGCACCTTCTCGCCGACCTTGAAGCGTTTGAGGAAGTGATCGACGAGGAGCAGCAGATCTTCGCCGCGCTCGCGCAACGGCGGAATGGTGAGCTCGAGCGCGTTGAGCCGGTAGAAGAGGTCTTCGCGGAACTTGCCCTCGCTGACCATGCCCTTCAGGTTGCGGTGCGTGGCCGAGATGACGCGCACGTCGACCGAGATGGTGGTGTTCGTGCCGAGGGGCTCGTAGGCGCCCTCTTGCAGCACGCGGAGCAGCTTGCTCTGCGACGGCAGCTGCAGCTCGGGGACCTCGTCGAGGAAGAGGGTGCCGGCGTCGGCGGCCTTGAAGCGACCCTCGCGGCGCTTGACGGCGCCGGTGAAGGCGCCGCGCTCGTGGCCGAAGAGCTCGGCCTCGATCAGGGTCTCGGGGAAGGCGCCGCAGTTGACGGCGACGAACGGCTGCTTCGCGCGGCGGCTCTTCTCGTGGAGGATGCGGGCGACGAGCTCCTTGCCGGTGCCGCTCTCGCCGGTGATGAGCACCGAGGCGTTGGAGTCGGCGAACTTGTCGATGCGCTCGAACAGGCGCATCACGGCGGGCGACTTGCCGATGAACTTCGAGGCGCTCGAGTCGGCGGTGCCGGTCGAGGCGGCCTGCATCTGCTTGGCGAGCTCGCGCTCCTTCGCGATCTGCTGGAGGCGCTCGAGGAGCTTGTTGATGTCGAACGGCTTGGGCAGGTAGTCGAGCGCGCCTTCCTTCATCGCCGTGACGGCGTCGGGCACCGTGGCGTAGGCGGTCATCAGGATCACGTGGGTCGACGGCAGCTCGGTGCGGGCGCGGCGGAAGACGGCGAACCCGTCCATCTTCTGCATGCGGACGTCGCAGATGACGACGTCGAAGGCGTGGGCGGTCAGGGCGCTCATGGCACTCACGCCGTCGGAGGCGGTGGCGACCTGATGGCCTTCGCTCCTCAGCACGCCCGCGAGCGGCAGGAGGATGGAAGGCTCATCATCAACCACGAGAATGTCGAGCATGTGGGGGTTCCTTTTCTGAAACGTACAGCGCGTCGGTCACTTCTAAGCCGCGCGTGAAAACCATTTCAACGCGAGTTGGGCTGTCCCACATGGGGTTACCGTTTCGTAACCTTCACCAGGCGCGCGTGAGCGAGAACACGGCGGAGCGCAGCGCGGAGTCGTCGGGGGAGGTCTCGAACACGTAGGCGGCGCCCGCGCGTTCGGCGGCGACGAACGACTTCCAGTCTCCCATGCGCGTGAGGAGGATGAACGGCGGCGCGGAGCCCGAGCGCTTCAGCTTCTCGACGGCCTGCAGGTCGTCGCTGATGACGACGTCGGGCAGCTTGGCCTCGGCGGTCTCGAAGGCGCGGCACCAGGCGACGAGCTCGTCGGCCCCCTGGGCCTCGAGGACCTTGAAGCCGTCGGCCCTGAGGTGGCGGGCGAGGTTGATGGCGCGTTGTTGATCAGCACGGGAGACGATCACGGTTGCGTCGTGGGGATCCAGAGGTGTGCTCCAGGACTGCGGGGTGAACGGCATACGGCACCTTCTTTTCAGTGGGCCCGAGCGCGCAGCGCGTCTTCGACGGCAGCTCGCAGGAGTCCTCCTTCGATTTCGCCGTGGAGCACACGGCTGTTGGGGAGGCGCGCGGCGGCCCGTGCGGCCGCGGGAGCGCGGGGCGTGTTGATGAAGATGATCGGAGTGAGGTCGCCGCTGCGCCGCAAGAGGCACGCGGCCTCGAGGCCGCCGCAGCCCGGCATGTCGAGCTCGGTCACGATGACGTCGGGGCGCGGCAGCGGGAGCCACGGGCCTTGATCGTCGAGGTAGTCGAGCAGCTCGCGGCCGTCTTCGACCTCGACGACGCTGCAGCCTTCGGTGCCGAGCTCCCACGCGAGGCCGCCGCGGCGCGTCTCGTCGCCGTGCGCGAGCAGAACGAGCGGGAGCTGAATCGGGGCCCACGCATTCCCGAACGCCCCATCCGCACGGGACGGTGACGCATTTGTGCCCGATGTTCCCGAGGGGAAACCGGTGGGGTCGCGCCGTGTAGCGCTCGCAGGACGTGCGAGCGCTGTATCGGCAGGGGTTTGGGAGCCGGGCGCGAACGGGTGTTTCGAATCGGTGAACGTCACGGGCGATGTTGCGATCAAGCAACGTGCCACCCGGCCGAAACGTCGGGAGCGTCAGCGCGCTCCCGAGATTCGCCCGTGGTCCAGCGCGAAGACCTGATCCGCGTTCGAGATCGTCGAGAGCCTGTGCGCGATCAGTAACACCGTGCGCCCGCGCATCAGCTCTTCCAGCCCCTTCTGCACCTCGGCCTGCGACGCCTCGTCGAGCGACGACGTCGGCTCGTCGAGCAAGAGGAGCGACGGCTCCATCAAGAGAGCGCGCGCGATCGCGAGGCGCTGGCGCTGGCCGCCGCTCAGACGCCCGCCGCGCTCGCCGACCTCTTCGTCGAGCCCGCCCGGGAACGCGCGCACGAAGGCGGAAGCGTTCGCGCGCTCGAGCGCACGCCACAGCGCCTCGTCGGTGGCGTCGCTCGCGCCGAGCCTCAGGTTCTCGCGCACGGTGCCCGAGAGGAGCAGCGGCTCCTGCGAGACCCACGCGAGGCGCGAGCGCAGCGACTTCAGGTCGAGCGTGTGCAGGTCGGCGCCGTCCCACGTGATGCGGCCCGACGTCGCGCGCGCGAGGCCGAGCACGAGCGCCAGCACGCTCGACTTGCCCGCGCCGGAGGGGCCGATGAGCGCGGTGATCTTGCCGGCCTCGATGGTGAGGTTCAGGCCGTCGAGCGCGGCGCGGCCGTCGGCGTAGACGAGGCGCACGTCTTCGAACACCAGGCCCCGCGAGAGCGGCGGCGCCGGAGCGCCGGCCTCGGCCACGGGCGCGGCGTCGAGCACCTCGAACAGCCGCTCGGCCGACGAGGCGCCGCGGGCGACCTCGCTGAACGTGCCCGAGAGCGACTTGAGCGGCTGGTACATGAGCAGCGCGGCGGCGAGGAAAGAGAGGAGCGCGCCGGCGAGCTGCGGCTCGGCCGCCACCGCGCGCGCGCCCGCGACGAGGCAGACGGCGACGGCGGCGATGCCGAGCATCTCGAGCGTCGGCGTGAACGCTCCGCGCACGAACAGCGAGCGCTTCATGGCGGCGAGGTACCGCCCCTGCTCTTCGTCGAAGCGCTGCAGCACGGCCCCTTCGGCCCGGTAGGCCTGCACCACGGGCAGGTTGTGGAGCTGCTCGGCGGTGAGCTCGGTCAGCGCGGCGAGCGAGCCCTGCGTCTTCGTGGCCTGGCGCCTCACGCTCTTCGCGAACGCGGCGACGGGCCAGGCCATCGCGGGCAGCACCCCGAAGCCGAGCACGGCGAGGCGCCAGTCGGCGGCGGCGCAGACGGCGAGCAGCGCGAGCACGGTCAGCGTGTCCTTCACGTAGGCGCTGAAGCTCAGGGTGACGGTGAGCTCGACGGCGGCGACGTCGGTGGTGAAGCGCGAGAGCAGCTCGCCCGAGTGCCGCTGCTCGTGCCACGACGGCGGGAGCGCGAGCAGCTTCGCGTAGAGCTCGCGGCGCAGGCCCGTCATCACGCGCTGGCCGATCGCGCGCATGAGGCCGCCGTGCAGCCACTGCGCGAGCGCCTTGATGCACGCCGCGGCGACGATGAGCAGCGGGAGCTGCGAGACGAGGGCGGCGGGGCCGACGCTCCAGCCGAGGACGTCGGTGGTCTTGCCGGTGAGCACGCCCTCGAGCAGCGGGCCGAGGAGCCGGGCCCAGAGCGCGGCGGCGCCGGCGGCGACCGCGGAGGCGAGCGTCGCGATGAAGAGGAGCCCCGCGTGGGGCTTCACTCGGGCGAACAGGCGGAGGAGGGTGCGGCGCATCGCGGCGGCGCACCTTGCCCGGCAACGGGCTTCGACGTCCACGAGCACGAGCACGTCGTTACACATCTCTCATGGACCGGCTGATCATCAGCGCCGGCGCCGACGCGCCACTCGCCGAGGCCCTCTCGGGGCGCGGCAACATCGTCTTGACGGTGACGCCGGTGACCCGCGCCGTGCTCTACGCGATCGACGGCGCCGAGACGCACGAGCTCATCTGCGAGCTGCCCGTCGGCCTGTTCGGCGCGGGCCACGGCGCGAGCGCGGTGCTCGAGGCCGCCGCCGACCGCCCGTGGGGGTGCGGCGCCGTCGTCGTGATGAACGACGTCTTCGAGCCGTCGGTGCTCGAGCGCCTCCGCGTGCCGGCGCTGCTGCTCACGCGGCCGGAGCTGCGGCCCCTGTGCCAGCTCGTGCACGAGCACTGCGAGCAGGCGGCGCCGCGCGACGTTCACGAGGCCGCGCGGCTCGCGCGCGCCTGGTTCGAGCGCCATGTCGGAGCCGCTCAGCGCGAGCCATGGAGCCCCGGGGCAGATTGGTACGGCCCGGGAGAACCCCTCGATCCGACGCTGCCCTGAGTCCGGGCACGTCGAATGCAGCCTGAGCTCTCGCAAGGAGAGCACATGAACAACGCACTGAAGCTGGGGACCCTCGTGTCCCTGATGAGCGGGTTCGCGTTCGCCGCGGACGACGAGAAGTACTGGGAGCAGCGCGACACGAACCCGTCGATCGCCGACGAGAAGCAGAAGCGCGACAACAACTACTGGGAGAACCGGGACCCGGTGCCCGCGGTCGATCGCTCGGTGATCGAGCAGCAGCAGCTGGTCGTACCCGAGGTCACGGAGCAGAACGCCGAGCCGGCGCCCGAGGCGAAGGCCGAGCCCAAGGAAGAGGGCGGGAAGCCGGGGCCGATGCGGCGCGCGGTCGACCGGGTCGGCGCGGGCATGGAGAACGCGCGCGAGAGGCTGAGCGAAGGCATCGACGACGCGAAGGACGCGGCGAACGCCGTCGTGGCGCCGCTGAGGAACATGGAGGCCGATCGCCCCGACGACAAGCTCGGCATCGCGGTCGAGGCGGGCGGCGGCGTCGGCGGCTTCATCGACGATCGCATGTCGAGCCAGACGACGACGCAGGGCCAGTGGACGGCGCGCGCCGTCTTCGGCACGCGCAGTCATTTCGCCGGTGAAGCGGCGTACATCGGCTCGCTGCAGGGCGTGAACACGCTCGGCGTGAACGAGGGGGCGCGGCTCAGCGGCCATGGCGGCGAGACGTCGGTGCGCTTCAACGTGCTCACCGGCATGTGGCAGCCGTACGCGACCGCGGGCATCGGCTTCATGCACTACTCGCTCGGCGACGCCCAGCTGACGACGTCGGACGTTCTGCCGACCGCCGACGTCGCGACCTTCCCGCTCGGGCTCGGCATGGCCTGGCGCATGAACGGCCTCGTGCTCGACGGGCGCGTCTCGTTCCACCCGTCGACGACGTCGGGCATTCTCCGCCACGCGAACCTGTCGACCTGGGACGTGAACGCGAAGGCCGGCTTCGAGTTCTGAGAGTCGGCAGTCGGCAGTCGGCAGTCGGGAGTTACTGCGCGCAGCGCTTCCGGAGCTGCGCGTCGTCTTCCGCCGTCGGGGTGACCGTGAGGTTTCCCGGGTTCATCACCGACGTGCGGTCTTCGACGTGAGGGAGGCCCATCGCGTGGCCGAGCTCGTGCGCGACCACGATCGCGAGCGCGTTCGGGTCGTCGATCGTCGAGTTGATCAGCACCTCGCCGGTCTCGGGGTCGTAGAAGCCGTGGAAGAACACCGCCGCCTTCCGGAACGACAGCGCGATCGGCTCGCCGTCGCCTTCGGTCTTCAGCTGCGTGAAGCCTCGCGCGTTCCACAGCTCGAGGCCCTGCGCGATGCCGCCGCGCTGCAGGTCCGACGCGCTCTCGGGCGGCGCCACGACGAGCGGGCCGCACGGCATGTGGACCACCGCGGGCGTGTTGCTCTGAGGAACAGAACCGCAGGCTGCTGCGGCGACGGCGACGACGAGGGCTGCGTGCTTCAAGGCGCGCGCACCCTCCCACAACTCGTCGCAGAGGAGAATGTATGCAGACGCAGACACGCTCACGCATCGAGCCCCCCAAGGTGAAGGACCCGGTCTGCGGCCGGACCGTCGTCTCCGGAGAGGCGCCCGGCGGCAACGCGACCTACGAAGGCGAGACCTACGACTTCTGCAGCCGGGAGTGCCGCGACTCGTTCGAAGCGAATCCGCGGCACTTCGTTGCCGCTCCGCGCGCATGAGTTATATGAGCCGGGCCTTTCCCAATGGCCCAGAAGCGCGACTACTACGAGGTGCTGGGCGTCGACCGCGGCGCCGATGAAGCCGCGCTGAAGTCGGCGTTCCGCAAGATTGCGCTGCAGTACCACCCCGACCGGAACCCGGGGAACAAGGAGGCCGAGGAGATCTACAAGGAGGCCTCCGAGGCCTACACGGTGCTGTCGGACCCCGACAAGCGCGCCAAGTACGACCGCTTCGGCCACGGCCCCGGCTTCGAGGGGTTCGGCGGCGCCGGCTTCGCGGGCGTCAACCTCAACGACATCTTCGGAGAGATCTTCGGCGAGTTCTTCGGCGGCCGCCGCGGCGGCGGCATGCAGCGCGGCCGCGGCGCCGACCTCCGCTACAACCTCGAGCTCAAGTTCGAAGAGGCGGCGTTCGGCAGCGAGGTGCAGGTCAAGCTGCCCCGCCCGAAGCGCTGCGAGCCGTGCGACGGCACCGGCAGCAAGTCGAAGCAGACCCGCACCTGCCCCACGTGCGGCGGCGCCGGCGAGGTGCGGTTCACCCAGGGCTTCTTCGCCGTCTCGCGGCCGTGCGGCCAGTGCGGCGGCAGCGGCCACGTCGTCTCGGATCCGTGCAAGGAGTGCAAGGGCCAGGGCCGCGTCGCCGGCGAGTCGACGCTGACCGTGAAGATCCCTCCCGGCGTCGACACGGGCACGCGCGTGCGCCTGGCCGGTGAAGGCGAGCCCGGCGAGGCCGGCGGCCCCGCGGGCGACCTCTACGTGGTCGTGCACGTTCGCGAGCACCCCATCTTCGTGCGCGAAGAGTACGAGGTGCTCGCCGAGGTGCCGATCAGCTTCACGCAGGCGGCGCTGGGCGCGCAGATCGACGTCCCCACGCTCGACGGCAAGGTGAAGATGAAGATCCCCCCCGGCACCCAGAGCGGCAAGGTGTTCCGCCTCAAGGGCAAGGGCATTCCGCACCTGCACGGCAGCGGGCGCGGCGACCAGCACGTGCGCGTGCTCGTCGAGACCCCGACCGAGCTGTCGGCGGCGCAGCGCGAGCTGCTCGAGAAGTTCGCGGCGGCCTGTGGCGAAGAGGTCTCTCCACAGACCCGGAACTTCTTCCAGAAGGTCAAAGAGCTGTTCGGCTGACGCCCCGCCGTTAACGTTGATCATGATCCGCAGGTGGGCTGCCGTGGCGACGGCGCTCTTCGCGATGAGCGCCTCCGCCGAGCCGGGTTCGATCGCGAAGTGCGTGCAGGAGCTGCACACCGCGAACCGGCTGCGCCAGGCGTGGGGCGAGCTCCCCGCCCAGAAGACCGAGACCGCGCCGATTCGCGACCTCGGCGTCCAGCTCGTGCGCGATCACGTGGTGCTCGACGGCGCGCTCCTGCAGTACGCCGGCACCAACGGCATCGAGCTCAAAGACGTGCCCCTGCCTCCGGCATCGATCGATCAGCCGAGCTTCGACGCCAAGTTCCTCGCCACCCTCGAGCGCCACAACGCGACGATGCTGCGCAGCGTCGACGCGTGCCTGCGCCTCACCGCCGACCCCCAGTTCCGCCGCGTGCTCAACAAGGCGCTGGCCACCTACCGCGACCACCAGCGCGCGGTCGATCGCGCGTACCGCGAGCTGCTCCCCGCCACCTGAGGTGACAGACCATGCCCGTAAGCAACATCAGCGTCGACCCCTCAGAGGGCGCCGACCTTCGCGAAGCCGTGGAGATGATGATTCACCGCCTGCTCGACGAGCTCGCCCACTCGGATCAGCGCGAGTACCGCTCGATGCTCCGCGCGAAGCTCGCCCGCTTCGAGCGGCTCGCCGAGCGGCTCGACCAGGGGAAGACCGAGCTGGCCGAAGTGATCCACTTCGCGTGACGGTCGGGGCCGATCGACCTGTCGGCCGGTGCCTGGCGCACGCGCGGGCGGAGCGCCCGACGATCGCGCAAGTGTGCGCCGCGCTCGCTGAGCGCCGCCAGAGAGCATGCTCCGACGACCGCAGGCTCCGCCGCTGTACGACGGCTGACGGCGAGGCCGCGGGTGCATCGACGGTGAGGCGCCCACCCTACATGTTTGGACGACTGTGGAGCCTTCAGCGCTGGGGACTTCGCCGGCGGACAACGACTGTTGTCCGCAGCGGTCGGGGCGCGCTGCCCCCTTGCCGGACAACAACAGTTGTCCGCCGAAGACGCTGCGGCCGCTGAAGACTGTGCAACGGTCCAAAGTTGAGGGGTGGCGGCCACACTGCCCGCGACGGCCTGCCGCGGCTCTCTGTCAGCCGTCGTGCAGCGCGGGAGCCTGCGGTCGTCGCGACATCTTCTCTGGCGGCGTCACCCCGCACTCGCCATCAGCAGCGCGACGATCGCGGCGAGATAGAACCCGATCACGAGGCCGGTGCCCGCGAGCGCGGCCAGCCCGGTCTCTCGGCGGCTCTCCCGGTGTGCGGTCTCGCCCATGCCCCGTCTACGCCGGGCGAAAAAGCCGATTGCTTGAGGAACTCCGCAGAGAGGCGTAGAGGGCGCCACCATGCAATTCACACTCGACGAGTTGTGGCGGAACATGGGCTTGTTCGCGCGCCTCGTGGTCGCGGTGATGGGGCTCATGAGCGTCGCTTCGCTCTACGTCATGGGCGAGCGGCTGGTGTTCTTCCTGCGGTCGGCCGGCGAATCGAGAGCGTTCGCCGCGAAGGTCGCTGCGCTCATTCAGGGCGAGGGCATCGACGCCGCCGCCTCGGCCGGCTTCGGCGAGCGGCGCGGCTACCTCGGGCGCGTCATCAGCGCCGGGCTGAGCGCGTTCAAGACGGCTCCGCCCGACAAGGACGCCGCCACCGAGTCGGTCGCGCGGGCGCTCGAGCGCCAGGCGTCGCGCGAGGTGCAGACGTTGAAGCGGGGCCTCGGCCTGCTCGCGACCGTCGGCTCGACCGCCCCGTTCGTCGGGCTGCTCGGCACGGTCATGGGTATCGTCACCGCCTTCCAGAAGATGGCCGAGTCGGGCTCCGGCGGTCTCGGCACCGTGTCGGCCGGCATCGCCGAGGCGCTCGTGACGACGGCGTTCGGCCTGCTCGTCGCGATCCCCGCGGTGATGGGCTTCAACTTCCTCCAGAGCTGGGTCGACGGCCGCGCCATCGACATCGCCGAGTCTTCGAACGAGCTGCTCGACGTCATCGCCCGCCACTACGCAGCTCCGAAGTAGCCCGCGGCCATGGGAATGGGCGGAGGCGGCTCCGGCCGCGACGGCATCAAGAGCGACATCAACGTCACGCCGCTCGTCGACGTGGTGCTCGTGCTGCTGATCATCTTCATGGTCGTGACGCCGATGCTCCAGCGCGGCAAAGACGTGCGGCTGCCGCGCGCCGAGTCGGTCGAGAAGGAGCGCAAAGAGAGCAGCGACCCGCTCGTCGTCTCGGTGACCGCCGACGGGCGCGTCTACCTCGAGCGCGACGAGCTGAAGGACGAGGCCTTCGAGGCGGCGGTGCGCGACAAGCTCTCGGCGAACCTGGGGCGCCGCATTCTGCTCAAAGGCGACTCGACGCTGCCGTTCGAAGACATCCGCAAGGTGATGCACCGGGCCCGCGCGGCCGGAGCGCGCGGCGTCTCGCTCGGAGTCGAGGAGATCAAGAAGTGATGGCCCGCAAGCGCCTGAAGAAGACGTCGGTGCAGCCGGTCGGCCGCCCGCAGTCGGACATCAACGTGACGCCGCTCGTCGACGTGGTGCTCGTGCTGCTCATCATCTTCATGGTCGTGACGCCGCTGCTCGAGAAAGACATCGCGGTGCGCGTGCCCGACGAAGAGCAGGTGCAGCTCGAGCCCGAGCTGCCGCCCGAGCAGCTCGTCGTCTCGATCGACTCCGAGGGCCGCCTCAAGCTCAACGCTCAAGAGGTCAGCGAGGCCGAGTACGTCGAGAAGCTCGGCCGCGCCGTGCGCGCGAAGCCCAAGGGCCAGCGCCTCGTGTTCTTCATGCCCGAAGAGAAGGCGAACTACGGAAAATTGGTCGCCGCGCTCGATGGTGCCAAGAAGGCCGGCGCCGAGACGCTCGGCATGATGACCGAAAAGCTGGAAGCTCCTTTACCTTCTCCGGCTCCGTAAGCCCATGAAATGCCTGGGTTGTAACGCCGGTGTAAACGCTCGCGCGCGTCGCGGCGCCGGTACGGCCCGGTAACAAGTGATTGACAGCCTTTGTTCCCCGGGCGTACTTGCGCGCCGCAAGCAGGCGTTCACCGCAGGTTTTTCTCGCCCCAGGCCGCAGAGGACTGACCGGATATGAAACCGCTTCTCGCAGCTGTGCTCTCGAGCGCGCTGGTGGTTGCGCTCCCCGCTTTCGCTCAAGCCGACGCTCCTCCGAAGGAGTCGCCTCCGCCCGCAGAGCAGCCCAAGCCGGCCGAGCCGCCCAAGCCGGCCGACGCGCCGGTGGCCGACCCGGCGCAGCCGGCCGACCCTGCGCTGACGCCGGCGGAGCAGCCCGCCGGCACGCCCGCGGCCGAGACGCCGCCGCCGGCCGAGACTCCGGCTCCTGCCGAGCCGCCGGTGGAGGAGGTGGTCGGCGGGAAGAAGAAGCGCACCGCCGAAGAGACCATCACGGTCACGGGCTCGCGCATCCGCCGCAAAGATCTGACGTCGCAGGCGCCGATCACGGTGCTCTCGAAGGAGCAGTTCCAGCAGAGCGGCAAGGCGTCGCTCGGCGACTTCCTCCAGTCGCTGCCGGAGCAGGGCAACACCACCAACACCATGGTCAACAACGCCGGCACGGGCGCGACGCGCGTCAACCTGCGCGGCCTTGGCGCGAACCGCACGCTGGTGCTGGTCAACGGGCGCCGCTGGGTGCCGGGCGGTCTCGGCGCCGACGACTCGGTCGACCTGAACTCGATTCCGATGGCGGCGATCGAGCGCATCGAGGTGCTCAAAGACGGCTCGTCGGCCATCTACGGCTCCGACGCCATCTCGGGCGTGGTCAACATCATCACGAAGAAGCGCTTCGAGGGCGCCGAGTTCAACGTGTTCACCGGCGTCTCGCCGCGCGGCGACGGCGTGTCGTACAGCGTCGACGGCACCGGCGGCGTCACGAGCGAGAAGGGCAGCATCCTCGCGTCGGCGACGTACTACCAGCAGTACCCGGTGTTCGCCGGCAACCGGCCCTACGCGTCGCCGCAGCTGTTCTTCGACGGCTCGCCCGGGGGCGGCGGCTATTTCCCGTCGGGCAGCAGCACGACTCCGCCGGGCCGCATCCTCTCGTTCGGCGCGGGCCAGACCGACCCGACGGCTTCACCGCTGTTCAACCAGCTGGTCACCGACAACCCGACCGCGGGCTCGTTCGTGCGCGACCCGAGCGCTCCGCTCGGCTGGCGGCCGTTTCTCGGCGCGGGCCTCGGCGCGGCGGGCGACGGCTACGACTACCAGCCCATCAACTACCTCTCGACGCCGCAGCAGCGCTTCCAGCTCTACAGCAGCGGCGACCTGAACATCGGCAGCAACGCGCGCGCGTACTTCGAGACGGCGTTCGCGCAGCGCAACTCGGTGCAGCAGCTCGCGCCCGAGCCGCTCGTGCTCGACCCGGGCGGCTCCGGCATCCTCACGTCGAGGGACAACATCTACAACCCGTTCGGCAAGGACGTGTACGTGCGCCGCCGCCTCGTCGAGTTCGGGCCGCGCACCTTCGTTCAAGACGTGAACAACTACCGGCTCGTCGTCGGCATCGACGGCTCGCTGCCCGAGAAGGCCGGCGTGCTCGCGGGGTGGACCTGGGACGTGAACCTCAACTACTCGCGCTTTCAGGGCGTGCAGCGCTCGCGCGGCACGCTGCGGACCACGAAGATCGCCCAGGCGGTCGGCCCGAGCTTCTACGACGCCGACGGCAACCCGCGCTGCGGAACCCCGGCGGCGCCGATCGACGGCTGCGTGCCGCTCAACCTGTTCGGCGGCGAGGGGTCGATCACCCCCGACCAGATCGCGGGCGTCTCTTTCGAGGGCGTGCAGCACATCATGAACGCGCTGACCGCGGTTCAGGCGAACTTCGGCGGCGAGCTGTTCCGCCTCTTCCACACCCGGCCGGTCGGCCTCGCGTTCGGCTACGAGTACCGCAACCAGGCGGGCTCCTCGATCCCCGACCCGATTCAGGCGGCCGGCGAGAACTCGGGCAACAACCAGGACGCGACCGCCGGCTCGTTCTATTCGAACGAGGGCTACGTCGAGCTCAACGTGCCGATCGTGAGCGACAAGCCGGTGCTGCACGAGCTCGAGCTCACGGGCGCGATGCGCTACGCGCACTACAACACGTTCGGCGGCGCGCTCACCGGCAAGGTCGGCGGCGTGTGGCGGCCGATTCAGGGCCTCTCGCTGCGCGGCACGTGGTCGAACTCTTTCCGCGCTCCGTCGATCGCCGACCTGTACACCGGCCAGGCCGACAGCTTCGAGAACGTCTCGGACCCGTGCTCGGGCGTGAACGGGCCGCCGCCCGCGAGCTGCGGCGCCGCGGCGAACAACGGCGACGTGTCGACGCAGCTCAAGGCGAAGATCGGCGGCAACACGAAGCTGACGCCCGAGACGGCGAGCACCATCACCGCGGGCATCGTCATCGAGCCGGGCGTCATCGCGAACATCAAGGCGATTCGGCGCCTCGCCTTCACCGTCGACTACTACCGGATCAACATCCAGAACGCGATTCAGGTGCTGGGCGCCAACACGATTCTGGCCGGCTGCTACCCGCCCGCCAGCGGCATGCCGATCTCCGAGTACTGCGGCTTCATCTCGCGCGACCCGGGCACGCAGCAGGTCACGCGCATCGACAACTTCCTCTACAACGCCGGCTCGGTGCAGACCGACGGCATCGACTTCGGCATGCGCTACAACGTGCCGACGCCGGTGGGCGAGATCGGCTTCACCTCGTCGCTCTCGTACCTGCACATGTTCGACCTCACGCTCGGCAAGGGCGCGGGCGCGACGACGATTCGCGGCGCGGGCAACTGGGACCTCAACACGTCGGGCTACGGCGGCACGTACCCGCACTGGCGCGGGCTGACCTCGCTGACCTGGGGCTGGCAGGGCGTGGGCGCCGGCATCCTCGCGCGCTACATCGGCGCGTCGCGGGAGTGCGGTGACCCGCAGGGCGGCGGCTTCTACTCGGGCCCGGGGCTCTGCTACCAGGACAACACGTACCAGCGGAAGATCGGCGAGCAGCTGACGTTCGACATCTTCTTGAGCTACCGCTTCCAGTGGGCGGCCGGGAAGTCGCAGGCGATGGTCGGCATGAACAACGTGTTCGACTCGGCGCCTCCGTACATCGGCAACGCCTTCGCGGCGAACACCGACCCGATGGGCGGCTACGACCTGATGGGGCGCTACGTCTACTTCCGCCTCGGGCACTCGTTCTAGAGGGCGGCCGCCATGACCTACGGAGCTTCGAACATGACCTCGAGCCTCAAACGTGTTTCCTGCGGCGCTCTCGCGCCGATGCTGGCCGTTCTCGCGCTGGCCGCGCCGGCCTTCGCGCAGAACGACATCGCGGTGCGCGTCGGCGCGTTCGACGGCGGCATGAGCCCGTCGCTCGCTGCCAACGGCCCGGCCCGCGACTTCGGCTTCACCGTCACGAACATGGGCGCGGCGATGGCGACCGACGTGCGCGTCACGGTGACTCCGCCGGGCGGCGGCGGCGCCGTGGAGGTGCCCGATACGAGCCCCTGCGTCGCGGCCGGCGAGATGGACCCGCACACCTGCGCCATTCCCGCGATGGCGCCGGGCGAGGTCGTGCAGTTCACGCTGCCGGTGAGCTGGGCGCCGCCCGAAGACCCGCCGATGACGTGCCCGAGCGCGAACCTGTCGGTCGCGGTGGCCGCGGCCGAGCCGGACCCGGTGATGACGAACAACAGCTCGACGCTGGCCGACGTCGTGCCGCCGCTCGCGTACCTCGAGGCCGAGGCCGAGAGCCCGGCTCCGCCCAGCACCGACGGCGGCATCCCCGAGAAGCGGGTCGCGGTCGGCGAGAACATCGCGCTCAAGGGCAAGGTCACGAACCTCGGCCCCTGCACGGTGCCCGCCGACAGCATCACCATCGACTCGAGCTTCGACGGCACGGGCTCGTTCGGCATCGAGTTCGTGAAGGGCGAGGGCGGCTGCCCCGACTGGACGACGACGATGCCGCACGACAGCGCCGACGGCGTCTGCACGGTTCCGACCGCGCTGATGAAAGACGGCACGGTCGACTTCACCGTGACGCAGAAGGTGCTCGACGTCGGCGGCGGCCGTGACGGCGGCGGCGACTCGATCATCCAGTCGGCCGCGGTGTGGAACTACGTCGTCGCGTACGACGGCAACCCGCTCGAGACGGCTCCGGCGGCCACCATCATCGTCGCCGGCCCGACCGGCAGCTCGTGCTCCGTCACGGGCGGCGGGCTCGCTGTCGCGCTCGCCGCGCTCGCCCTGGTCCGCCGCCGCCGCCGGTAGCGAGGGCCGATGCGACCCTCCAGCCGCTGGCCGGCCGCCCTGCTCCTGCTGGGAGCCGGCTGCGCCGAGCTCAAGGCGAGCCAGGTGACGCCCGGCGCGCTGACCGGCGAGACGTTCACCGCCGGCCGCGCGGGCGCCGCCGCCTACGGCCCGAGCGCGGCGTTCACGTGCCGCGCCTCCGACGTGGTGCAGTGGCTCGTGAAGGAGGTGCCGGCCACCTCGGCGCAAGACGGCCAGCTCTGCGCCGTCGCCGAGGCGCTGCTCGGCTGGACCTCGGAGGAGCCGCCGGGCGCCGCGGTGCTCGACCACCTCGCGTGGACGTACGGGCTGCCGTCGCCGCCGCGCCTCAAGGTGATGGTGGCGAAGCTCGAGACCGAGGAACCCGAGCAGCTCGCCGCGGCGTTCAAAGACGCGTTGGCCCAGCACGCAAAGACGTCTCCGAAGCCGCGCTGGGGCGCCGCCGTGCAGCGGCTGCGCAAGGGCTCGACGCGCGTCGCGGTGGTCATGCAGGACGCCGTGGTCGACCTCGCGGCGGTGCCGCGGTCGCTGGCCGCGGGCGCCAGCGCGCGCGTGAAGGGCAGGCTCAACACCGCGCCCGAGCTGCCGGCGGTGGTGTGGTCGGACGAGAAGGGCGAGCTGCACCGCGCGCCCGCTTCGACGACGCAGGACTTCGACGTCGAGGTCTCGTGCCGGACGAAGGGGCGGCTTCTGGCCGAGGTGCAGGGCGACCGGGGCACGCGGGCCGCGCTGCCGATCGCGTGCGGCGAGCCGCTGCCGGGGTCGGTCTCGCTGGCCGGCGACGGGCCCGATGCGGTGAAGAAGGTGTTCGAGGAGGTCAACGCCGAGCGCACCGCGGCGGGGCTGCCCGCGCTCGAGTGGGAGCCCCAGGTGGCGGCAGCGGCGGCCGCGGCGGCCGAGGCGCTGAGCGCGGCGTCGGGCGCCGTCGCCGACCCGGCGCCGTTCCTCCAGGCCGCGAACGTGGCCGCGGCGCTCGTGGTCGAGAACCCCGGCCAGGCGCTCGGCGTGCGCGAGGCGCACCGGGCGTTCTCGCTGAGCCCGCAGCTGCGCGGCAACTACATGAACCCGTCGGTCACGCACGGCGGAGTGGGCGTGGCGAACGGCCCCGAGCTGCAGGGCCGGAAGACGGTGTTCGTCGTCGAGCTGTTCATCAAGCGGCTGGCGAAGGTCGACGTGGCGAAGGTGGGCGCGGAGCTCGCGCAGAAGATCGCGGACCAGCGCGCGGCGGCGAAGGCGGCGGCGCTGGGGAAGGACCCGGCGCTCGAGAAGGCGGCGCAGGCGTACGCCGACGCGCTCGCGGCCTCGAAGGGCACGCTGACCGACGAGAAGGCGAACGCGTTCTTGTCGCCGCTCTACAAGAGCTGGGCGTCGCTCAACGTGATGTCGGGCGCGCGGGCCGACCCGCTGTCGATCGCCGACGAGGCGAGCGTCACCGGGAAGGGCTCACACCTCGGCATGGGCGTGGCGCAGGGCGATCACGGTAGCCTGGGGCCGAATACGGTGTACGTGGTCGTCCTGATCGGGACGAAGAGGTAGAGATGTTCGACGCAGTACTGCAGGGTTCGCGGGTGAAGTCGCGCTGGGGTTCGGGCGCGCTGGTCACGATCGTCGCTCACGTCGCGGTCATCGGCAGCGTGCTCGAGCTGAGCCGGCATCGCATCCAGATCGACGAGAAGGTGCCCGAGGTGGTGTTCGTGAAGCCGGCGCCGCCGCAGGCGCCGCCTCCTCCGCCGCCTCCGCCTCCTCCGGCGCCGAAGAAGACGGTGACGAAGACGGTGACGAAGGTGATTCCCAAAGAGGTGATCATCCAGCCGAAGGAGATTCCGCCCGAGCCGCCTCCGGAAGAGCCGGCGCCGGAGCCCGAGAGCGAGAGCGACGCGCCGGGCGAAGAGGGCGGAGTCGAGGGCGGCGTCGAAGGCGGCGTGAAGGGCGGCGTGGTCGGAGGCCAGGTCGGCGGAGTGCTCGGCGGCACCGGGCCCCTGCGCATGGTGTTCAACGACAAGATGCCGCCGATCAAGAAGGTCTCGGGCGCGGACCCCGAGTACACGCAGCAGGCGCTCGATCGCGAGATTCAGGGCACCATGATCGTGAAGTGCATCATCGGGGTCACCGGCGAGGTGAGGGAGTGCCGCATCGTGAAGGGGCTGCCCTTCCTCGACACGGCGACGCTCGCGGCGCTGTCGAGCCGCAAGTACCAGCCGGTGATCGTCGACGGGCGCGCGGTCGAGGTCGAGTACACGTTCAAGATTCCGTTCGTGCTGCCGGAAGACTAGCTGCCGCCTGAGCCGGGCCAGTCTCCCGCGCTGACCGACGGCCAGCAGGAAAGCGGAGGTCGGGTCCGCGCGCTCCCATCGAGGTCGAGCGCCCAAGGGGACGAAGGGCGCTCCAAACGGACTACGGATCTCACAGGAAGTGCACCAGAACGGATCAACTCGCGCTGACACGCGCCAGATTTTTTCGGGACCTTGAAGCGCCGAAGAACACGATCCGCAGTCCATTTGGAGCACGCCTCCACCCCCTCGGGCCCCGAGCTCGGCTGCGCGGGCGAGAAGGCCGGCCGTCGCCTGCCGAGCCGTCGATCGGCGTACCGAGCTCGGCGGTCGTCGCAGCAGCGTCTCTGGCGGCATCAGCCACCGAGGGACGCGCTACCGGCAGTCGGCGCGCAGCACGTCGGCGCGCTCTTCGGTGCGGTGCAGGAACAGCACGCCGCCCTCGTCGAGCACCGTCAGCTCGCGGAACGTCTCGTCGGCGTCGGTGTTCGCCGGCAGCACGGCGCTCCCGATCGGCCGGCCGTCGAGCGGGTCGAGGCACAGAATCCCCATGCGCGGTGTCGGCTCGCCACCCGGGCCGCCCGGCATCTCGATGACGGCGGCGAGATAGATGACGCCCGAGCGATCGGTGTCGAGCAGCATCAGCATCGCGACCGGCGCCCCGAACGGCACCTCGCGCGTGTAGCGGTGCTGCTTCGTCGCGCGATCGATCGAGGTCACCGCCACGCGCCCGGCCGCCGCGTTCGTGATGTTCGCGCTGATGAACGACTGGCCGTCGCGCGTCGGGCGCCCCGGCACCTCGGGCCGCTCGAGGTCCGCCTTGCCCTTGCTGTCGCCGAGCTTCACCAGGTCGCCGTGCTCGCGCTCGACGTAGACGTCGTCGCCGTCGGCGAACACGCCGGTGATGGCGCCGCCCTCCTCGATGCCCTTGCCCACGACCTTCAGCTCGCCGAGCTGCTTGCCGTCGGGGCCCACGAGCGCGACCGCCTGGTCGACCAGCCGGTCGAGCACCAGCGCGGTGCCGTCTTTCGTGAACGCGACGTCCTGCGGCGTCTGCAGCGGCAGCGGCACCTCACCCGCCGGCTTGCCGTTCTTGTCGAGCTTCACGAGCCGGTTGTTCACCTGGTCGAGCACCCACGTGTTGCCCTGCGCGTCGCGCGTCAGGCTCATCGGGCCCTCGGGGTTGGCCTCTTCGGGACGGTTGCGGCCGAGCTTGCCCTGGCCGCTGCCCCAGCCGAACGTGGCGACGACCCCGGGAGGCAGCGCGCCGTCGCCTCCCGCCGCTGCGAAGCCTCCGTCGAAGCCGGACCTCGCGGCGCGGGCGCGCATGCCGTCGAGGCGCTCCGGCACCGGCGACGGCGCCGCGGGCTCGGCAGCGCTCACCGGAGCCTCGACCGGTCGTGACGTCAGCAGCCACACAGCCACGAGCACGGCGAGCAGCACTCCGAGAGCGATGGCGGCGCGCTTCATCGCACCGTCTTCAATCACACTCGATGCGCGTGCGCACGCAGGCGGTGACCGACAAACCTGTCTCTCGCGCGTGACACCCGCGCGACGCGCGCGTGTGACGTCGCGGATCAGAACGATCTGTTCACGCGTGAGCGGGCCAGCGGGCGCTCCGCGATGCAAAGGAGCTTGCCGTGGCGCGCTTTGTCGCCTGGGGAGCGCCGCGCTGGCACGGACTTCGCTCACTGCCGCGCACGAAAGGGGCGGTACGACATGAACATCAAGGTGACAGTGGGCAGTCTGGCGGCGTTGCTGTGCTTCTCTTGCACGGGGGACATCGGGGCTCCGGAGATCGAAGGCGCGGAGCTGGAGGCCGTGGCGGACGACGACGCGGCGAGCGTCACGTCGGAGCTGTCGTCGGGCGTGCCGATCGGCTCGGTGCTGACGACCACCGCGAACCTCAACCTGCGCACCGGCCCGAGCACGGGCTACTCGGTCCGTCTCGTCATCCCGAAGGGCGGGCGCGTGACGACGGTGAACCGCACGTCGCCGTCGGGCGGCTGGTACAACATCAAGTACAACGGCGTCACCGGCTGGAGCTCCGGCGCGTACCTCAAGCTCGTCAGCACGCCGTCGGTCGACATCGGCGCGAACACGCGCGATGGCGCGATCCGTCGCGCGCAGAGCGGCGTCGGCAAGTCGTACTGGTGGGGCCACGGCCGCTGGGTTCCGTTCGGCGGCACGGCGGGCAGCTGCGCGGGCTCGTGCCCGAGCTGCTCGCACTCGGGCTCGTACGGCGCCGACTGCAGCGGCTACGTCGCGAAGCTGTGGGAGGTGCCCGCGAGCAACAACAACCTCACCGTCGACTCGCACCCGTACAGCACGGCGCACTTCTACGGCAGCAACTCGCAGTGGAAGACGGTGAGCCGCTCGAACCTGGTGAAGGCCGACGCGCTCGTGTACCGCAGCGGCGGCGCCGGGCACATCGTGCTCTACGAGTCGGGCAACGGCTGGGGCTCGTTCTGGGCGTACGAGGCGAAGGGCTGCAGCTACGGCATCCGCCACAACATCCGCACGGCGTCGAGCGCGTACAAGGCGATTCGGCACTACTGAGACGTGCAGGAAGGTGACGGGGCTCCGCGCGGGTAGATCGTGCAGAGCCCCTCCTTCGTGCCGTCGTCGATGACGCGCTTGGTGAGGTCGCCCTGCGGCGCGAAGGCGGCCATCGTCGAGCCCTTGCCGTCGGCGTGCGCGAAGCCGAGCAGGTGGCCGATCTCGTGCGTCACGGTGTTCTGCACGTCGGTCGCGACGCAGGTCGTCCCGGGCGAGCCCATCGGGCAGGGCGGCGCGTCGACGGTCGTGTAGAGCCAGCCGGCGCCGTTGAGCTTGATGTCGGCGTCGAAGAGCGTGCCCAGGCTGCGCGAGTACGTGACGGTGGTGATGGCGAGCGTGTCTTCGGGGTCGTCCCAGCAGCCGTAGATGACGTCGCAGTCGCCCTCGGTGAGGCAGGGGTCGCCCGGGGGCACGAGGCCGGTGCAGCTGCGCTCGCGCCACACCACGAGGTTCCTGCTTCCAGCGTCCATGCTGAAGGTCAGGTCCGAGCAGCCCGCCGCGGCGGAGCTCCACGAGGCGAACGCGGAGTCGACCGCCGCCCGCTCGGTGTCTGCGGGCGTGCGCGCGCTGCCTGCGGGGTCGACGGCGTACGTGAGGGCGCGCGAGGGCCAGAAGAGGCACGGCAGGCCGGCCTCTCCGTCGGCGTGCTGGCGGACGAACGGGGCGGCAGGCTTGCTGCAGTTGCAGCCGCACAGCAGCAGGACGACGGCGGCAGCCGCACGCATTCGCAGGGCATCTTCGCAGAGATCCGAGCTGCGTCACGCGACAGTCGCGCGACGGAAGGCAGGGCTCCGTGCGTGATCACGCGAGGGTCGCCGCAGGGCATGTAGGTTGCTCTGCGCGGCGGCGAAACGTGATGACCGTCGCGCTGCCATCGCCCTACTGGGGCCACCTGAGCCCCGCCCAGCAGGCCGGCCTCGAGGAGCTCGCGCGCTCCGGCTCTCGAGTCGCCCGCCAGTTCTTGAAGCAGCTCGCCGAGCCGCCGCTGTCGCTGCTGCCCGCGCGGGCGCAGGCCGAGCTCGCGGTGCTCGCGTTCGCGCACGCGGGCGAGGCCGAGGCCGTGCTCGGCACCGCCGCGGGCCGCGGCTTCAGCGGGCAGACCGCGGCGCAGGCGCTCCTGCTGTTCGCGCGGACGCCGCCGGCCGAGCGAGCCCTGATTCGCGACCTCCTCCGCCGCGAGACGACCACTCCCGAAGTGGTGCGCTCGCTGCTGATGCGGCCGTCGCACCTCTGACGACACTTTGGGCGTTTCGGCGCGCGGGTCTACAATCAGCGCCCCGCCCGGTCCAACCACAATGCGCTCCCTCGCCCTCTACGCCGGTGTCGCGCTGGTCGTGTCTTCGTGCTCGTGCGGCAAGCCGACGAAGCTCGGCGGCCTCATCGCCGACGTGCACCGCGCCGCGGGGGTGAGGGCGAGCTGTGTGGAGCTGAAGGTGACGGGCGGCATGGGCGAGGCGCTCGACACGAAGAGCTTCGCGTTCGAGAGCAAGAGCCAGCTGCAGATCGGCATCGGCAGCGACGGCTGGCCGAGGGACCTCACCCTGACCGCGACGCCGCTGTGGTCGGCCGACGGCTGCACGGGCGCGCAGCCGAACGGCCCCGCGGTCGAGAAGAAGCTGCAGTTCCCGGCGAGCGGTGTCGAGACCGTGCGCATCGATCTCGAGCTGCCGCCGATGTCGCTCGACGGCGACGGCGACCGGTTCGTGAAGGCGCTCGACTGCGACGACGCGAACGTGGCCGCCTTTCCGGGCGCGATGGAAGACTGCCTCGCGCTCACCGACCTCGACTGCGACTCGCTCGCCGGCTGCGCCGACCCGCAGTGCGCGATGGTGATGGGCTGCGCCCAGCCGGCCGACCGGCTCGCGTTCGTCACGCCGGCGCGCAGCCCCATCGCGGGCGCGTGCTCCGAGGTGCTCGAGGTCGAGAGCCGCAGCGCCGGAGGGCCGCGGCCGCTCGCCCCGGGCGCGATCGTGTTCCTCGCCGCGATGCCCGCGGGGGCCCGCTTCTTCTCGGACGCCGCGTGCACGGCCGAGGTGACGTCGCGGGTCGCCACCGCCGGGCAGAGCCGCTTCACGTTCTACTTCTCGTCGATGACGCCGGGGACGTTCGACGCGACGGCGACCTCGGTGGGGCTGACGGCGGCGACGCAGGCGCAGACGGTGCGGCCGCCGGCGGCCGCGCGGCTCGCGATCGTGACGCCCGCGCGCACCGTGCAGGCGGGCGCGTGCAGCCAGGCGCTCGACGTCGAGTCGCAGTCGGCGGCGGGAGCGCCGAGCCCGGTGATGAGCGACACGCGGGTCGACCTCACCGTGCTGCCCGGCGGAGCCGTGACGTTCTACTCGAACTCCACCTGCACCGCGCAGGTCGCGAGCCTCACGCTCGGGGCGGGCGCCACGCGCACCACGTTCTACGTGCGCGGCGTCACGGCCGGCGTGCCGATGGTGACGGCGTCGGCGGCGGGCTTCGCGGCGGCGAGCCAGGCGGTCACGGTGACCGCGGGGGCGCCCGCGAAGCTCGAGTTCACGACGCCGGCGCAGGGCGTCGCGCGCGACGCGTGCTCGACGGCGGTGAGCGTGCGCGCCGAAGACGCGCTCGGCAACCCGGTCGCGCTCGCGGGCGCGACGCAGGTCGATCTCACGGTCGCGATGGGCGTGCCGGTGACGTTCTTCCCCATGCCCGGCTGCATGGGAGCGACGGTCGCCTTCGTCACGCTCCCTGCGGCGGCCGGCAGCGTCGCGACGTTCTACTTCAAGGGCGGCATGACCATCGGCACCTCGACGATTCGCGCGAGCACGGCGAGCGGGACGTTGATGGCCGCGACGCAGGACGAGACGGTCGGCGCGGGGCCTCCGCACCACCTCGCGTTCACGACGCCGCTGCGGCCGATCACCGCGGGCGGCTGCTCGGGGCTCGTGACGGTGCAGGTGCAGGACGACATGAGCTTCGGCACGAACCCGGCGACGCCGATTCCCGTGACGCTCGCGGGCATGCCGGCGATGGGCTTCGGGCTGTTCAGCGACGCGACGTGCACCACGGCGCTCGCGACGCCGCTGATGCTGACGGGCACGCCGTCGGCGTCGTTCTACTTCTCGGCGAACCAGACTCCGTCGGTCACCGTCACGGCGACGACCACCGCGATGGGCGTGGCGGCGGCGGCGCCGCAGGTGCACCCGGTCGGCGCCGCGGGGCCCGCGGCGCTCGTCATCACGACGCCGGCGCAGACGCTGGTGGCGGGCGACTGCTCGGCGGCGGCCCGCGTCGAGGTGCGGGACCCGTACGGCAACGCCGCGAGCGGGGCGGGGCTCACGCTGATGTTCGCGACCCCGGCGCAGGGCTTCACGTTCCACGGCGCGAACGACTGCAGCTCTTCGCCTCCCGCGCTGCTCGGAGCGGTCACGAGCGCGGACTTCCGCTTCCGGGGCACGGCGGCCGGGCCGGCGCCGATCACGGTGAGCGCCGGGGTGCTGGCTCCGGCGATGCAGACCGAGGTCATCGATGCGGGCCCGGCGGCGGCGGTGGCGTTCACCACGCTGCCGCGCACGCAGACGGCGGGCGCGTGCTCGATGACGCCGCTCGCGGTGCAGACGCAAGACGGGTTCGGCAACCCGGTGCCGGTCGCGGGCAACGTCTCGCTGGCGAGCGACGGCGGCTTCCGCTTCTACCCCGCGATGGGCTGCGCGATGGGCACCGACGTGGGGCAGGTGCCGCTCTCGGGCAGCACGGCGTCGTTCTTCTTCGAGGGGACGATCGCGGGCACGTTCGACATCAACGCGGCGTCGGGGCCGCTGACGAAGGCGTCGCAGCCGCAGACGATTCAGCCCGACGTCGCGGCGCGGCTGCGCATCGTGCGCCCGGTGCCCAGCGCGCAGGTGAACGTGTGCTCGGCCGGGCCGGTGACGGTCGAGACGCGCGACGCCTTCGGCAACCTCGTGACCGTGCCCGCGGGGCTGACCGTCTCGGTCGACGGCGGCGCGGCGGTGACGGCGTACGACGCGATGGGGTGCGGCCTCGCGGTGCCGGCGGTCTCCGTGCCTCCCAACGGCAGCGAGGCGTCGTTCTTCTTCACGGCCTCGGCGACGGGCATGCAGCCGGTGGCGGTGAGCGCGGCGGGCTTCACCGGCGACTCGGCGCTGCTGAACGTCACCCCGGGCCCGACGCAGCTCACGCTGCGCAACGTGCCGATGACGTACTACGCGGGCCAGTGCGTGCAGCTCGCCGTGCGCGCCGAAGACTCGATGGGGGCGCCGGTCGCGGTCGGGGCCGACACGACGGTGACGTTGACGCCCGCGACCGGCTTCACGTTCTACTCGGATGCGGCCTGCACGGCGTCGATTCCCACGGTCACCATCATGAACGGCCAGACGACGGCGACGTTCTACCTGCGCGCGGTGACGGGGGGCACGTTCAACGTCGGAGCGTCGGCGCCGATGCTGTCGGCGGCGAGCGCGCCGCTCGACGTCATCCCCGCGGTGCGCCGCGGCACGTGCGGCCTGGGCAACGGGCAGACGGTGACCCCGCCCTGCCCGATCTCACCTCCGCTGCTCGCGACGGACCGCTCGTTCCTCATCTTCCAGAGTGAGATTCAGGCGGGCAACTCGTCCTCACAGGAGTCGATGCTCCGGTGCCGCATCACCAGCACGTCGAACGTCGAGTGCCGCCGGGCGGGCAACCAGAACCGCACGGTCGTCGCGCACTGGCAGATCGCGACGCTGCCGACGGCCGTGACGGTGCAGCACGTCAGCGACGGCGTGTGCATCACGAACGGCGCGACGATTCCGATCGGCAACACGAACGTGAACCAGTCGTTCGTGCTCCACTCGGCGTCGTCGGCGGGGGGCAACATCGACGACAACGAGCACGACACCGTCGAGCTGACCTCGAGCACGGCGGTGACCCCGCTGCACGCGGGCGCGGCGTGCAACACCCATGACCTGCAGGTGGTGAGCTTCGCCGGCGGCAGCGTCACACGCGGCACCGCCCAGCTCGACGCGGGCACGCTCGCGCTCGACGTCGCCCTGCCGCCGGCGGCGCAGGCCGGCCGCGCGTTTCTGCTCTACTCGTGGCGCACGGCGTCGGTGGGCCCCGACGCGTGCGAGCGCAACCTGCGCGGGTCGCTCGACGCCGGCGCGTTGACCTTCACGCGCGGCAACGGCGGCGCCGCGAACCCCTGCGCCGACGACGCGTACATGTCGGTCGCGTACGAGCGGGTGGAGCTGCCGGCCGGCCTGGTGCAGTCGGTGGACCTGGCGATGCCGAGCGGTCAGACGCGCGGGGCTGCGAGCTTCGCGACTCCGGTCGACCCGACCCGCACGCTCGTCTTCACCGGCTCGAACACGTGGAGCGGGCAGGGCCTCGGCGAGAACGACATCACCTCCGACGACGACCCCGAGAACTTCGTGGGCCGGTTCGCGCTCGACGGCGGCAGCGAGGTGCTCGGCGCGCGGGTGCAGTCGACCGGCGACACGCGGTACCACGTGTTCGTCGTCGAGCTGGATCCGCGGTAGCGGGGTGGGGACAGGTCAGCCCGAGTGCGACAGCGAAGATGCGCGGCGGTCGCGGTGCCGCCGCGGTGTGCATAGGCTGTGCTGCCCGGCGTCGAACGCCGCCACCCATGCTCTCTCGCGCCCACCTTCTCGCCGCCGTCGTGTTCGTCGCCTGCGGTTCGCAGCCGGAGCTTCCCGACGCCGGAGCCGGTGGCGGAGTCGGAGGCGGGCCAGGGGGTGGGAGCGCTGCCGGCGGGCACGGCGGCGGCAGTCTTGCGGGTGGACAGGGAGGCGGGGGAGTTGCCGGCGGCCAGGGCGGCGGGAACGCCGGAGGAGGCCTGGGAGGTGGCTCTCCGGCAGGTGGCATGGGTGGCTCGGGTGGAGGTTCGGACACGGTGAGGCCTATGGTGGTCGCCACGAGCCCGGGCGACGGCACGACCGCGCCGGCGGCCACGCACCTCGAGGTCGAGTTCAGTGAACCGATGAATCGGGCGAGTGTGGCGATCACCCTGTCGCCTCCGGTGACGCTCGGCGCGCCGAGCTGGCGCGACTCGGATCGCATCGTGGCCGTCATCCCCACGGCCGCCCTGGCGTTTCAGCAGCAGTACGCGGTCACGATCACCGGGAGCGATCTCGCCGGTAACGCTGTCGCTCCCGCCCATACGTTCAGCTTCACCACTCAGCCGATGCCCGACGTGACGCCGCCACAGCTGACGTCGACCCTGCCGGCGAACGGCGCCATCGGCGTGTCGACCGCCACCATGCTGCAGGTGACGTTCTCCGAGCCGATGAGCCGCTCCTCGGCGCTGCTCACGCTGACACCGGCGGTCTCTCTGAGTGCGCCGAGCTGGGGTGCCGGCGACACGCAGCTCACCTTCGTGCCTTCGTCACCCCTGCCGACGTCGACGACCTTCACCGCCGACGTGTCGGGCACCGACCCCGCGGGCAACCCCCTGGCGGGGACGACGCGCTTCACGTTCACCACCGCGGCGCCGCCCGACCAGACGCCGCCGGTGCTGCTCGCCACCACCCCGGTCGCTGATGCCGGCGCCGTACCGGTCACCACGGACCTGGTGCTCACCTTCGACGAGCCGATCGACACCGCCTCGCTGCAGCTCACCGTCACTCCGCCGGCCGACCAGGGCACCCCCACGTGGACGGATCAGAACCGCACCGCCACCTTCAGCGCGCCGGTGCAGCGCTGGGCCAACTTGACCGACTACGTGGTCGGCATCACTGCCAGCGACCCGGCTGCGAACGCGATGGCCGCGGAGCTGCGCTTCCGAACCGCGCCCGACGTGCAGCCGCCGACGCTGGTCTCGACCAACCCAGCGGACGGCGCGATCGGCGTGATGCCCGACGCGGGCATCTCGTTGACCTTCAGCGAGGCGATGAACCAGGCGTCGGCCCAGAGCGCGTTCTCGGTGGCGGGCTACGACGCCGGCACGTTCAGCTGGGCCGGCAACGTGATGACCTGGCGCCCGCCCGCCCCGTTCCCGTTCGGGGCCCAGATCGCGTTCGACCTTGCGCCCGGAGCGGTGGACTCCGCCGGGAACGCGATGGCGACAGGGCACACGGCCACGTTTCGAGTGCGCCGGCGCAGCACCGGCACCTTCTATGCGACCGGAACCTCGGCCTTCAACTCGACCGCGGACGGCTATCTCCACTCCGACGCTGCCTGCACCACGGTGCCGTTCACCTCGCCTGGGGCGGCGACCGCGGCAGCGGGCTCCACCGGCGCCACCAACAACGGCCTGGGGCAGATGTGGCGGGGCTTCTTGAGCTTCGACCTGGGCACCCTGGCACCGCTGGCCAACGTCACGATCGTCTCGGCGACGCTCAATGCAGCCCAGGTGGCGTGCTCGGGGAACCCGTTCACCGTCACCTTCGGCCAGGCGATTCAAGCCTGGCACGTCAGCTACGGGCCGACCCTGTCCGCGGCGGCGTGCGCCACGCCGAACCTCGGCAACCGGCGGTACCTGCTGTCCAACTCCCTCACTCTCGGTGCGCGCTCGGTCGAGGTGGCCGCCGCCGTGCAGGATGACTGGTTGAACCGTGCAGCGCGCGGCTCGCTCACCCAGTTCATGCTCCGCACCGCGACCCTGGCCTACGTCGGGGGTTCGCCGAACTACTGCGCCTATGGCACGGTCAACAACAACAACTTCTCCAACAGGCCGCGCCTGGTCGTCACCTACGAGTACGACTGAGGCGGCTCGGCGCTCGGAGCTCCTGTGGGGCTGTCTTCTCCGCTTCATCGCGCGCTCGCCGCGGCCGACGAAGACACCGCCGTCTTCGTGCAGCCTCACAGCTCGACCGGCGTCAGGTCGGCCCAGGTTGGCCCCGCCTCGACCCCCACCACCAGCGGCACCTCGAGCTCGAACGCGTGCCGCATCGCGTGCGAGCACAGCGCTGCCGCCGTCTTCAGCTCTTCCTCCGGCACCTCGAACAGCACCTCGTCGTGCACCTGCAGGAGCGGCACGGTTGCCAGCTTCTCGCGCCTGAGCGCGCGGTCGGCCTCGAGCAGCGCGCGCCGCGACACGTCGGCGACCGAGCCCTCGTGCGTGCCGCGCCTCGCCATGCGCTCGGCGTAGCTCTTCAGCATCGGGTCGAGCGACTCGAGCCCTCCGACCGGCCACCGCCGCCCCGCGATCGTGACGACGTAGCCCTGCCGCTTCACGAGCTCGAGCTGCGAGTCCTGGAACTCGCGCACCTTCGCGTAGCGGCGATCGAAGCGCGCGATGTACTCCTTCGCCTCGGCCGGCGTGATGCCCAGCTGCAGCGACAGCGCGCTCGGCCCCTGGCCCGCGAACGTCGCGAAGTTGATCACCTTGCCCAGCTGGCGCTCTTCGGTCGTGACGGCCTCGGGCGCCTTGTCGAGCACCGCGCCCGCGGTCAGCCGGTGCAGGTCGGAGCGGGCCCTCAGCGGCTCGACGAGCGCCGGGTCTTTCGTCAGGTGCGCGAGCACGTAGAGCCCGAGCTGCTGGAAGTCGATCGACATCAAGAGCCTGCCCTTCGGCGCCACGAACGCCCGCCGCACCTGCGCCATCTCGTCGGTGCGGCCCGGCACGCGGCCGAGATCGGGGTTCGAGTTGATCAGCATGCCGCCGAACGAGCGCGCGACGCTGAACCGTGAGTGCACGCGCCCGTCGGTGTCGATAAAGCGCTTCAGCGCGACGAGCCAGTTGTCGCGCAGCCGCCGCAGCGTGCGCCACTCGAGCACGAGCCCCACGATCGGGTGCGAGTGCTGGATGCGCTCGAGCGCCTCGTTCGCCGTGCTCCAGCCGGTCTTCGTGTGGCTCACCACCTCGAGCTTCAGCTCCTCGAACAGCACCTTGCCGAGCTGCTGCGACGAGTTGACGTTGAACGGGTGGCCGGCGTGCGCCTCGATCTTCTGCTGCAGCTGCTCCTCGACGACCGCGAACTCGGCGACGCTGCGATCGAGCTGCGCGGCGTCGACCATGAGGCCGGTGAGCTCCATGCGCGCGGCCGTGTCCGCCAGCTCGAGGTACTCGGCGAGCAGCCTCGCGTCGACGCCGCCCTTCAGCTTCTCGTGCAGCGCCGCCGTGGTCTCGGCCCGCGCGCCCGCGACCTCGGCGGCCCGCTCTGCCGAGAGCGCGCTGAACGTCTTGCGCGCGCGCCCGGTGCCGAGCACCTCGTCGTCGGCCGGCAGCGAGCGCCCCAGCGCCAGCCGCGCCACGTGCGGCAGCTCGTGCGGAGCCCACCCGCTCGGCTGCGTGAGGTGCGACTCGCACGCGGTGTCGAACGCGACGCCGGCGAGCTCCACGCCGAGCCGCTTCAGCGCCACGCGCGCTCCGCTCAGGTCGTGCCCGCCCTTCGGCTTCGTCGCGTCCGAGAGCCACGCCGCGAGCGACGGCCACGCGGCGCTGTTCGCCGGGACGTACCAGGCTTCGCCTCCACCCTTCGACAGCGCGACGCCGGCGAGCTTCTCGCGCACCGGGTCGGGGTCGTCGAGCAGCGCGTCGAACGCGAACTGGCCCGGCAGGGCGGCCTCGAGCTCGGCCGCCGTGTGGCACACCGTCACGCGCGTGGCGGCCTGCTCGCTGACGAGCAGCTCGACGAAGCCGAAGCGATCGAGCTCGGCGTTCAGCGCCGCGGCGGCCGGAGGGCGGTACGCGCACTGCTCGAGCGGCTTCGGGAGCGCGCGCTTGCGATCGAGGCGCGCGCGGGCGAGCTCGGCCGGCACGCTCTCACGCGCCGCGGCCAGCGCCTTCTTCATGCGGTTGTCGAGCGTGTCGAGCTTCTCGAGCGCGGCCTCGACGGTGGCGTGGGCGGTCAGCAGGCCGGTGGCGCCCTTCGCTCCGATGCCGGCGACTCCGGGCAGCGCGTCTTCGTCGCCCACGAGCGCGAGCCAGTCGGCGACCTTCTGCGGCCCCACGTTGAAGCGCTTCTCGACGACGGCCGGCGTGTAGCGCGCGTCTTTGTTCGCGTCGTACCACCACACCGTGTCGGTCACGAGCTGGGCGTACCGCTTGTCCATGCCGACGATGACGACGTTCTCGCCCGCAGCCGCGGCGTAGCTCGCGACGAGGTGCGGCTCGCCTTCGCCCTCGACGACGTGGAACCCGAGCGCCTCGAGCAGCTTCGGCAGCTCGGGCAGCTGCGGCTTCAAGAGCTCCGGCCACTCGCGCCCCTTCACGTCGACGACCGCGACGGCCCGGGTGGTCTCGCGCCAGCCGAGCACGTGGAGCAGCGACCGGGCGACGGCGAACAGCCCGTTGACGGGCTCGCCGGCCTTCGACTTGCGATCGGTGGGGACGGTCAGAAACCCGCGGGCGAGGAGGTTGGTGGCGGAAGCGATGACGGTCCGGTCGCCCATGGTCCTCAGGTGCCGCCTGTGTAACGCAACCCGATGAAAACAGGGCGGGTTTGCGCGCCCGGATGGCGTTGCCGACCCGTTGAGGTATGCCAGGAGCCGGTCATGTCGACGGCGGTCGCTCCGGAGCAGCAGGGCGCTCAGCAGGGACAGACCCCGTCCGCCCGGCCCTCCGCGTCGCACCCTGCCGTACGGCCGCTCCTGCCGCTGGCCATCGGGGCGCTGGGCATCGTCTACGGCGACATCGGCACCAGCGTGCTCTACGCCGTGAAGGAGTGCTTCAACGGCGAGCACGCGGTGAAGGTGACGCACGACAACGTGCTCGGCGTGCTGTCGCTGTTCTTCTGGTCGCTGATGTGCGTGGTGACCTTCAAGTACCTGACCGTCGTCACGCGCGCCGACAACAAGGGCGAGGGCGGCATCTTCGCCCTGCTCGCGCTGATTCCCGCGAAGGGGCTCACCGCCTTCCAGGAGCGGCAGAAGGCCATCGCGCTGCTGCTCGGCATCTTCGGGGCGGCGCTGCTCTACGGCGACGGCATGATCACGCCGGCCATCTCGGTGCTGTCGGCGGTCGAGGGCCTCAAGGGGAAGGACGGCGGCGGCGCGTTCGGCCACCTGGTGGTGCCGATCACGGTCGGCATCATCATCGGGCTGTTCTGGCTGCAGCGGCGCGGCACCGAGCGCATCGGGAAGCTGTTCGGCCCGGTGATGCTGGTGTGGTTCTTGAGCATCGCGGCGCTCGGCGTGCCGTGGATCATCCGCCGGCCCGAGGTGCTGTACGCGCTGAACCCGCTCTACGCGTTCGGCTTCCTGCAGCAGGTGGGGCTCAAGGGCTTCGTGGTGCTGGGCTCGGTCGTGCTGTGCATCACGGGCGCCGAGGCGCTGTACGCCGACATGGGCCACTTCGGCATCAAGAGCATCCGCGCGTCGTGGTTCTCGCTGGTGGGGCCGGCGCTGGTGCTCAACTACATGGGCCAGGGCGCGCTGATGCTCGAGGGCGGCGAGGGCACCCGGAACCCGTTCTACGGCATCGTGCCCGAGCTGCTGCACTACCCGGTGGTGGCGCTGGCGACGGTGGCGGCGATCATCGCGTCGCAGGCGATGATCTCGGGCGCGTTCTCGATCACCCGGCAGGCGGTGCAGCTCGGCTTCTTCCCGCGCGTCACCATCGTGCACACGAGCGAGCACCAGGAGGGGCAGATCTACATCCCCGAGATCAACAACGCGCTCGCCGTGGCGTGCGTGATGCTCGTGCTCGCGTTCCAGGACTCGTCGCGGCTCGCCACGGCGTACGGCATCGCCGTCACCGGCACGTTCTGCATCACCTCGCTGATCTTCGGGTTCGTGGTGAAGCGCGCGTGGGAGTGGCCGCTGTGGAAGGTGCTGCCGCTCGTCGCGTTCTTCCTGCTGTTCGACGGCACCTACTTCGCGTCGACGCTGATCAAGTTCTTCGACGGCGGCTGGGTGCCCATCGCGGTCGGCCTGTTCGTGTTCGCGCTGATGACCACGTGGAAGCGCGGCCGCCAGGAGATGGCGAAGCGCTTCGTCAGCGAGGTGATGCCGCTCGAAGATCTGCTCGAGGACATGAAGGCGAACCCTCCGCACCGCGTGCGCGGCACCGCGGTGTTCATGTCGGGCACCGCCTCGGGTACGCCGCCGGTGCTGCTGCACCACCTCAAGCACAACCAGGTGCTCCACCGGCAGGTCGTGCTGCTGTCGATCGTGCCCGAGGCCGTGCCGGTCGTCTCGCCCGACGAGGCGCTCGACGTGACCGAGTTGGAGCAGGGCTTCTACCGCGTCGTCTTCAAGACCGGCTTCATGCAGACGCCGAACGTGCCGCAGATTCTGTTGCGCGCGCGTGAGAAGGGCCTCGTCTGCGAGCCGTCGACGACGAGCTACTACCTGGGCCGCGAGACCCTGCTGACGAGCGGGCCGGCGAAGATGATGCGCTGGCGCAAGATTCTGTTCTCGTTCGTGTCGCGCAACGCGCGGTCGGCGACGTCGTACTTCGGCATTCCGCCCGGGCGCGTCGTCGAGCTCGGCATGCAGGTCGACCTCTGAGTTCGCAGTCGGCAGTCGGCAGTCGGCCGTCGTACCGCCGGCTCAGACTCACCCTCGGACGGCGCGGCGCCCGCCCATTCCCGCCAGGAACAAGACGATGATCGCGCCGATGACCGAGAACAGAATTCCGGTCGGGTGCAGATCGAGGAAGTTGCCCCGGGAATAGATGAGCGAGCTGATGAGGCCGCCCACGAACGAGCCCACGATGCCGAGCAGCGTCGTGGCGATGAGCCCCATCGACTGGGTGCCCGGGTAGATGGCGCGAGCGATGAGGCCCGCAATGAGTCCGACGACGAGAAATGCGATCAAGCTCATGATGTGTCTCCTTACGCCCCTCACCAAGGCAGCGCGCGTGCCACCACGCGGTGTCGATGAGTTACGCGCAAGCGGGTGGGGCGAACGTGCACAGTCGCCGTTCCACGTGGCCCACTCGGTGCTATGCACCAAAGCCAGCATGCGAAGACTGGTCGTACTGTGTTCGTTCGCCCTCGCGGCGTGCCCGCCGAGGGCTCCTCCGGGTCCTGGCGAGGGCGAGCGCCCGCGGGTCGAGGTGAAGAAAGACAGCCGCGCCGACGAGGCCTTGAAGGCCGCGGGCGACACGGCGACCTCGCAGGGCAAGAAGAAGGGCATCGAGGCGTACCTCGCCGTCCGCAAGGCGTACCCCGAGACCACCGCCGGGCAAGACGCGCTCTACCAGGCGGGCGTGCTCGCGTTCGAAGAGGGCGACTGGGTCACCGCGCGCAAGGCGCTCAACGAGCTGCTGTTCGAGAACCCGCTGCACGAGAAGGCGAACGACGCGCGCCTGAAGTCGGCGCTCGCGGCGCTCGAGCTCAAGGCGTACCGCGACGCGTACCAGATGCTCTCGTCGCTCGTCGACAAGCTCGAGGGCGCCGACAAGCAGAAGGCGCAAGAGGCGCTGCAGCGCGCCGCCGCCGGCGCCCAGCAGTACGGCGAGGCGCTCAAGCTCGCGCTGAAGGCCGTCGACGACGCGAAGACCGACGCCGACAAGAAGGCCGCGCTCGACGCGCTCGAAGAGACCGTCGAGAGCAAGACGTCGTTTCTCGCGCTCGCCGAGCTGTGGCACGAGCTGCCGAGCACGCACCCCGCGTGGCCGCTCGTCACGTTCAAGCTCGCGCGCGTCTACTACCACCTGCGCGACTGGGTGCGGCTCGACGAGACGCTGAGGCGCCTGGTGGCCGACGCGCCGAATTCGCAGTGGACACCCGACGCCAGGGCGCTGCTCGAGCGCACCGCCCGCCGCAAGGACGTGAAGCCGAACGTGGTCGGCGCCGTGCTGCCGATGACCGGCAAGTACAAGGCGCTCGGCGAGGCGGTCGTGCGCGGCGCTCAGCTCGCGCTGAAGGGCTCGAGCGTCGAGCTCGTGGTGAAAGACAGCCAGGGCGACATCAACCTCGCCGGCAAGATGGTCGAGGAGCTCACCTTCGAGTCCGGCGCCATCGCCATCATCGGCCCGCTGCTCGCCGACGACTCGCGCCGCGCCGCGCTCGTCGCCGAAGAGCTCGGCGTGCCCATCATCACGATGACCCGCAGCGAAGACATCACCGACATCGGGCCGCACGTCTTCCGCAACATGGTGACGAGCCAGCAGCAGGCCGAGGCGCTCGCCGAGTACGCGATCGCCGAGCTCGGCTTCAAGACGTTCGGGGTGCTGTACCCGAACATCCCCTTCGGCGTGGAGCTCGCGAACGAGTTCTGGAACGAGATCGAGAAGCGCGGCGGCACGATGCGCGCGGCCGAGACCTACTCGCCCGACCAGACGACGTTCACCGCCGAGGCGCAGGGCCTCGTGGGCCGCAAGGCGGCGTACCTGCAAGACCGCTGGGACTACATCGAGAAGCTGCGCGAGATCCGCGAGAACAAGGACCTCGACGACTACCGCAAGCGCAAGGCGGTCGAGAAGCTGCAGTCGAACCTGCCGCCCATCATCGATTTCGAGGCGCTGCTGATCCCCGACGCGTGGCAGAAGGTCTCGCTCGTCGCGCCCGCGCTCGCGGTCGAGGACATCGTCACCAACGGCTGCGACCGCAGGGACATCGAGCGCATCTTGAAGACGACCGGCAAGAACAACGTTCGCGACCTCAAGCCCGTCGTGCTGCTCGGGCCGTCGACCTGGTCTTCGCCGAAGTCGCGCGACGGCGACTACGAGCTCGTGACGCGCGGCGGGAAGTTCGTGCTGTGCAGCATCTACGTCGACACGTTCTACGAGGGCTCGAGCCGCAAGGCGACGAAGGTGTTCTCGGACCAGTTCCACGACGCGCACGGTCGCGACACGCAGCCGACGCTGCTCGACGCCATCGGCTACGACACCGCCGGCATCGTTCGCACCGTCATCGAGAAGAACCAGCCGAAGACGCGCGACGACTTCACGCAGGCGCTCGGCGGCGTGAAGGACTACGACGGCGCCACCGGCCTCACGCGCTTCGACGACAAGCGCGAGGCGCAGAAGCCGCTGTTCCTGCTCACCATCGACCCGAAGGGCATCAAAGAGATTCCCCTGAAGGCGAAGACGCCGTCCGGGTGAGCGAGGCTCGAGCGTGACGGCCTTTGCGGATTTTCCCTCCGCTCGCCGTTACGTTGTGGCAGGAGGTGGCAGCCATGATGAGAGCCGTGAAGCGTCGGTGGGGGCGCGCGCCGATTCGGGCGACCGCGCAGTGCACGTTCGAGGCAGGCCGGGTCGATGGGACGGTCTGGCAGATCGGCGAGGGCGGCCTGTTCGTCGAGCTGCCGTCGGTCGACACGCTGCCCGACACGCTCGCGGTGAGCTTCGAGCTGCCGGGGCACGGCTTCCACCGCGTGGTGGCGCGCCCGGTGTGGCGCACCGAGAAGCCGCCGAAGACGGTGCCGACCGCGGCGCGCGGCGCGGGCTGCGAGTTCCGCGAGGTGTCGCCGCAGACGCGCCGCGCCGTGGCCGCCTACGTCGAGAAGATGAAGGCGACGTACAGCTCGCTGCAGTTCGCGCTCGCGCTCGACCGGCCGACGCCGCAGCTGCCGGCGCTCCTGCGCGAGACCGAGCTCGCCGGCGTCCGCGATCGCAAGGAGCTCAAAGAGCGCGTCGCCGCGATGGTCGCCCAGCTGCGGCCCGCGAGCTGAAAGCGCGCCGGCTTCTTCGTCGTGAACGCGAACGTGAACTCGAACGTGGACGGCTGTCTGCGGCGCTGACACGGCCGTCCACGTTCGCGTCCACGTTCAGGTTCACGCGATCGACACGACACGTCCGTCAGTGGCTCGCCTCATGCGGCGCGCGCAGCGTGCGCAGCACGGCGCCGGCGAAGCTCCAGCCGCCGTCGGTGCAGCGCTCGGCGGCGCTCAGCCGGCGCTCGAACGCCGCGTCCGGCTCCAGCGCTTCGCGGCACGCGGGCAGCGCGGCGAGCCGCCCCGCGCTGCCGACCAACAGGTCTGCCTTGCGCCCGTCGACGTAGAGCTCGCCGCCCGCGACCGACGCCGCGGCCTCGAGCGGCAGCGTGAGCGAGCCGGCCGCGTCGGTCTCGCCGAGCGGCGTCAGCCCCCGCCCGCTGATGCTGCCGACGGCGGGCTCGAGGTGCGGCGGAGCGGGCTCGCCGTCGAACACGCGCTCCTGTGACTGGAGCGGCACCGCCACCGCGGAGAGCAGCGCGTGCGTGAGCAGGCCGACCGCCGCGACGCCCGCCGCGCCCGCCATGGTGATGAGCGTGCTGGTGAGGTTGCGCTCGCCGGCGTGCTGAACCCAGACGGAGTACGGCTCGGGCTGCTGCTCCCGGGCCAGCGCGACCCACACCGCGCCGACGACCGCGAGCCCGGCCGCGACGGACATGCCCGTCCTCCAGCCGGGGTCGAGCCGCCGGTGGCGCTCGACCCGGTAGACGGCGCCCGGCGCGACGTCGCAGCGCGAGACCTTGTGGAACAGCAGCACGACGCGGTCGCCGCCCGGCATCACCTCGGCGGCCGGCGCGCCCTCCCGGCACTCGCCCGTGGCCTGCCGCGTCTCGACGTGCGTGAGCGAGCCTTCGACGGTGACGCACGCCGAGAGCGCGATCGCGAGCGACGCCGGCACCTGGCAGCTCATCGCGCGGCCTCGAGAGCACGTGCCGTACCGCCGGCGCGCGCGAGCGCTCTCGCCCGGTTTGGCGGCGCGGCCCACGTGCGTTCGCGACGCGCGCGTCACGCTCGATTTCTTCGATGAGACTCGTCGAGAAAATCTACCAGTGCAGGACGAGCCCGCCGCCGCTGCCGGGCCCGACGTCCGCGGTCTCGCGGCCGACGAAGTAGAGGATGATGCCGAGAATGGCCATGCCTCCGCCGGCGGCCCACATGACGTTCGCGGCGATGGCCGTGGTGCGGAGCCGCTCGCGCATCATCGCGTCGTAGACCTGGGGCGCGCGGTCGACACCGGGCAGCTTCGTGATGACCTCTCCCTCGTAGGTCGCGCCGGCGAGCTTGGCCTTGTACTCGCCCTCGGTCGTGCGCCAGAGGGCGCCGGCGACGGTGCCGCCCACGAGGCTCAGCATGCCGGCCACGAGCGCCGTGTAGCCGATCGCGCGCACGCCCGCGTTGCCGTTCGAGGTGTCGCCCGGCCGCTGCACGACCTCGGGCTCGGGCTCGCGCTCGCGCGGCGTGAGCTCGGGCTCGGGCTCCTTCTTCGGCGGCGGCGGCTCGGTCTTCTCTTCCGGAGGCGGCTTCTTCTCCGCCACGGCGACCGGCTTCTCTTTCGGCGGCGGCGGCTCCTTCTCGCGCAGCTTGCCCTCCTTCACCGGGGCCTTCGCCGTGCCGACGCTGGCGAGCACCATGTCGCGCTCGCCGAGGAGGTCGGCGTACCACTCGAGGCCGTCGGCGTCGGTGCCGGCCGAGGCGTACGCGCCCTGGATGTCGACGACCTGCTCGCTCCACTTGCCGTTCTCGGGGCGCGACGTGAAGCGGACCTTCTTCGCGAGCTTCAGCGCGTCGTTCTTCACCTTCACGGCGATCTGCAGGACCTTGCCGCTGGGGTCGAGGGCCGCGGGCTCGGCGCCCACGTCGAGCGCCGGGTTGTCGGCTGCCCAGGCCTGGGCGGCGGAGAACGGCTTCAGCACCTTCGCGCTGTACTTGCCGCCGAGGTCGCGCTTGGGGTCGAGCGAGATGAGGGCTTGAAAGGCGGCGACCGACTTCGCCTCCTGGCCGAGCTGCGCGTAGACGACGCCCTGCAGCTCGAGAATGCGCAGCACGGTGTCGCGCCGGTTGCCGCTCTGGCGCCACGCCTGCTCGAGGGCGCGCGCGGCCTGCTCGTACCTCTGGTCGAAGACGAGGCGCGCAGCGCGGTCGAGCTCCGACGCCTTCGCCTCGGCGAACGCGTGGAGCGGCAGGCACAGCAGCGCGATGAGCAGAGACCGGGCCACGGTGAGGCCCATGCTAGGCGCGCCCTACACGTTGAGGAAGATCTGCTTCCTCGGCAGGCCGCGGCGCTCGAGCTCGGCCACGACCTCGGCGACCATCTCGCGCTGGCCCACCAGGAACGCGACCGTGCCCGACAGATCGCCCGCCGGCAGGTGCAGCTGCACGCGGCCCTTGCGGCCCTGCCACTCGGGCTCGCCGCGGCTCAAGGTGACGTGCAGCTCGATGCCATCTCGCTCCCACGCGTGCTGCTCGTCGGCGAACGCGAGGTGCTCGCTGTCGCGCACGCCGAGCAGCAGCGTGACGGGGCCGTAGTCCGCGCGGTGGCGCCGCACGCTCTCGATGACGCTGCGCATCGGCGCCTGGCCGGTGCCGCTCGCGACGAGCAAGAGCGCCTTGCCCTTCGCCTCGGCGAGCGGGAAGCCGGCGCCGGAGGCCAGCGAGACCTTCACCGTCGCTCCGGCGTCGAGGCGGCCCAGGGCGTCGGTGAGCGGGGTGCCGGGCTTGAAGAGCAGCTCGAGCGGGCCAAGCTCGCCGGGCGCCGAGGCGGGGGCGAACGGGCCGTGAATCGAGCCGACCTGCACCAGGAGGTACTGGCCGGGCCGCTGGAACGAGGCCTTCACGGGCGGGGGGAGCTCGAGCTCGACGTGGACGGTGCCCGCCACCTCGCGCCGCGCCAGCACCGATGCGTCGAACCAGTCCATGCCCGATGAAGTTATAGTGGCTTCGTTGAAGCCCTTTCTCTGGATCGGCGCGTTCATGTGCGTCGTGGCCGCCGTGATGGTGCCAATCATCTATCTCTACATCGGAGCGCAGCTTCCGACGCTGGAAAGCGAGTTCGATCTGGAGCGCCTGCTCAAGCAGTCGATCGAGAGCGAGCGGAAGAGCGTTCAGCTCGGGCAGTACGAGAAGAGCAAGGAGCCCATCGACTTCAAGCGCCCCGACTTCGCGCGGCTGCCGAAGAACCTGGTGGCGTTTCAGATCACCGAGCGCGGGTGCCCGACGTTCTTCCAGACGCCGCGCGAAGAGGGGTTCAAGTGGGCGAAGCGCGCGCTGCTCGGCGCGTTCAACATCGAGCCGGAGGACTCCGACGGCTGGTGCGAGCACGTGTTCGCGCAGAACCTCGCGATTCGCATCGGGGCCAAGGGCCGGCTCGAAGAGGCGGTGGCCATCTACAAGATCCACCGCTTCCTGAAGAAGGACGGGCTCATCGCCTACGACCTGCACTCGATGCGGGTCGAGGAGGGCGTCATCGGCGTCGAGGACGCGGCGATGACGCTGTTCAAGAAACCGCTGATGGAGCTGACGTTGAGCCAGCTCGCCGAGTTCCAGCTCGCGCTGCCGCCGCACGGGTACTGGACGCAGATGCGCGCGTGCCAGAACCCGATTCTCATCAAGCAGAACCGCGACATCGTGATCGACAACCTGCGGCGCATGTCGCTGGTGCCCGACGACCTCGCGAAGTCGGCGCAGCGGCAGCCGGTGTCGTGCACTCAAGACGACTGAGCGCGATGCGCGTGTTCCTCGTCCAGTTCGGGCTCGAGGGGGCGAGCGTCGTCTTTCGAGGGCGGCTTCATGACCGTGGTCGGCTTCGCGAAGGGGCGGGAGCTCATCCACCGGCACTGCTCGCAGGCACGGTCCACGAGGTCGCGTTCAGCCCAGAGCGTATGAGGCGACGACCGCATGCTCCGCCGCTGCACGACGGCTGACAGAGCGGCGGCAGGCTGTCGCTGGCAGGTGTGGCTGCCACCCCTCAACTTCGGACCGTTGCACAGTCTTCAGCGGCGGCAGTGTCTTCGGCGGACAACTGTCGTTGTCCGGCAAGGGGCAGCGCGCCGCGACCGCTGCGGACAACAGTCGTTGTCCGCCGGCGAGGTGCCCAACGCTGAAGGCTCCACAGTCGTCCAAACGTGTGGGGTGGGCGCCTCAACGTCGATGCACCCGCGGCCTCGCCGTCGGCCGTCGTGCTGCGGCGGGGCTCCGGCGAGGGGCAGGCCCGGACTGGACAGACCCGCCGCGAACCTCAGTGCTTGTTGTCGAACGCGATGCCCTTCTCGGTCTGCTCGATCGCCTCGTTCACCTTCTCGATCGCCTTCACGCGGTGACCGCCCTTGTCGGCCGACGCGGCCTGCAGCGCCGCCTTCGCGTTCTTCAGGTGCTCCAGCGCCTCCTTCATCTTCGGCTGCGGGTCGGCGAAGGCGACGGGCGCGGCAAGGCAGAGCATCACGGCGACGAAACGCTTCATGGGGTACCCCTCCTGGTGGTTGGAACGAACGTCAACGCTTGGGCGGAATGCCGCGCGGCGGCAGCACCTGGCGCGGCGGGTTGCTCGTGCCGCTGCGGACCGCGGGGTTCTGCGGGCTCGACTGCGTGCGGCGCGGCGGCACCTGGGCCTCGCCCTCGTCGTCCATCTCGCCGAGCAGCGACTCGCTGATGGCCACCGACGGCTCTTCGTCGCCGGTCTTTCCCGGCGGTGAGAACGCAGGGCGCGGCGCCGTGCTAGCCGACTGCCGCTCTTCGTCGTTCGACTCTCCGGGGCCCGTGTCGGCGGCGGAGGGCTGGCGGCGCGCGGCTCCGCCCGGCAGCGGGTTGCGGGTCGGCGGCGGCGTGTGGTCGGCGTTGCGCGACTGCGGCTGCGCCTGGGGCTTCGGCATCATGCCCGAGCCGCGGCTGGCGAGGCCTCCCTGCGGCGTGGGCCCGGCGGCGCCGGCGGGCTTCTTCGCCACCGGAGCCGACTGCGGCACCTGCACCGCGCCGGTCGGCTTGCCGGCCTTTGCGTCGGCCTTCAGCTTCTGCTCGAACGCCTTGTACTGGTCTTCGAAGTCGTCGGGATCCGGCTCGTGCTTCTCGCGGTGCTTCAGCGAGGGCGCCCAGTGCACCGTCACCTGCTCGCCGAGGCCGTGCACCAGCGGCGGCGGAGGCACGCCGTACGTGGCGGGGTCGAAGAACGCCTCCGTGAGATCGGTGAACCCGTACGCGCGCGCCTTGGTGAGGAACGTCGGCAGAATGCCGGTCGGCGCGTGGTACCCGAGGATCTTGCCGTCTTCGTCTTTCGTGACCGGCGTGAACAAGAACAGGTCCTGCGTGCGGTACTCGCCCTTGTCGTTGAGCGGCAGCACCTCGGCGATCGCGTGCGTCTTGCGGCTGCCGTCCTGAAAGCGCTCGCAGCAGGTGATGAAGTTGATCGCGCTCGCCACCTGCGCGCGCACCGCGACCATCGGCAGCTCGATCGACGACATCAGGCACAGCGCCTCGAGGCGCCGCAGCGTGTCGGTCGGGGTGTTCGCGTGCACCGTCGCCATCGAGCCGCCGTGGCCGGTGTTCATCGCCTGCATCAGGTCGAACGCCTCGCCGCCGCGCACCTCGCCGACCACGATGCGGTCGGGGCGCAGGCGCAGCGCCGACTGCAAGAGGTGCCCCATGCTCACCTCGCCCTTGCCGAACTTGTCGGGCGGGCGCGACTCGAACGGCACGAGGTGATCTTGATTCAGCTGCAGCTCGGCCGAGTCTTCGATGGTGAGGATTCGCTCGTCGTTCGGAATCAGCGTCGAGAGGATGTTGAGCAGCGTCGTCTTGCCGGAGCCGGTGCCTCCGCTCACGACCATGTTCAGCTTCACGCGCACGGCCGCCTCGACCAGGCGCACCATCTCTTTCGTGATGCTGCCGAACTTGATCAGCGCGTCGGGGCCGAGCTTGTCCTTGAAGAACTTGCGAATCGCGATCGTGGTGCCCTTGCGCGCGATCGGCGGCAGCACCACGTGAATGCGGCTGCCGTCGGGGAGGCGCGCGTCGAGGCGCGGGCGCTCGTCGTTCATCACGCGGCCCACGAACTGCGCCATGTTGCGCGCGGCGCCGAGCAGGCCCTCTTCCGAGAAGCGCGCGTCGGTCTTGTAGACGCGGCCCTTCTTCTCGATCCAGATGTCCTCCGGCCCGTTGATCATGATCTCCGAGACGGTCTCGTCGTCGAGATATTGGAGCACCGGCTTCAAGAAGGCCCGGAGCGACTCGGTGTACATGGACATGGCGAGCCGATCGTACCCCAGGTACGGTTCCCCCATGGCGACGAAGAAGAAGGTCCCCGTGCACCGCTTCGAAAAGAAGAAGGCGGCGGAGCCCAAGAACGCTGCCGGCGCGAGAACGCTGCCCTTCGAGGTCGACCCCAAGAAGCTCGAGGAGTCGCTCAACAAGCTGAAAGATCAGGTCGTCAAGCTGGCCAAGAAGGGCCGGTACACCAAGGTGCGCTTCAAGTTCCGCGGCAAGCAGCTCCTGCCCGACCTGCCGCTCGCCGCCGTCGCCGCCTTCGAGGGCGTCACGTTCTACTGGGCGGGCCTGTTGCGCCTGCTCGTGTTCAACCTCGCGGGCCGCACCGTGCTCGAGGTCGAGCTCGTCAACGACTCCGAGAAGAAGATTCAGAAGGGGAAAGAGGCGCTGCTGTCCGGCGAGCTCGACGCCGCGCTCGCCGCCTTCCAGGAGGCGCTCGACATGGACCCCGACAACGCCCACGCGCACCTCAACATCGGCGTCGCCCAGAAGCTCAAGGGCAACCGCGAGGCCGCGACCGTCTCGCTCGAGAAGGCGAAGTCGCTCGACCCCAAGGGGCCCACCGGCGCCGAGGCCGAGCGGCTGCTCACCGGTCTGAAGGGGACCATCACGAAGCCCGCGGAGGCGCCTTGAGACGCCTCGCGCTGCTGTTCGCCGTGGGCAGTGCGGTCTCGTGCATCGACTTTCGCTCCTCGCTCGAGGAGTTCTGCATGCGCAACCCGGGCCGCTGCATGGCCGACGGCGGCACCGCGGGCTCGACCGGGCAGGGCGGCGGCAGCGCGACGGCGGGAGGCAGCGCGGTTGCCGGAGGCAGCGCGATGGCGGGTGGCTCCGCGATGGCCGGAGGCAGCGCGATGGCCGGCGGCAGCGCGATGGCCGGCGGCAGCGCGATGGCGGGCGGCAGCGCGATGGCCGGCGGCTCCGCGATGGCCGGCGGTGCGGGCACTGCGGGCGGTGCGGGTGCCGCGTGTATGGCCGAGGTCTGCCACGTCGAGAGCTTCCTGGTGCCGAACCCGCTGTTCGAGGTGAGCACGATCTCTCCGCGCGACCTGTGGATGGTCGGGGCCGCGAGCGCGGTCTGGCGCTGGGTCGACGGCGGCTTCGGGCCGATGACGAGCCCGATGTCGGGCCGGCTGTTCGGCGCGGTGGGCGTGTCTCCGAACGACGTGTGGCTGGGCGGCCTCGACGCGCCCGATCTCTTCCGCTGGAACGGAACCGGCTACACCGTCTTGACGTACGACGGCGGCTCCGGCTCGACGAACGGCATGTACGCGTACTCGGCGAACGAGGTGTACCTCGTCGACGGCACGAACCTGTACCTGTGGGACGGCATCAGCTGGGAGAACATCTACGACGTCGGCGGCAGCACGTACTTCGGCGGAGTCTGGGGGGCGCCCGGCGCGCCGGCCTCGCTGGCCGTCGACGACACCGTGTACCAGTACCCGGGCGCGGCGCCGCCCGTGCAGCTGCCGATCAACGGTGCCGACATCAACGGCATGAAGGTGCTGTCCACCACCGAGGCCTGGGCGGTCGGCGACAGCGCGTCGGTGGCGCGCCGCTTCCTCGACGGCGGCTGGGAGCGCATCCCGGTGAACATCCCGCCGTTCACGACCACCGACCTGTGGGCGGTGCACGCGGAGTCGCTCGATGAGGCCTGGGTCGTCGGCGAGAACGGCGCCATCCTGCACTGGCGCGAAGACGCGGGGTGGACGCAGCACCGCGCGCTGCCGGTCATCCCCGGGACCCTCAACAACGACATTCTCTGGTTCGACATCGAAGGCTCCGGGAAAGACCTCTGGGCCGTCGGCGGCCGGGGCTTCCTCGGCTTCGGCGACTACGACGCCGGCGTCGTCACGCACCTCAAGCTGCCCTGACACTTCTTCACAGACAAAGCGCCGCGGCGTACGCACACTGCCCGCATGAGCAAGCTCGGCAAGCGGACGACGGCGGAAGAGGCGCTGCAGGGGCAGAGCCTGAAGGGCAAGACGGCGATCGTGACGGGCGCGAGCTCGGGCCTCGGCGTCGAGACCACGCGCGTGCTCGCGCGCGCGGGCGCGAACGTCACGATGGCGGTGCGCAACGTCGAGGCCGGCGAGAAGGTGAAGGCGCAGCTCGCCGCGGGCCTCGGCCCGGGTGCGGGGAAGCTCGACGTGAAGGCGCTCGACCTGTCGGACCTCGCGTCGGTGCGCGCGTTCGCGGCCGCGAGCGGCGACGGCCCGCTCGACCTGCTCATCAACAACGCGGGCATCATGGCGCCGCCGCTCGGCGTGACGGCGCAGGGGTACGAGTCGCAGCTCGGCACCAACCACCTCGGGCACTTTCTGCTCACGCTGCTGCTCGAGAAGCGGCTCAAGCAGTCGCCGGCGGCGCGCGTGGTGAACGTGTCGAGCGATCTGCACAGGCGCGGCTCGGGTGCCTCCGTGCTGTCGACCCTGGAAGGCGACCGCGCGTTTCAGCAGCGCAAGTATGCCCCCTTCGCGCAGTACGGCGACTCGAAGCTCGCGAACGTGCTGTTCGCGCGCGGGCTCTCGAAGCGGCTGCCCGCGAACGTGAAGACGTTCTCGCTGCACCCGGGCGTGATTCCCACGAACCTCTCGCGGTCGATGTTCGGCGGCGCGGTGTTCCGCGCGGTCGGCAGGCTGTTCATGAAGTCGGTGGAGCAGGGCGCGGCGACCACCATCTGGGGCGCGACGGCTCCCGAGCTCGAGGGGCAGAGCGGGGCGTACCTCTCGGACTGCGCGGTGAAGACGCCGCTGCACGAGGCGCTCGACGAGACGCTGGTCGAGCGCACCTGGGCGCTGTCGCAGAAGGCCGTCGAGCCCTACCTGCGCAGCTGAAGCCCGATCAGGGCCCACTCGTCGATCGCATCCCGGTACGTGAGCAGGCGACGGAAGCCGACGCGCTCGTGCGCGCGGAGCGATCGGCCGTTGCGCGTCGAGACGTCGGTGAGGATGAGGTCGAACCGCGGCGAGTAGCGCGCGCGGTGCTCTGCGTAGAGCGCGTCGAACACGCCGGTGCCGCGAAACGCGGGCGCCACGGCGATCTGCCCCATCACGTACCAGCGGTCGCGCAGGCCGAGGCCCTCGATCTTCTCGAACATCGGCTCGAGAATCGGCAGCAGCGCGCGCGTCTCGCGCGGCATCATCAGCGCATAACCGGCGAGCTCGCCGCCGGGAGCCCGCGCGATGACGCTCGGCGCGATGGCGTGCATCGCGCGCAGCACCTCGAGCGTGTGCTCGGCGGTCACGAAGCCGTCGGCCGTCGGAGCCCGGCTCGCGCGCTGCAGCGTGAGGATGTCCTCGAGGTCGCGGTCCGAGGTGACGAGCCCGGTCTGCACGGGCCTGTTTCTAGCCTGCGCGGGGTTCTGCGCACGCTCCCCCGCGCCATCGCGGGGTTGCGATTCGGGGATCAGCTCAAGCCTCCGCGGTTACTAACCTCTTCATGCGACGCCTTCTGCTGCTGCTCACGCTCGCCGCCTGCCAGGGCCGCCCCACCGTCTCGATGGACTTCGAGCGCAAGGAGCTCTTCGACGCTCCCGTGCCGTCGGAGGACCTCATCGAGACCGGCCGCCTCGACCTGTCGAAGTACCCGGGCCGCGACCTCGCGATCGACGCGCTGAAGCTCGTCGGCGGCAAGAACGTCACCGACTACCTCGGCCCTCAGGTCTCGCAGTACCTGAAGGACGACGTGCTGTTCGTCTCGGCCGCCGTCACCGGCCTCGAGCAGGACGGCCGCGGCTTCGGGCTCAACTCGGGCGTGTTCTTCAGAGTCGCGCTGCCGGAAGACCCGCAAGGCAAGCGCATCACCTGGTTCGACGAAGATCGCGCCGCGCGCTGGGACCTGCCGACGCGCGAGGAGTCCGTGCTGCCCGGCGCCACCGTCTTCCTCGTCAACGTCGACACCGGCCACCGCCACCCCGTCGACGTCGACTTCTCGCTCAAGCGCACGCAGTACCGCCCCGAGTCGCTGCTCTCGGTCGTGCCGTGGCAGGGCCAGCCGCTCGCTCCCGGCACGCTGCACGCGGCCGTCGTGATGTCGGCGGCCGGAGGCACCGAGCCGTTCGCCCGCCCGCGCGAGCTCGACGCGCTGCTCGCCGGCAAGGACGTGCCGGGCCTGGGGCCCAAGGCGCGCGCCGCGTACGACCGCGCGCTGAAGGCGCTCGGCGACGCGGGCGTCGACGTGCGCGCCATCGCCGGCCTCACCGTCTTCACCACCGACGACCCGAAGGCCGCGCTCGTGAAGCAGTTCGAGACCGCGCAGAGAGACGGCATTCAGCCTGACACCGCGTTCAGCGCCGCCGAGGTGTTCCCCGACTACTGCGTGTACCGCGCGGTGGTGAAGATGCCGGTGTACCAGGGCGGCACGCCGCCGTTCATTCCCGCCGGCGGCGAGTGGCACGACACGCTGCAGAGCCGCGAGCGCGCGAACGTGGTGCTGACGCTGCCGCGCCGGGCGGCTCCCGCCGCCGGGTTCCCCCTCGTCGTCTTCATTCGCACGGGCGGCGGCGGCGAAGACCCGCTGCTCCACCGCGGAGTCAGCGGCGCCGACTGGCAGGTGCTGGTGCCGGGCACCGGCCCCGCGCAGGAATTCGCGCGCGAGGGGTACGCGGCGCTCAGCGTCGACGGCCCCCACGGCGGCCTGCGCAACGTGACCGGCATGGACGAGCAGGTGCTGGTCTTCAACTTCCTGAACCCGCCGGCGCTGCGCGACAACATCCGCCAGACGGCGATCGAGCAGGCGCTGCTGGCCGGGTGGGCGGCGGGGCTGAGCGTCGACGCGTCTGCGTGCCCGGGGCTGCAGCAGCCGAACGTCCGCATCGACTCCCAGCACCTCGCGCTGATGGGGCACTCGATGGGCGCCACCATCGCGCCGCTGGTCGCGACGCTGGAGCCGCGCTACCGCGCGCTTCTGCTCAGCGGCGCCGGCGGCAGCTGGATCGAGAACGTGCTCTACAAGCAGAAGCCGTGGCCGGTGAACGACCTGGCGTCGCTGCTGATCGGCTACCTGCCGACCGAGCTCGATCGCTTCGACCCGGTCTTGAGCATCGTGCAGTGGGCGGCCGAGAGCGCCGACCCGCTGAACTACAACCGCTACCTCGGCGACCGCCACATCCTGATGCAGCAGGGCATCGTGGACCACTACATCATGCCGAGCATCGCGAACGCGTCGAGCGCCTCGCTGGGCCTCGACGCCGCGGGCGAGCTGCTCGACGCCGAGACGCCCGAGCTGTGGACGGACGAGACGCTCGAGCAGTCGCTGAAGTGGTCGGGCCGCGAGCACGTGCCGTATCCCGTCAGCGGCAACCGCGACGGCCGCACCGCGGTGGTGGTGCAGCACCGCGCCGACAGTGTGCGCGACGGGCACGAGGTGGTGTTTCAGACGGAGCCGCCGAAGCGGCAGTACCGGCACTTCCTCCGCACGTTCCTCAGCGGGACACCCGTGGTCATGGCTCCGTGAGCACCGGCGAGCTACTTCGCCTCGGGCTGCGCCGGCGCCGGCGGCGCCGGCACGTGCGCCGGGTGATTCCCGCTGCGCGACGCCGCGATCGCCTCGACCCGCTCGGACAGCGACAGGTCCGCGTGCAGCGCCGACAGGAACACTTCGCGCGACAGCACCAGCAGCAGCGTGTCGACCGTCGTCCGCACCGTCGCCGTGCGCGGCACGTTGCGCAACAGCGCGATCTCGCCGAACACCTCGCCGTCGCCCAGCGTCACCAGCTTCTTGCCCTCGCCCGACAGCACGTCGACCGAGCCCTTCGCGATGAGGAAGAACTCGTCGCCCTGCTCCCCGAACTTCACCACGTCGGTGCCGGCCGGCACGCTGCGCGGCACGAACTTCGTCGCCAGCGACGACAACCGCTCGGGCGGCAGCTCGCGGAACAGGCGGCTCTTCCCGATCGCGCTCGCGGCCCGCAGCACCGACGCGAAGTCGACGCCGCCGACCGTCGCCACCACCTTCTCGAACGCCTCGCTCGCCAGCTCGATCAGCGTCGTCTGCGTCAGCGCCCGCACCGTCGCCGCCCGCACCCCGTCTTTCAGCATCGCCGTCTCGCCGAAGCAGTCGCCGATACCGAGCCGGGCCACGACGCGCACGTGCTCGGGCGAATCGCCGCGCTCGACCACCACGACGCCGCGCCGCACCGAGTAGAACGTGTTGCCCGCGGCGCCCTGCTCGACGATCGGCGCCCCGGCGTCGTACGTCACCTCGCGCGAGTGCGCCGCGATCGCCGCGAGGTCCTCGTCCGACAGCTTCGAGAACAGCGGAATCGAGCGGAAGACCGACAGGTCCGACACGCCGCGCGAGCGCTTGCCGCCCATCTCGGGCGGCCACAGCATCGAGAACATCGACTCGATCAGCTGGCTCACCAGCACGAGCAGCGGCAGCGGGCACACCGCGAACAGCGCGACCGCGCCGACGTACGCGACCGCGGTCTTCCAGCCGGTCTCTTTCACGCCGACGTGAATCAGCTGCACCGCGGTCGACAGGCCCTCGCCGAGCACGACGAAGAGGAACGCGCCGACCCACACCATCGACAGCATCGCGCTGAAGAAGATCGCCCGGTCGCCGCGCGGCAGCTTGAACGAGAGGATCTTCTTGATCATCGGGATGCCGACGTACGCCCGCACGTGATCGCGCAGGTTCAGCTGGCCCGAGATCGTCGAGAGAATCGAGCTCATCGAGCTGTGCACCATCGGGCAGAGATCGACGAGCAGCACGATGAGCGCGCCGGCCCACACTCCCGGCCATGGCGCCGCGATCGTCAGCGCGCACGACGCCCCGAAGATGGCGCCGAGGTGCGCGAGGATCCGCGTCTTGCGATCCATCAGCACCGCCACCGCGTGGTCGGGCACCAGGTGCAGCACGCCGAGCGCCGAGACCAGCTGCGTCCTCCGCGGGGCGAACCCCGAGAGCGCGCACACCGCCGCCTTGCACCGATCGCGCAGCGTCAGCGCCAGCACCGCGCCCAGGTAGAACAGCCCCACGTCGATCGGCGACAGCGACCGGTGCGGGTACGTCATCGACACCCAGACCGCGAGCGCCGGCCAGAACAACAGCTCGAGCGCGCGGAGCGGAGTCGGGAAGAACGACTTGAAGCGCACCAGCGACCGCGGCTGCAGCACCTCGACGAACGAGTTGCGGTCCATCATGCCGACGCGCTGCAGGCTGTCGGGCGGGTCGTGGAGCAGGTCGGCGTCGGCGAGCCCGCGCATCAGGTCGTCGAGCGCAGCGAACGGCACGAAGCCGTACCGGTTCAGGTACTCGGCGCTGATCTCGAGCAGCGACCGCTTGCCGTCGAACAGCGTGACCAGGTTCGCCTGGTCAGGCGCCGTCTCGAAGCTCGCTCCGGTGGCGGCGTCGTAGATGCCCTCGGTGCCGTCCGACCGCTTGCGGACTTCTGCGGTCGGAAGCAGGGCCGGCCTGACCTGATCGAGCATCGCCGCCGAAGACTACTCTTCTGCTCACGGCAACGGAACGCTCACCGCAGCCGCTGCGCCCGAAGGTGTCAGCACCACAGACGCCGACACCGGCACCGGCTCCGACGGCCCGCCGAGCAGGAACAGCCCGGCCGCGGCGACCGCCGCGACGATGCCCACACTCACCACCGCCCACCCGGCCACCTGCAGGTTCGCGCCGCGGTTCGCGGTCGCGAGCGCCTCTTCCCGGTTCATCGGCCGGTCGGACCTCAGCGCCGCGTTGTCGCCGTTCGCCATCACGAGCAGCACCGTGCCCGTCGCGAGGCCCACCACGCCCACCGCCGCGGGCAGCCACCAGAACCGGCGCAGGCCCGGCGAAGGCTCGCTCCTCGGCTTCTCGACGACGACGGGCTCCTCCTTCTTCGGAGGCGGAGGCCGTAAGGCCTCTTCCTTCTTGCGGGCCTCCTCTCGCTTGCGCGCCTCTTCTTCTTCTTTCTGGCGCTGCACCGCGGCCTCGGCGTCGAGCACCTTCTTCACCTGCTCCTTCGCCTTGTCGAAGACCCGCTGCACCTTCGGGCTCACGACGAGCGGGAGCGTCGCGCTCGGATCCATGCCGAGCGCGCTCGCAAACACCGACGGAGCCGTCGCGTCGCCCATCTCGGACAGCACGATGCCCTCGTACAGCGCGATGCGCAGGTCGTCTTCGGGGCCCTGGCTCTTCGCCTTCGCGCGCTTGAGCTGCGCGAGCGCCTTCTCGTACTCGAGCTTCTCGAACAGCGCCGCCGCGCTGCCGAGGTACTTCTTCACGTCGGGCGTGATGTCGGCCGAGGCCGGCGAGGCCGCGAACATCACCAGTGCGAGTGCGAGGGCGCGCTTCATGTTCACTCCAGCAGGTTGAACTTGAACACCGACTTGCCCGGCTTCACCACGAAGTCGACCTTCACGTCCTTCTCGTACCGCTCGTTCACCAGGCGGAACTCGTGCTTGCCGACCGGCAGCGTCAGCGGCTCGTCGAGCGGAGTCTGGCCTATTTTCTCTCCGTCGACGTACAGCACCGCGTACGGCCGCACGCGCACCTCGACCTCGCCCTGCTTCTTCGAGGCCGTGGGCGGAGGCCTCGGAGGCTTAGGGCTCCCGGTGCTCCCCGCGTCGCGCACCGGCGCCTCGACGGCGGCCGGTGCAGCGGCCCCGGCGTCGACGTCGGCCTCCGCGACCGCCGGCGGCGCTCCTGAATCGGCGGCGGCGGCGATCGGGTGCTCGGTGTGCTCCTCGGGCGGCGGCGGCACGATGACGGGGTTCTTCGAGTCTTTGCCGTCGCCGCTGCCCTGGCCCAGCACGACGTAGGCCGAGAGCGCGGCCGCGGCGCCGATGAGGCCGATGGCCGCGAAGATGGCCCCGCGGTGGGCGCCGGGCTTCGCCGCGGTCTGCGGCGGCACCGAAGCCTCGCCCGAGACCGGCTTGAGCTGGGTGTTCGAGACGCCCGTGATGGGCCGCTCGCCGCCCGGTGTCACGAACGTCGAGGTCGCCATCGCCGGGTCGGCGCTGCTCTGCGGCTCGGGCACCACGACGAGCGACTTGCGCGTCTCTTCGCGGTGGCCGGCGTCGGCGATCTCGACGAGCTGCGCGAGGTCCGACGGCAGGCACTTCTCGCCCGACGACTGAATGTAGCTCTCGAGGTCCGCTTGAAACGCCTTGCAGTCGCCGTAGCGGTACTCGCGCGACTTCGTGAGCGCCTTCGCGACGCAGTGCTCGAGCGCTGGCGGCACGTTCGCCACCAGCTGCGACAGCGGCGGCATCGGGTCGGGCTTCATCACCGCCTGAATGATGCTGACCTCGCTGGTCGCGTCGAACGGCAGGCTGCCGGCGAGCAGCTCGAACAGCACCACGCCGAGCGCGTAGACGTCGACCCGCTGATCGAGCGGCTCGCGCTGCAGCTGCTCGGGCGGCATGTACGCCATCTTCCCCTTCAGCATGCCGGTGGTGGTCTTGTGGACCTGCGTCTCGGCCTTCGCGATGCCGAAGTCGAGCACCTTCACCACGCCGTGCTTCGAGATGATGAGGTTGTCGGGGCTGATGTCGCGGTGAACGAGGTTGAGCGGCTTGTTCGTCTTCGGGTCCTTGAACGCGTGCGCGTACGACAGGCCCTCGCAGGCCTGGCTGATCATGCGCGCGCACAGCGCCATCGAGATCGCGCCGGCCTGCATGCGGTGCATGCGGTTGAGCGAGCGCAGGTTCATGCCCTCGACGAACTCCATCGCGAGGAAGTAGTCGCGGCCCGCCTGCCCGAAGTCGAACACCTGCACGATGTTCGGGTGGTTCAGCTGCGCCGCGAGCTTCGCCTCCGAGAGGAACATCTGCACGAACTGCGGGTTGTCGGCGAAGTGCGGAAGAATGCGCTTCACCACGAGCTGCTTCGAGAAGCCGCCGGGGCCCTCGGCGCTGGCGAGGAACACCTCGGCCATGCCTCCCGTCGCGAGCTTCTTGATGAGCTGGTAGCGGCCGAGCGTCTGCACTGCGAACTACAGACCCTACTCGATAGATTCGGGTCCGGCGTGGAAACAACCCGGTTGATGCAGTGGCTCGAGGGACGCAGGCTGTTCGTGCTCACGGGCGCGGGCATCTCGACGGAGTCGGGCATTCCCGACTACCGCGGGCCCTCGACGCGGGAGCGGCCGCGCAAGCCGGTGCAGCACCGCGAGTTCGTGAACGAGCCTCGCGCCCGCGCGCGCTACTGGGCGCGCAGCGCGCTGGGCTGGCCGAAGTTCCGCGCGTTCGAGCCGAACCCGTCGCACGCGGCGCTCGCGCGGCTCGAGGCCGAGGGGCGCGTGCACGCGCTCGTCACGCAGAACGTCGATCGCCTGCACACGAAGGCGGGGAGCCGGCGCGTGCTCGAGCTGCACGGCTCGCTGTACCAGGTGCGGTGCCTCGCCTGCGGCTCGTCCGAGAGCCGCGACGGGCTGCAGACGCGGCTGCTCGATCTGAACCCGCGCGCCGCCGCCTGGAGCTTCGAGCTGGCTCCCGACGGCGACGCCGAGATTCCGGCCGCCGCGCTCGAGGGGTTCGTGGTGCCGCCGTGCCTGCGCTGCGGCGGAGTGCTCAAGCCCGACGTCGTGTTCTTCGGCGACAACGTGCCGGCCCCGCGCGTCGCCGAGGCGTTCGCGCGGCTGTCGGCGTGCGACGCGGTGCTCGTGGTGGGCTCGTCGCTCCACGTGTGGTCGGGCTACCGCTTCGTGCTGGCAGCGGCCGAGGCGGGCAAGCCGATCGCGATCGTGAACCTCGGCGAGACGCGCGGCGATGCGCACGCGATGCTGAAGCTCGACGCGCGGGCGGGCGACGTGCTGCCCCGGCTCGTCAGTACTCCGGCAGAGTGACCTGGGCGCGGTTCGGCTTGCCGGCCTGCAGCACGAGCACCTGGCCGGGAGGCGGCGGCCGGAAGCTCCAGTGGCACTGCAGCCTCGCCGTCCCGGGCTGAAGGCCGCCGAGGTGGACCCCGGTGCGGCCCTCGCCGACCCGCAGCTCGCGGAGGCTGAAGCTGCCGCCGGCCTGGAGCACCAGCACCCGCACCGGCCCCTCGGCGGGGCTCTCGACGTCGACGTCGAGCGCCGTCGGGCCCTCGAGCTCGAAGTCGGCGCGCAGCTCTTCGCCGGCGGCGAGCGTCACCTTGCGGCCGAACATGCGCGGGGTGCCCGAGCCGGTCTGCTCGACGGCGACCATCACCTGCCGCTCGCCCGCCGAGAGCCCGTCGATGCGGAAGGTGCCGTCGGCGCCGGTCGCCGCCGTCCCCGAGCTGCCATCTTCCCCCACGAGCACCCCCGCGCGCGGAGCCCCGCGCTCGGTGACGCGGCCCACGATCGCCGCTCCGTCTTCGAGGCGCAGGACGATGGGCGCGCCCCCGGGGCGCAGCGCCATCGGGCAGGCCGCGAGCGAAGACGCGGCGCCCGGCGGCCGCGCGGCGAACAGGCAGGGCGGCGAGCTCTCGACGCGCACGGTGGCGAGACCCGCGGTGTCGGTGACGCCGGCCGGCGCGACGCGGTTGCGCGACAGCTGCTCGCGCACCGGCGTGGTGAGGTCGGCCGTCGAGTAGACGTGGGCGCCGGCGGCGGGCGTGCCGTCGGTGTCCAGCACCTGCACTCCGAGCTCGAGCGCGTCGGCGAGCGCGACGTCGCCGAGGTCCTGCGCGCCCGCGCCGAGCGGCCGCCGCACCGTGACGCGGCCCGGCGCCGAGATGACGAGCTCCGTGTCGCGGTCGTCCGGAGCCGCCATGAACCGGCCGTCGAGCTCGTTGTAGTCGTCGCCGTCGACGGTGAAGCGCGCGATCGGCAGGCCCGCGGAGTCGACGGCGCGGCCCGTCACCCACCTGCGCCGCTCGAGCGCGACCGTCAGCGCCGGGCCGTCGACCTGCACGTCGCGCTTCGCGGTGACGTAGCCCTCCGCGACGATGGTGACGTGAGCGACGCCTTCGGGGAGCCCCGCGCAGAACAGCGCGCCCGCCGCGTCGGTCGATGCGATGCACTCGTCGTCGTCGTCGGTCTCGATGATGACCCTCGCGTCCGCGACCGGCGCTCCCGTCAGCGCGTCGGTGGCGCGCCCCGAGACCACGCCCGACTCGAGCTTCACCGTGATGTCGACGCGCTTGCGCTCACCCTCGGCGAGCTTCACGTAGCCGCCGTAGCTCTCGGCCGTGCGCGGTGTCCGCGCGTGCACGAAGAACGTGCCCGCGAGCAGGCCGGGCAGAACGTACGTGCCGTCGGCGCCCGTCTGCGTCTCCTGCTTCCTCGAGCGCGCGGCCGGAGCGCTCTGACCTTCGGCGGCTCCCGCGCGCACCGTCGCTCCGGCGACGGGCCGGCCCTTCTCGTCGGTCACGGTGCCCTCGAGCTGCGCGCCGAGCTCGAGCAACACGACGACTCCGCTGGCCGGCGCCTGCGCCGCCGTGCGCCCCGGCGAGTAGCCGTCGAGCGCGGCGTCGACGAGGTACGCCTGCGGCAGCAGCTCGCCGAGCTCGAAGCGGCCGCGCGCGTCGGTGCGCGTGGAGGCGACGGGCTCGGAGCCGCCGGCGACGCGGTAGAGCACCACCTCCGCCGACGGGAGGCCTTCGCCTCGGCGGTCGACCACCGCGCCCGAGATCGCGAACGCCCGCTGCAGCCACAGCACGGCGTCGGTGGTTCGCCCCGGCTCGAGCACGACCGAGAACGGGGTGTCGGCGAAGCCCTCGGCCTTCACGCGCAGCGCGAGCGGGCCCGGCGGCAGCCCGCCGAGCTCGACGGACCCGGCGGAGTCGCTGGTCGCCTCGACCGCGAGCTCGCTGCACTCGACGCGGGCGCCCGCGACCGGCTCGCGCGTACCGCTCTCGCGCACGGCGGCCTTCAGGCGCGCCGCGGCGCCCGCGAGCGCGAGCACCACCTCGCCGCGCGGCGGAGCCGCCGCCGAAACCTGCAGCACCCGCGAGGCGCGGCCGTCGCTCGTCGCCCAGAGCGCCCGCCACGCGCGCGGAATCGAGACGCTGAAGCGGCCGTCGGCGCCTGCGGCGAGCGTCTTGGCGCCGAGGTGCACGGTCGCCCCGGGCACCGGCTTGGAGCCGTCGACGACGCGGCCGTTCACGACCAGGCCGGCTGCGCCTGCCCCGGGCGCGCCGCCGGCGTCGGTGCCCGCGAGACGCGAGTCGCCGGTCGCCGGGTCGTTCTCGCCGTCGAGGGGCGTGGCGCCTCCGCCCGGAGCTCCCGGCAGCGCGCTGCGCGAGAAGGCCCGGGGCGCGCGGCCGGTTCCCGCTGCGCGCTCCGGTTCGGCGGGGCCGGTGGGGCCGGTGGTAGAGGCCTCGTGCGACTGCCACCACCCGGCGGCTGCCGCGACGAGCAGGGCGGCGGCGAACGGCGCCGCCCACCGCCTCACTGAATGCACATGGCCGTCGGCGTGAACGGCTTGAGGCAGCGGACCACGACGTCCTGACGGTTCGACACCTCGGTGCCCTCGAGCTGAAAGTCCACCGAGCGCCCGGTGAAGTTGGGGGCGGTCATCGCGTCTTCGTAGTCGCAGCTCTTGTTGCGCCTCGGCTCGATGCCGATGACCTCGAGGCGAATGAGCCCCTCGGGGATCTTCTCGAGCCGCACCATCGCGTCGTTCAGCCGCCGCGGCAGGTCTTCCCACTTCCGCCCGGCCTCGGCCTCGAGCTTCACGCACGTCGGAGGTTGCTGCAGCTTCGCGGTTCCCCCGTCGGCGCCCACCGAGAAGACGTAGAGGCCCAGCTCGAACTCGCAGTCGAGGCGCGTGCTCTTGGTGTTCTCGCACCAGTACATCGGCTGCGTCGTCATCACGAGCCTGCCGGTCAGCTCGACGTTCGGCGGCTTGCCGCAGGCCGAGAGCGCGAGCACCAGCGCGCTAATTCTGAGGAGGGCAGTCGCTCGCATGGCACCAGTTGTTGAACGAGTAGGTCGGCGGGTTCCGCTTCGCGACGACGCCGATCACGACCACGGTCGTCACGATGACCACGACCGCGCCCGCGGCCGTGCCGATCACCCACGGCTTCTTGTACCAGGCGTCGGGCGAGGCGCCGGCGGCGATCTCTTGCGCGCGCTTCTCTTCGATGCTCTTCACCTCGGCGTCGGTGATGAGCGGCTTCGGCACCGCGCCGCGCAGGGCGTCGACGATCGCCGCGATGGCCGGCTCGACCTTCGTGAACGGGCCGAGCTGCGCGCGGGTCGCGTCGTAGAGCGCGGCGTCGTCGGGCCGCACCAGCACCACGAAGCGCGCCTTCATCAGCTCCGAGACCTTCTTCGCGCCGAGCGCCATCGCCGCGTCGGTCTGCGCCGCGAGCACCGTCGCGCGCGCCACCATCAGGTCGGGCTCGTTCGTCGCCTCGAGCAGCGTGATGTTCACCGGCACGATCTTGCCCTTCGGCACCGTGATGCGCATGAGCTGCCCGGTGTAGCCCTCGCGGCTCGCCGACACGAAGTGGGTGCCGGCCTCGAGCGGGCCCGACACGCCCGACTGCGCCTTCTGCCCGTCGATCATCACCCACGCGGTGAGCGGGTCGACCTTGATCACGAGCTGGCCGGTGCCGCGGTCTTTCGACTTCAGCATGCGCGCGTAGACGCCCATCGCAGAGTCGAGCGTCGCGAGCTGCGGGTTCAGCAGGAAGGCGTTGCGGAACGCCTCGTCGGCGGCGGCCGAGTCTTTCTGCTTCAGCGCGATGAGGCCGGTGAGCCGCTCGAGCTCGGCGATGGCGGTGAACGTCTCGGGCCACGGCTCGGTCGACATCGCCATGGCGGTGGCCTGCGCGATGGCCTCGGTCGCGCCGTCCATGTTGCCGCGGTTGTAGGCGGCCTTGCCGTCGGTGAGCAGGCGGTTCACCTCGGCGAGCACCTGCTTGGGGCCCTGGGCGACGTGCGCGGTGGGCTCCTCGAGCACGATGGACGACTTGATCGCCTTCTCGGCCGGGGGCTCGGCCTTCACCACGGCGTCGCGCAGCACCTTGAGCGTGTGGAGCCCCGAGGCGCCGTCGTTCGCGGCGTTGACGAAGACGATGTTCTCGGCCCCGAGGGCCGGCAGCGAGACGAGAGTGAGCGCCACCGCGATCCGCACGGCCGTGCGTTCTGCCACAAAAGACGCCCTACTTCTTCACCCAGTCTTTCGATGTTTCGCCGGCCCGCACCGCTACTGCGCCAGCTCGTCGAGCTGCGACTGCACGAGCCCGTGGCAGGGGTGCTCACGGGTCGGGAAGTAGCGCAGCATGTCTCTCAGCACGACGCGCGCGGTGGCGTAGTCGGGCACCTGCTTCGTGAGCGCGCGCCGGACGTCGACCTGCATGCGCTTGCAGCGGAAGTCGAGCAGCCTCCACGTCTCGGCCTGCTGGCCGCGCGCGATGGCGTAGAGATCTTGCGGTCGCCCGGGCATCGACTCGAGCTTGAGCCACGCGTCGCGGTAGGCCTTCCACGCGTTGAAGAGGTCTTGCGGGCCGACCTCGCGCAGGTCGTAGAACTTCTGCGCGCGGTCGAGGTCTTCCTTCACGGCCGCCGGCGTCTCTGCGGCGCTGAGCTCGGGCAGCGGCAAGAGCTGCAGCGACAGGTTCCAGATCGCCCAGTCCTCACGGCCCGGAGGGTTCTTCACGTTGTCGAACGTCAGGTGGTTCACCTCGCCGCGCTTGATGTGGTTCGCCGGCAGCACCACCTCGAGCTGGCGCTCGGCGTTGTTGACGACGTCGGGCGGCACGAAGCCGAGGTCTTGCTCGTTGAGCGAGATCGACACCTCGTCCTTCCCGACGTCGCGCGCCTGGTAGTGGAGCAGGCCCACCACCCGCGTCGGCGACACCGCCTTGAAGCCGAACGTCTTCAGGTCGGTGCGCTCGTAGTCGACGTCGTCGCCCTTGCCGAAGCTCTGCTCGATGGTGCCGAGGTTCGCGAGGTCGGGCGGCTCGGGCGGCAGGAAGCGCTTCGGAGGCGGCGCGGTGAGCAGGTAGATGCCCGCGCCCAGGCCGCCGCACAGCCCGAGCATGACGACCACCACGCCGGCCTTCGCGGGCCTGGGCAGCTGGTCGAACGCGTACACCAGCCGCCCGCCGAGCGTCTTGTGCGCCTGCCGGCGGATGCGCGCCTTGTCGGCCGCGGTCGGCTCGAAGAGCTCGGAGTCTTCCTCGGGAGGCCTGTCTTTGCCGCGGCGCACGCGGGCGCGGTCGGCGTCGGCGGGCTGCGCGACCGGAAGCACCGCGGCGGTCGGAGCGGGCGCGGCCGGCGGGGCCGGCGCTCTCGGCGGCGCGAGCGCCGGGGGCGGCGCAGGCACCTCGGTGGTGTTCGCCTGCGTCGACGCCGGCACCGCCGCCTGAATGGGGTCGGTCGCGTCGACCTGCGCGTGGATGAGGTGCTTCGGCCCGCTGTCGCGGTCGAGCTCGTCGGTGTCCGCCGCCGACGGCGGGGGCGGCTTCTTCGCCGCTGCGCGCGACGTCGAGCGCTCACGCTCGCGAACGGCCTGGACGGGGTCGAACGCAGGCGAGAGGCTCGTCTGAACCAGCTTCGCCTCGGGGTCGGTCGCCTTCGCCCCGTAGCCGCCGCGCACCACGGTGTCGCCGTAGTCGAAGTCGTACTTGGGGACCTCGGCCGACGGCTTCGCGAGGATCGCGAACGCGAACGTCACCTCGCCGATCGAGAGGGTGTCGCCGTGCTTGAGCTCGATGGTCTTGCCCTGAATGAGCACGCCGTTCACGGTCGTGCCGTTCGCGCTCTTCAGGTCTTCCACCCAGAACCGGCCGTCTTTGGGGAACACGCGGCAGTGGGCGCGCGACGCGTTCGGGTCCTTCACGACGATGTCGTTGTCGGCGGTGCGGCCGAGCTTCGCCTCCTCGGTGTTGAAGGCGAACTCGGGGGCCCGGCCGGGCACGTTCGTGACTGTGAGTGAGTACGCCACCGTGGGGTGGCGCCTAGACTATTCCGGCGGCGCGACCTTGGCCTTCTTGTTCTTCGCGCGCACCAGGTCGATGACGGGGTCGAAGTCGCCGTCGATCGCGATGCCCCAGCCGTCGACCTGGAACGCGTCTTTCAGCACGCGCTTGCCCTCATCGGAGAGGCTCATGCGCCCGAACACCTGGATGATGCCGTTCACGCGCTTGCGGTCGAACGCGAAGTCGGGCCGGCACGCGAGCACCTCGTTCGGAATCGGGCCGCTCGCCGCCACCACCTTGTAGTCGTCGAGGCTGCCGCCGGCCGTCGCGCAGCCGTCGGGCTTCGGCTGCTTCCCCTCGCCGGGGTCCTGCGCGAACGTCGCGCCGACGTCGGCCGAGCCGCCCTTCACGGCCTTGCACACGCCGGGGTGGTCACCCGCCATCGTCTCGCCCGAGAAGAACGCGTCGGGGTCGAAGCCGGCCTTCTTGATCATCTCGCGCGGGAACAGGTAGCCCGACGTCGAGCTCTTGTTCACCCAGGCGACCTTCTTGCCCTTCAGGTCCGCCAGGCCGTTCGCCGCCGCGCCCTTCTTCGCGATGAACACCGCGCGGTAGAACAGCCCGCCGCCGCCCTGGCGCATCGCCTTCGACATCGCCGTGACGTCGGCGTTCCGGTCGGCGGCCTGAACGAACGCGAGCGGCGTGATCCACGCGATGTCGACCTTCCCGTCGACGAGCGCGTTCGTCAGCTCGTCGTAGCTCGGGAAGATGCTCACCGTAACGGTCGTCTTCAGCTCCTTCGACAGGTACGGCTCGATGAGGGTCTTCGCCTTCGCCGCCTGCTCGGCGCCGTACGGCTGCGAGATGCCCATCGTGATGGGCTTCGCCTTCTCGGCGGCACCCTTGTCCGCCGGGGGCGGAGCCTTGTCAGCAGCGAGCGCGACGGCGACGGCGCAGGCGAGCAGCGACATGCGTGTTTCCTCTCGAGGCTACTTGAGCGCCTCGGCGCCAGAGACGATCTCCATGAGCTCCTTGGTGATCGCCGCCTGCCGGGTGCGGTTGTAGAACAGCGTGAGCCGGCTGATCATCTCGCCGGCGTTCTTGGTGGCGTTCTCCATCGCGGACATGCGTGCGCCGTGCTCCGATGCAGCGCTCTCGAGCAACGCGCGGAAGATCCGCGTATTCAACGCCTGCGGCACCAGCGCGTCGAGCACCGCCTGGGGGTTCGGCTCGTACTTGAAGTCGACCAGCACCGGCCCGCCCGCCTTCTTGCCCGACGTCTCGAACGGCAACAGCCGCACGAACGTGACCTTCTGGCTGATGGCGCTGACGAACTCGTTGTACGCGAGGAACACCGCGTCGGTCTCGCCGTCGAGGAAGCGCTTCGCGGCCTCCTGCGCGATCTCGGTCGCCGTCGCGTACGAGATGCGCGACAGCACGCCCGCCCAGTCTTTGCGAACCGAGAAGCCGCGCGCGCGCAGGAAGTCGCCGCCCTTGCGGCCGACCGTCGTGATGGCGTGCCGCTCGAGCTTCCCGCCCTCGTCTTTCAGGTACCGCCACGCCGCCTTCGACACGTTCGCGTTGAAGCCGCCCGCGAGGCCGCGATCGGAGGTCACCAGGATGACGTCGGCCTTCTTCACCGGCCGCTCGACGAGCAGCGGGTGCGAGACCGAGCCGGGCTCGACGCGCGACACGAGCTCGCCGATCAGCGCCTCGAGCGTCTGCGCGTACGGCCGCGCCGCCATGATCGCTTCCTGCGCCTTGCGCAGCTTCGCCGCCGAGACCATCTTCATTGCCTTCGTGATCTGCCGGGTGCTCTTGACCGACTTGATGCGCTTGCGGATGTCGCGGAGTGACGCCATGTCGGCCCGTGCGCTTAGGGCGGGCCGCGTTGCGCGTCAACAACCGTCGTTCACAGCTTGTAGCCGAACTTCAGGAGCGCATCGGCTCCGATGTCGAACGCCTTCCGCTCGGGCACGTGGAAGGCCGTGGCGTCGGCGACGCGGTCGATGGTGCAGAAGCCGGCGCACACCCCGATCGCGTCTTCCATCGCCTGCCGGCTCACGCCGAGCGCGCGCACCTGCGCGGCGTCGTCGCGCGTCACCGCGGCGGGCGTCAGCGTCAGCTTCTCGAGGAAGCCGAGCATCGCGCGCAGCTTCTCGTCGATCGGCGCGGTGCGGTAGTCGGCGAGCACCTTCTCGACCACCGCACCCGTCAGCTTCTTCGACGCGACCGCGCCGTGGGCGGCCGTTCAGAATCGGCACTGGTTCAGGTGCGAGACGAAGGTCGCGAACAGCTCGCGCTCTCCGACGCTCCAGTCCGACGGGCCGCGCATCACCGCCTGCAGCAGGTCGGAGAACGGCTCGCCCCAGCGCTTCTGCCGGTAGTGGAGCGCGCGCAGCACGTCGGGCGCGCGCCGCCCGCTGAACAGGCGAATGGCGAGGAACTTGAGCTTCACGGCGAAGGTCTGCTGCTTCTCGAGCGCCTCGAGCCTCATTCGTCCCCCAGCGCGGCCAGCCCCGCGCGCCAGCGCTCGAGCCCGGCGCCGAACGCGGCGTGCGTGGTGGCGTGGAAGATCGCGTCGTCGTCGAGCCCCGCGGCCTTCAGCGCGGCGACGTCTTCGTCGGTGATGCGGTACGCGTGGAGCCTCACCTTCTCGAGGTACGCGGTCATCGCGTCGTGCCGCGGCGGCGCGCCGAGCGCGCGCGTCACGGCCTCGATGAGGGGGTCGTACCGGGTCGCCATTGGCGGTCCAGCTTATGCAGCCTGTCACCGTCATGGAACGTGCAATGTGGAAAGGGGCGATCAGCTTCGGGCTGGTCACCATCCCCGTGAGTCTCGGTGTGGCGGTTCGGCAGAAGGATGTGCGGTTTCACCAGGTGCACGACGAGGACGGAGGCCGCATCCGCCAGAAGCGGGTCTGCGAGGTCGACGGCAAGGAGGTGCCCTACGAGCACGTCGCCAAGGGCTACGAGCTCTCGAAGGGCAAGGTCGTCGTCATCAGCCGCGAGGAGCTGAAGGCGCTGGACCCGAAGGCCGACAAGACCATCGGCATCGAGGCGTTCGTCGACCCTGCCGAGGTCGACCCCATCTACTTCGAGAGCACGTACTACGTGATGCCCGACGCCAGGAGCGGCGCCGGCGCGAAGGCGTACGCGCTGTTCGCCACCGCGCTCGAGAAGCTGGGGCGCGCGGCGGTCGCGCGCATCGTGATCAGCACGAAGGAGCACATGTGCCTCGTGCGCTCGACCGAGGGCCGGCTGACGCTGACGACGATGGTGTACGGCGACGAGGTCGCGAAGGCTCCGTCGGTGCCGCACGCGACGGCGTCGGCGAAGGAGCTCGAGCTCGCGCGCGCGCTCGTGCACAGCATGGAGGGCCACTTCACGCCCGACGCGTACCGCGACGAGCACCGCAAGCGCGTCGAGAAGCTCTTGGCGCAGAAGGCCGAAGGGAAGACGATCGAGCTGCCGGAGAAAGAGACCGAGGTGGCGCCGGTGGGGAACCTGCTCGAAGCGCTGCAGGCGAGCCTGTCGGGTGGGAAGAAGCAGGCCGGGAAGCCGCACCGGGCGCGGCGCTCGACCAAGGCACGTCGCCGGAAGAGCGCGTAGCCCGTACACCGACTGCGAAAACCACCGACTACCGACCACCGACCACCGACCCGTCAGTACCGGATCTTGAACACGCGGCCCCACGCCACGAACGCGCACAGCCCGCCGATGAACACGTCCTCGGCGACCCGGTGGGCCATGTTGTGAATGAGGTGGCTCGCGAGCGACACGATGCACGCGAGCGCCATGAACGCGGCGACCGCGGGCACCAGCCGCTCGCCGAGCTTCAGCAGCGGCGGCAGGAGCAGCGCGACCGCGATGAACATCAGCCCCCAGCCGCTGCCGCGCAGCCACCACTCGTTGCTGGGGTCCGCCCAGAACAGCCGGCCGTCTCGGAGCGCCTCGATCGGCGCGAACGCGCGGACGCCGCCCGCCACTCCGAACATGCCTGCGAGTCCTGCCTGCACCACCCAGAGCGCACCGTCCCAGTTGCGCGCCGGAGCCCCGATCAACGTCTGCGTCGCCATGCTCCAACTGCTAACGGGAGCAGCAAGAGCCACGCAGCGGCGTTACCGAAACCGCACCCGCACCCGGGCTTCAGCTTGCCGAGCCGCTCCGGCTCCGGCACCTCGAGCGGCGGCTGCGTCATCACCGGCGGCGCGGGGCTCTCGACGCCGACCGGCTCGACCGGCAGCGGCACGCCGTCGACGGCGACCTCGGTGGCAGGCGGCGGCGTGTCGACCGGCGTCACAGGGCACGGATCCGAAGGCGACAGCCGCGTGTCGACCGAGCCGCGGCCGTCGGTCGCGAACGAGAACCACGACTCCCAGCGCCGGCGGTACGCATCGACGAGCGCGAGCTCGGCGGGCATCGCCGTGTGCCCGGGCTGCGTCACCACCACGAACGCGAAGCGGAAGCAGCGCTGGGTCGCCGGGTACGCCGGCACGCGAGGCCCGAGCGCGCGAATGACGTCGCCGACGGGAATGTCGACGCGCCGGCCGCTCACCACCTGCGTCTGCCCCGTCATCAGCGGCGTCCCCTGCAGGCCGCGCTGCGAGCCGTCGTCGATGACGAGCAGCGGCGGAGTCTCTTCCGCGCCGCGCAGGCCCATCAGGTACTGATCGAGCGCGCCGTACTTCCGGGGGCCGCCCTCGAGGCGGAACATCCCGCCGCCGAGCGGGACGATGGTGTTGCCGAACATCACCGAGAGCGAGCCGGCGAGGTGGCTGTAGTGCAGGTCGGCCGTCGACACCTTCGGCTGATCCGCCCGGTCGGGGTCTCTCGCGTCGGCGCGGAAGAGCGCCTGCAGGCCGCGCCCGTCGTTCGCGTCGTGCCCCGCATACATCAGCCAGTGATGCCCGAACTCGTGGCCGAGCACCTCGATGGCGGTGAGGCCCATGCGCTGCGTGCCGCCGAGCGGGCCGGCGGGCAGCTCGAACGGAGCGTCGGGGCTCGCAGGCCACTGCCGCAGAGGCCCCAGGTACGCGCAGTGGTCGAGCTCGGCGGCGCTGCCGTAGGCGGCAGGAGGCTGGCGGATCAGGAAGCTCCCGTACGCGACGCCGCGGTCGGTCTGGCGAACGGCGTACCCGGCCGGCGTCTTGCCGAAGACCGTGTACGCGGGCTCCGTCATCGGGTGCGTCGTGAACACCACGATCGCGTCGTAGACGTCGGGCTTCACCGCGTAGAGGCCGCGCCCCGCGAACGCGCACAGCGCGAGGTCGACCGACCCCGGGTTCGCCGCCGCGTCGTGCGGCTGGCCGGTGAGGTCCTCGACCACCACCAGCTCGCCCTCCACGCGGGAGGCCGACAGAGACATCATGAGCGCAATGTGGACGCTGAACGAGAGCACGAGGGGGACCGCCTGGCCGGACCGTCCCCTTGAGCCGCTACGTCCCGGGCGGCCTGCTCATAACATGTCGCGCGAAATGGTTCAAAGCGTCTTCAGGTACGCGACCAGCGCGGGCACGTCGCCCGGCTCGACCGTGCCGTGGTTCGCGCCGCCGCAGCCCGGGTCGAAGCGCTGCTCCAGCGTCTGCGCGCAGCCGGTGTGCATCCACGGGCCGCGCCAGCGGGTGCCCTTCAGGCTCGGCACCTGGAAGCGGCCGCCGGTTCCGACGTCGACGGTCGTCGAGTTCGTGAGCGGCGCGCCGGCGTGGCACGCGTTGCAGCCGCGCTCGGTGAACAGCACGCTGCCTCGCTTCGCGAGGTCGATGTCGACGTTCTGCGGGGTCTCGCGCGCCGGCAGCCGGTCGAGCCAGCGCTCGAGCGCGTAGACCGTCGACGTGTCGGGCTTGCTCGCGCCCATGCGCAGCACGAACGTCTCGTCGAGCACCGCGCTCACCGTGCTCAGCCGCCCGTCCCAGTGAAACGGTGAGGTCGAGAGCAGGCCGCCCTCGAGCGACTGCGAGCGCACGCGCTTGGTGCCGAACTGCCAGGTGTGACCGTCTTCGTGGCCCTCGGGGTGGCACGACGCGCACGACACGCCGCTCGGCGACTGCGCATGGAACAGCGTGCGCTCGGGCTCCTCGGCGCGCTCGGGCACCAGCGGCGTTCGATCGCTGTCTCCGATGCGGCGCACCGAGCCCCCGCGGTCGAACCAGATCGGCTCGTCGTCGACGTAGCCCACGCCCGTCGGAGTCGGCGAGTACCCGGTCGTGACCGGGTACAGGCAGCCGCCGGGCCCCGACGCGGGCGGCGTGAGGCCGGCGAAGGCGTACTCGAGAACCTGACCCGTGCCTGCGAACGAGACCGCCGCGCCGCCCGGCGACAGCGCGACGTCGACCGGCAGCGAGCCGATGATCGGCGACGACCACACCGTTCTCTTCGCGGCCAGGTCGAACATCGTCAGCGCCGACGACACCACGCTCGCCGAGCAGTACGGCTTCCCGTAGTACGGAGCGCCCGGGCCCGGGTTCGTCAGCTTCGACACCTCTTCGTTCACGTGGAGCTGGTGCACCATCACCACCCGCGTCCCGTCGGCGACCGTGCGCCACGCGACCCGCGGAGTGAACGTCACCATCGCGAGCTGCAGCGGCGGAGCCGTGAGGTGCGTCACCACGCGGCCGCCCGCGTCGAGCTCGAGCAGCCCGGCCGCGCGAAAGGTCGTCACCCACACGCTGCCGCCGGCCACCAGCACGTCGCGCAGCTCGAGCCCCGTGTCGACCACCGTGGTGCCGCCCGAGGTGATCGTCGCGAGCTCGCCGCCCGCGCACGCCACGAGCACCGCGTTTCGCGCCGCGTCGAACGCCACGCCGCGCGGCTCGGCGCACGGCGCCGTCGTGGCCTCTTCGGGCACCGTCATGCTGCCGTTGCCCGGCGCCAGGCGGGCCACCCGGCCGGTGCCGCGCAGCACCACCGCGAGGTCCTTCCCGGCCTCCACCACGCGCGCCGGCTGGCTGCCCGCGGGGAACCTCAGCCGCACGGCGGCCTCGCCGCGCATGAGGAACACGGAGTCGCCGTCGGGGTCGGCCACCGCCGTCCGGCCGTCGCTCAGCGGCGTGATCGACGTGCCCCACAGCGACGACTGCGTCTGCGACACGCGGCCGTTCGCGGGCCCTCCCGTGCCGCCGCCGCCGGAGCTGTACTCCGGGTCGGGCTCACCGCAGCCTGCCGACACCACCGCGAGCACCACGACGACGAGGGTTCTCATGTGCCGCCTCCGAGCAGATTCGACCCTCGCCGCCTGCGTTTCGGCTCACCGCGCAGACCGGCTATCGTACAAGGTGTGAGCCGCTCCGCCGGGCTCGAGGGTCCATTGTAACGATGCCGACTCCGCGGCCCAATCCCACCTCCTCCGACGCGCGCGGCGCAGACGTCGCGCAGCTGCGCTCGGGAGTTCCGGATGCCGTGCTCGTCGAGCGCGCGAGAGAGAACGACCGCGGCGCCGAGAGCCTGCTCTACCGCCGCCACGCCGGCCCGCTGCTGGCGATGGCCGGGCGCCTGTTGCGCAACTCGCACCAGGCCGAAGACACCGTGCAAGACGCGTTCGTTCGCGCGTTCGAGCGGCTGCACCAGCTCAAAGACCCCGCGATGTTCCGCTCGTGGCTGCTCTCGATCGTGGTCAGCCTGGTGAAGAAGCGCCTGCGCCGGCAGCGGGTGCTCACCTGGGTCGGCCTCGAGTCGCTCACCGACGTCACGCTCGAGCAGCAGGCGCACAGCCACCTCGACGTCGAGGCGCGCAACGAGCTCAAGGCGCTCGACGCGAAGCTGAAGACGCTGCCGAGCGCGCACGCCGTCGCGTGGAGCCTGCGGTACATCGAGGGCGAGAAGCTCGAAGACGTCGCGTCGGCGATGAAGAAGAGCCTCGCCACCACCAAGCGCTACATCGCCGCGGCCGAGCGGCACATTCGCCCGGGCGTGAAGCTCGAGCGGCTTCAGGAGGTCCCATGACGTTGGAACGCCCCATCAAGACCCTGCTGCACGAGGGCAGCTTCGACGCTCCCGTCTCGCGCGGGTGGCTGCGGGTGCAGCGCAAGCGCGCCGTGCGCGACACCGCGCGCAAGAGCGTGCTCGCGGCCTCGTGCCTCTTGCTCGCCGCCTCGGTCGGCTGGGCGGTGCGGCCGCTCTTCCCGTCGACGATGCCGGCGGCTCCTGCTCCGAAAGCGGTGGCGGCGGCGCCGTCGGCTCCGCAGCAGCTCGACTCGCTGGTGCAGCAGCTGCCGAAGGTCCACGCGCGCACCGTGGCGCTGCAGCGGCCGGCTCCAGTGGCGGCGGCGGTCGTGTCCGCTCCGAAGGCCGAGCCGGTGAAGCCGCCGGTCGACGTGGTCGCGGCGCTGCTCGAGAGCGTGCGCCAGGCGTACGAGGCGGGCGACATCTCTCGCGCGACGGCGCTGCTCCAGGAGATCGGCGAGAAGCACGCCGATGATCCGCGCGCGGCGCAGGCGCTCTACGTCCTCGGGCTGATCCAGCTCGATCGCCAGAGAGACGCAGCGCACGCAGCCGAGAGCTTCACGCACGCGCTGGAGCTCGCTCCTCCCGCCGAGCTCGTGGCGCCGCTGTGGCAGGCGCTGGAGCGCGCCCGCGCCTATGCCCGGTAGGTGAAGACCTCGGTGGCGCCGCGGCCGCCCCACTGGGCGTCGGTGACGATCGAGATCTTCTGCGCGCCGTTCGCGCCGGGCGCCGCGTTCGCGCCGATGTAGAGCGGCTCGCCGCTCTTCGTCCGGCCCGCGAACATCACCACGTGGTTGCCGCCGTTGACGACGCACACGTCGCCCGGCCGCGCGTTCTTCAGGCTCGTGCGCTTCCAGTCCTTGTCGTTCGCGAGAATCGTGCTCAGCCAGCCCGAGCGCGGGCCCGCCGAGATGCTGTTGGTGTGCTGGCTCTTGCTGAGCAGCCCCGCGCGCTCGAGGCACGCCGAGACGAAGTTCGCGCAGTTGATGTTCGCCGGAATCCCGTCGGTCATGAACGGCGCCAGCTCTCCGCGGCGCTGCAGCTCCGTCGCCCAGCGGCCGAGGTTCCGGCGCGCCACGTCGTACGCAGCTTTGCCCCGGTGATCACCCTCGACCGGCCCCGCCGCCTTCTGCAGCGCCGCCCTGAACGGCGCGCCCATGTAGCGGCCGTGGTTGTCGAGCTCCGGGTGCTCCTTCTTGAAGGCGACGATCAGGTCCGCCAGCTTCTCGTCCATCACGCCGTCGACCTTGACGTCGTTCGCCTTGCCGGGGTTCAGCTTGTTCAGCTGCCGCTCGACCCGCGCGATGGCGTCGTCCTTCATGCCGGTGACGAAGATGTCGTTCGTCTTCTTCCGATCGTTTCGCTTCGCGACCTCGACGACGTTCGCCAGCGCCTTCTTCGTCGCCGCCGTGTCGCGGGGGTCGAGCCCCTTCGCCGCCTGAAACGCCCTCAGCGCGGCGGTGTTGCCCTTGTCGTAACCGATCTTGCGGAGCTGCGAAGAGAGGGTGGCCATGACGCCTGGACGAAGCACGTCAGGGTCCACCGCCCGCCCCAGGCATTCCCGGCGTTTCCGGGAGGTACTCCTGTCGTCTCGGGTCGAGATGAAAACTCGAGGCGACACCTTCGGCGTCACCTAGACTGCGGCCCGCTTGCGCGCCCTCGCCCCCGCGGTTGCCGCCGCGTTCATGGTCCTCCCGCTCGCCGCGTGCACGGTTCCGAACCTGGACGACCTCGCGCCGAAGCGCTGCGACGCGGCGAAGCCGTGCGCCGCGGGCTGGGTCTGCGCGGCCTCGGGGTTCTGCGAGAAGCCGGCCGCCAACGGGTGCGACGGCGGCGAGACGCCGACCGACGAGGTCTGCGACGGCAAGGACAACGACTGCAACGGCATGACCGACGAGGGCCTCTTCGACAGCCTCTGCGAGCTGCAGCAGGGCGTCTGCATGGGCAAGCGCCGCGCGTGCGCCCAGGGCCGCTTCGAGCCGACCTGCGGAGCCGCGTCCTACGGCGGCGACTGGGAGGCCTTCGAGAGCCGCTGCGATCAGAAGGACAACGACTGCGACGGCATGACGGACGAGAGCGGCGGCATGTGCATGCCCGCCGGCGTCTGCATGGGCTTCGTCGCGACGTGCGCCGGCGTGTGCATGGCCCCGGGCTTCGAGCAGAACGAGACGTCGTGCGACGGCCGCGACAACGACTGCGACGGTCAGACCGACGAGAACCTCTTCAGCGGCGACTGCTCGCTGCAGCAGGGCGTCTGCGCGGGCAAGCAGCGCCGCTGCGCCGATGGAGGCTACGAGGCGGTGTGCTCCGCTGCCACCTACGGCCCCGAGTTCGAGGCCGCCGAGTCGCGCTGCGACGGAAGAGACAACGACTGCAACGGTACGATCGATCGCCTCGCCGACGGCGGCGCGCTGGCGGCCGCCGGTGCGTGCGAGCTGCAGGCGGGCGTCTGCGCGGGCGCGCTGCGCGCTTGCGTCGACGGCGGGGCCGAGGCGCCGTGCACCGCGGTCTCGTACGGCGCACCGTTCCAGCCGTTCGAGACGGCGTGCGACACGCTCGACAACGACTGCGACGGCCGGCCTGACCGCAGCCGCGAGCTCGTGCTCGCGACGGGGCCGTCGACCCAGACGCAGGTGTCGCTCGCCGGGGCGGCGGGCATCGCGCTCCTCTACGCCGACGACTCGAACGGCACGAAGAAGGTCTTCTTCAAGCGCGTCGGGGCCGGTGGTGCGCTCGGTGCCGCGGTGGACCTGTCTCACCCCGCCGCGACGTCGTCGACCGAGCCGGTGCTCGCGACCGGCTCGGGGGGCGACGGCGTGGCGGCGTGGGTCGACGCCGACGGCTCCGGAGTGCGCGTTCGGGTGTCGCGCCTGGACCTCGCGGACGGCGGCGTGCGGTGGAGCCAGCTCATCCCCACCGGTGCGCTCGCGACGTTCGGGAGGCCGCGCATCGCGACCGCGAACGGAACCGACGTGGTCGTGATCTGGGTCGACGCCATGAGCACGCTGCGCGCCGCGGTGTTCGACGCGAACGGCACCCTCACGCGCGGGCCGGCGGCGCTGAGCCGGCTCCCCGACTCCGGCACCTCCGAGCAGGTGTTCTCGGCCGACGTCGTCGCCTCGCCTGCGGGCGTGGCCGTCGGTTGGACGGCGCTGCAGGCCGGCGACTGGTTCGTGCGCCTGCGGCAGCTCGACACGTCGCTGATGCCGCAGGGCGGGCTCGTCGAGCACAACATGATGTCCGAGACGGCGCTGCGGCTGCGCGTCACGCGGCAGGGCACGCAGGTCGCGGGCGCCTGGGCCGGCGGGGCGACGAACCTGCGGCTGCTCCTCGGCGACGGAGGCACCGCGCTCGGCGCGACGGCTCCCGGCGGCATCAACGAGCTCGACGTCTCGGGCTCGGTCGTCGTGTGGAGCGAAGGCAGCCCGTCGGCGTCGTTGAGGGGGCTCGTCACCGGCGGCAGCCCGTTCGCGCTCACCGACGCCGGCACCGCATTCAACCCGTGCGTGCGGCACGTGTCGGGGCAGACCGTCGCGATCGGCTACGACCTCGACGTCGGCGCCGGCTTCGACCTGCGAGCGCAGACCTTGTGCGCGCCGTAGCGTGGTAGCTTGCCGCGCGTGCTTCGTGCTCACGCGCTGCTCGCCGCGGCGCTCGGTCTGACTGCCTGCCTCGACTTCGCCGCCGCGCACGACAACTGCGTGCGCACGGGCCGCTGCGGGCAGGCGGCCGGTGGAGCCGCGGCCGGCGGCAGCTCCGGAGGTACGAGCGGCGGCGATGCGGGAGGCATGACCGCGGGCGGCAGCACGGCAGGAGGCCTGACCGCAGGCGGCTCGGGGGGCGCTGGCGGCGACGCCGGTGGAATGGCGGGAGGCATGGCGGGCGGCGCGACGGCGGGCGGCGCGACGGCCGGAGGCGCTCCGTACGACGGAGGCCTCTCGTGTCCCGGCAGCTTGCGGCCGCGCCTGCAGTGCGACCCGCCCGTCGTGCTCTCGGACGGCGGGCTCTACAGCCAGCCCGTGCTCGGCTTCTTCGACGGCGGCATGGTCTACGGCTGGGCGAACGGCCTGCGCTTCCAGGTGTTCACGAAGACGGCGAGCGGCACGACGACGGTCGTCGACGAGGTCGCGGCGACCGGCATCTCGAGGGCCGAGCTCGACGCGAAGGGCGACTACTGGGCGGCCATCTACCACTCGGGCGAGGGCCAGCCGATTCGCTGCTTCGCGAGCCACGGCCCGACCGCGACCTCGGCGGGCGTCGCTGGCTATCGCGGCGGCGCCGGCATCGCGGTCTCACCGTCCGGCGAGGTCGCCGTCGTGCGCGGCTACGCGGTCGGAGTCATCAATCACATGGGCTGGGCGGTGACCGATGCGGGCTGCCCCGCGACGATGTTCGCGCTGCCCGTCGACCTCCAGAGCGACTACGTGGCGGCGCTCTACTCTCCGGTTTACGGCTTTCGCTTCACGAGCAGCGGCCAGCAGAACTTCAGCAACGGCGACGTCGGCTTGACCGCCCCGCTGCCCGACGGCGGAGTCCTCTCCACCTCCACGCAACAGACGGGCGAGGGCCCCGAAGACCACTCGGCGATCCTCTCGTCGAACGGCACGCACGCGCTGCTGGCGACGAGCTCGGTCGACACACGGTACGTGCTCCGCGCGATGTCGCTGCCCATCTCGCTCGCGACCCCGCTCGGCCAGGGGTCCAACTACCCCATCACGCACCGGTATCTCTCCTGGTACAGCTCGGGCTGTGGCCCCGGCTGCATGGCGGTCGTCTATTCGGCCGATCAGGCGCCCGACCACGTGACGGCCATGTTCCTCAGGGACGCGCCGACCTTCGGCTCCTTGACCTCGACGGACGCGGGCTGGGACGTCGCGTGCAACACCACCAACGGCGACACGCAGGTGAAGGTCGCGTACGCGGGCGGGCGGCTGCACGTCATTCTCGGCGAGCCCGGGGTCGCGCGCTTGTTCTCGTGCGACGTCCCGCCGCTGTGACGCGGAACGACAACGCCCTGCCGGGCGTGCGATAGAGTCCCGTTCGAAACGCGTGCCGTCTCACGAGCTCCACCTCAACGCCTGTGCCTACTGCGGCTCCGAGCTTGCGCCGGGCGCCGCGCAGTGCGGCGCGTGCGGCAAGACGGTGTCGCGCGCCGCCGCCGTCGCGGCCTCGGTGAGCAGCACGCCCATCACGGGCCACGTGCTGCTCGGCAAGTGGCAGCTCGATCGCAAGCTGGGGCAGGGCGGCATGGGCGCCGTCTACCTCGCGCACGAGCTCGAGCTCGAGCGGCCGGTCGCGGTGAAGCTGCTCTCCGACTCGCTGTGCGACGACGCCGAGCTCGTCGCGCGCTTCGAGCGCGAGGCCCGCATGATGGCGCGGCTCGATCACCCGAACCTCGTGCCCATCTACGCGGTCGGCCGCGAAGGGCGCGTGCCGTTCATCGTGATGAAGTCGCTGTCGGGCGCCACGCTCGCGCAGTACCTGAAGGAGCGCGGCCGGCTCCCGGTGCGCGAGGTCATCTCGATCGCGCGGCAGCTCTGCTCCGGCCTGCAGTTCATCCACGACCACGGCGTCGTTCACCGCGACGTGAAGCCCGGCAACGTCTTCATCGCGCCCGACGGCCACGTGACGCTGCTCGATCTCGGAGTCGCCCGCGACGCCACCAGCGCGCTCACCCGCTCGGGCGTGCTCATCGGCACGCCGCGCTACATGGCCCCTGAGCAGATCGCCACGCAGGAGTGCGATCACCGCTCCGACATCTACTCTCTCGCCACCGTCATCTTCGAGATGCTCACCGGCACGACGGTGTTTCCGTCGATGAGCGACTACGAGGTGATGCGCGCGCACGTCGATCAGCCGCCGCCCGATCTGTCGAAGGTCGAAGGGGTGCCGGCGCTGCTCGCCGAGACGCTGGCGAAGGGCCTCGCGAAGCGGCCCGCCGATCGCTTCCAGAGCGCGCGCGAGCTCTCGCAGGCGCTCGAGAAGGTGACGCTGTCGGCCGAGGTGCAGGCGCTGCCCGACCCGCCGCTGCACGCGCTGCCGCTGCTGGTGCCTCCCTCGGCGCCGCTCGCGCTGCTGCCTCCGGGCAGCACGCACGTCGACGCGTCGCTGCCGCCGACGTCGCCGAGCCGGCAGCGCACGATGCGCAGCCGCGGCGTGATCATCGCCGGGGTCATCGCGCTCGTGGGAGCCGTCGCGGGAATCGCGGTCGTGCTGGAGTGGGGCCGCACCCCGGCTCCGCCGCCGATCGTCGCGGCGCCGCCGCCGAAGCCGCCGGAGCCGAAGCCCGAGCCGAAGCCCGAGCCGAAGCCTCCCGAGCCGCCCCCGGAGCCCGTCGCCGTCGAGCCTCCGAAGCCGCAGCCGCTGCCGGTGCCTCCGCCCACCGTCGCGAAGCACGGGCCCGCCGAGGTCCGCTGCGTCACCACCACCGCCGACGGCGAGGCCTCGTGGGCGTACGTCGACCTCGACGGCATTCGCAAAGGCACGACACCGTTGACGCTGAAGCTCGCTCCTGGTGAGCATGAGCTCGTGTTCCGCCGCCCGGGGTTCGCGACGCAGACGCGCAAGGTGACCGCCGCCGCCGGCGAGACGAAGCGCGTCGCGGTGGAGCTGAGGCCGTGACGCGGGCGCTGGCGCTCGGCTGCGTGCTGTGGGCGGCCGCCGCGGCTCCGGCGCCGAAGAAGCCGGCGCCGCTCGCCGAGCTGAAGAAGGACTTCGCGGCCGGCGAGTTCGAGCGCGTCATCAAGAAGGCCGACGCGGCGCTGAAGGCCGGCCTCGAGCCGCAAGACGCCGCGCAGGTGCAGCTGTGGCGCGGGCAGGCGCTGCTCGGCCTCGGCAAAGAGGCGCAGGCCCGCGGGGCGTTCACGAGCGCGGTCGAGGCGTGGGGCGAGGTCGAGCTCGACGTGCAGCGCGCGAGCCCCGACGCGCTGCGCGTCTTCGAGCAGGCGCGCGCCGCGGTGCCGGCGACGCTCGAGGTGACGGTCTCGGGCGGCGAAGCGACGGTGCACATCGACGGAAAGGACTTCGGCCCCGCGCCGCTGGTGACTCAATTGGCGTCGGGCTCGCACCTCGTCGAGGCGCGCGGCGCGGGCGAGCTGCGCGCGAAGAGCGAGGTGGTGCTGCAGCCGGGCCGCCGCCGGCAGGTCGAGCTGCAGCTGCAGCTGCCGCCGCCTCCTCCTCCGGAGCCGAAGCCCGAGCCGGAGCCGGTGGCCGTGGCGCCTGCACCCGCGCCGGCGCCGAAGATCGAGCAGCCTGCGCCGCCGCCTCCGCAGGGCTCGAGCAAGCTGTGGCTCGCGCCGCTCGGCGGCGGCGTGGTGCTGGGCGTGGTGGGCGGCGTTCTGCTCTGGCAGGCGCGCGTGGCCTACGACGCACTGAACGGTAGCGGCCCGGCGCTCAGCGCCGAGGAAGAGGCGTCGGCGCTCCGCAACGGGCCGACGTTCCAGAGCCTGGGTTGGCTCGCGATCGGCGTCGGAGCCGCCGCGGCGGTGACGGGCGTGGTGATGCTCGCGCTGGCGCCGTCGTCTCCCGCGCAGGCCTCGGTCTTCGTGACGCCAGGCGGCGGTGGCGTGATGGTGACGGCTCCGCTGCCGTAGAGGCGTTCTGCCCCGCTGCGACGCTGTAAGCGGCCCGCCGCCGGTGTCGGCGCGCGCCTTGCTGATGCGACGGTGCGGGGTGAGGTGGGCGAGCAAGAGCCTGTTGATCGGAGCGCTGGCGACGGCGATCGATCTCGGCATCGGCACCTTCTGCGCCGTCGTGCTGCACCTCCCGACGCGCGTGTGCACCGCGGCCGGCCTGTGCGTCGGCGCGACGCTCAACTTCCTCGCGCAGCGGAGGTTCGCGTTCTCGGACGGTGACACCCGGCTCGGCCACACCTTCGTGCGCTGGGCGCTCGTCACCGCCGCGCAGATCGCCGTGCACGGCCAGCTCGTGACGATGCTGCGCGACGGCCTCCACGTGCCGTACGTGCCCGCGAAGATGCTCGGCGACCTCGTCGTGTTCACGCTGCTGCAGCTCGTGCTGCTGCGGTACGTCGTCTTTCCCAAGCGCAAGGACGAGGTCGCCACCTCGCGGTAGCGTGGGCACCCTGATGGGTGTCCGCCTCGCGCTCGGCCGCGTCACGCTCGCGAACCTCTGGGACAGGCTCGCCGACGCCTACGGCGGGCGCGTCGCGTTCACGCTCGAAGAGCCGGTGTGGCTCGGGCCCTTGCGCTCCAACACCGTCACCTACGCCGATGCCGCGGCCGCCGCGGCGCGCATCGCCCGCGTGCTGATGGAGGCCGGCGCCGGCCCCGGCAAGCGCGTCGCGATCTGCGGCGCCAACCGCATCGACTACGCGCTCACCGTCTGCGCCGCGGTGCGCGCGGGCGCCGTCGCGGTTCCGCTGCACCACCACCTCAAGCCCGCCGAGCTCGCCTCCATGGCGAAGCACGCGCGCGCCGATCTGCTCGTCGCCGACACCGCCGTCGAGCTGCCCGGCGTGCGCGTGCTGCACTCGGGCCACGGCGGAGACCTGGACGTCGACGTCCGCCCGTTCGGCCCCGTCGGCCTCGGCCGCGAAGACCCCGCCGTCATCCTCTACACCTCCGGCACCACCGGGAAGCCGAAGGGCGCGACGCTCACCAGCCGCTCGCTGCTGGCGGTGGCGCGGCTGGCGTCGCTCGCTCCGGTGCGGCTGCTCGAAGACAGGGGCGGCATCTGCGGCCTGCCGCTCGCGCACGTGATGGGCCTGTCGACGCTGCTCTGCGCCGCGCTGGCCGGCACGCGGCTGCACTGGCTGTCGAAGTTCGAGCCCGAGGTGGTGCTCCGGCGCATCGAGGAGCTGCAGCCCGGCTTCTTCGTCGGCGTGCCGGCGATGTACCAGCTGCTCGCGGCGTCGCGGCCCGAGCGGTTCGATCTCTCTTCCATCAAGCTGTTCGCGAGCGGCGCCGACGCGATGCCTCCGGCGCTCGCCGAGCGCTTCGCGAGGCTCGGCTGCAGCGGGCGGCTGCCGTCGGGGGCTCCGCTGCTGACCGCGGCGTTCGCCGAGATCTACGGCATGGTCGAGCTGTCGGGCCCCGCGATCGTGAAGGTGACGCCCGCGCGGCCGGTCGAAGGGCTGCGCACGGCGCGGCTCTTGAAGCGCATTCGTGGCGCCGCTCCCGGCGAGCCCGCGCCAGGAGGCCGCCGGCAAGCGGTGACGCGCGAGCGTCACAGCCGGCGAGAGACCGGGGACTTGCCGCCGGCCGACCCAGGATACGGCTTCCCGATTCCTCCGTACCGCGCGCGCATCGTCGACGAGCAGGGCGCGCAGGCTCCGGCCGGCGAGGTCGGCGAGCTCGTGCTGCGCGGGCCCGGCGTCATGAAGGGCTACGAGGCGGGCGCGGGCCTCGACGCCGAGGGGTGGCTGCACACCGGCGACCTGGCGCGGCAGACCCGGCTCGGCCTCATCCAGTTCGTCACCCGCAAGAAAGACGTCGTGAAGCACGGCGGCTTCTCGGTCTTCCCCGCCGAGGTCGAGGCGCAGCTGTGCGAGCACCCCGCGGTCGCCGAGGCCGTGGTGCTCGGCATGCCGCACCCGCTGAAGGGCGCAGTGCCGGTCGCCGTCGTGGTGCTGAAGGGCAGGGCGAGCGAGCCGGAGCTGAAGGCGTGGGCGCGGGAGCACATCGCGCCGTACAAGTCGCCCCGCGCGGTGGTGGCGGTCGCCGCGAGCGAGCTCCCGCGCAACGCGAACAAGAAGGTGCTGAAGGACGAGCTGCGCGAGCAGGTGCGCGCGCGGCTGGAAGCGCAGCTTCGGGAGTAGACTGCGCGGCCGCATGCCCGTCTCGGCCCTGTCGGCGTTCTCGAGAAAGAAGGCCACGAAGGACCAGGTCCTCCGCGCGCTCTGCGAGTACGAGAGGTGGTTCGTGCCCATCGCGGTCGCGCACCTCGCCATGAGCAACCGCACGTTCGAGGGGCTCACCGTGTGGGGCTCGCAGTCGAAGGTGCCGGCCGATCACCTCTACCTCTTCACCGACGTCGAGGCGGGCGAGCGCGCCGCGAAGAGAACGCAGCTCGGGCCCTACGCGTCGCCGGTGCCGGGCGCGGGGCTGTTCCGCAACCTGCCCGGCACGTTCCGCGAGGTGCACGTGAACCCCGGCTCGCCCGACGAGGTCTCGTGGCTCATCGGCGGCGACTGGGTCGAGCTCGCGCGCCGCTGGGGCGCCGCGGTCGCGCTCGAGAAGCTGCTGGCGGGAAAGCAGAAGGGCGAGCTCACCGAGGCGCTGATCGCGTTCGACGCGTTCACGACGCTCAAGAAGCCCGACGGCGGCATCGCGACGAAGCCGGGCGGCGGCAAGCTGAAGAGCCCGGGCATGGTCTTCACCGCGCCCGACTGCGCCGACGCCGCGATCGCCGCCGGCGGCGCCGCCGCCAAGAAGTACAGCCGGGTCACCGCGACCGGCCGCCAGCTGTTCGGCGCGTTCTCGAAGCTCTCGGTCGACGGCTTCGTGTTCAACCCGCACGGCCCGGGCCCGACCCGCGCGCTCGACGAGCCGTTCTGCTGGGGCGTGCTGACGGCGATGGCCGGGCGGGACTGAGCTACACTGACAGGCCGAAGATGCTGCGCGTGCTCCTCTGTACCGGCTGCCTGCTCGTGTCCGCCGCCCACGCCGCAGAGCCGAGCCTCGAGCCGAAGCTCGTCGTGCTCGTGCCCCAGGCCGTGCGCGAGCCGAAGGTCGCCCCCGCGCCCGAGACCGCGGCGGCGAGCGACGGCCTCGCCACGAAGTGGTGGCTCTGGGCCGCCGCCGGCGTCGTCGCCACCGGCCTCCTCGCGGGCGCCGCCCTCGCGATGGGCGCCCCGCAGCCGCGCAACACCACGCTCGCCGACGGCGACTTCCGCAAGGGCAACCCATGAGCCGCGTCGCCCTCGCGCTCGCCGCGCTCGCCGCCGGCTCGTGCAACTGCGCGAACCCCGCCGCCCAGAACGGCACCGCGCTGTTCGTCATCGTCGAGTTGAACGGCGTCGCCGTCGATCAGCTCGAGCTCTCCATCTCGATCGACCCCTCGACGCTGCGCCGGCCTGCCGACCCCGCGGGCCCGCTGCCCGACCCGCAGACCGTTCGCCTGCTGCTGCCCGACTCCGCCGCCGGGCAGACCGTCACGGTGCGCGTGGTCGGCACGTTCGGGAAGGTCGAGCGCGGCGCCGGCGACGGCTCTGCGCTCGTCGTCCTCGGGCTCGAGACCGAGGTGCGCGTGCGGCTCCAGCCGGTGCAGACCGGCGACGGCGGCACCGACGCCGGCACCTGCGGCCCGGGGACCTGCGCCGGCTGCTGCGAGGGCGACGAGTGCAAGGCCGGCGACGAGACGGGCAAGTGCGGGAAGGGCGGCAACGCCTGCCAGGCCTGCGCGAGCAACGACACCTGCAAGTCGGGCGCGTGCGAAGGGTGCAACCCGGCCAACTGCAACGGCTGCTGCCGCGGCTCGCTGTGCATCACCGAGCGCAGCACGGTGCTGTGCGGAGCCGACGGCCGCGCGTGCAGCGCGTGCCCCCCGCTGCGGTCGGACTGCTCGCAAGACGGCACGTGCGTGTGCGGCAACGGCCCGCCGTGTCCGCTCGGCCAGCGCTGCAAGCAGGGCCAGTGCGTGTGCGACGCGCTGAGCTGCCCCGACGGCTGCTGCACCGCGGCCGGGGTCTGCCGGAAGAGCGACCCGGCCCAGTGCGGCTTCTCGGGCGACGGCTGCCGCGGCTGCCCGGCGACGCTGGCCGACACGTGCTCGCCGACGGGCAGCTGCGGGTGCGGCGGCGGCCCGCAGTGCGCGGGCGGGCAGGCGTGCGTCTCAGGCGCGTGCGTCTGCAACGCACAGTCGTGCCCGGCAGGCTGCTGCGACGGCAACGTGTGCCGCACCATCTCGAAAGACTTCTGCGGCCCGATCGGAGGCGCCTGCGCCGCGTGCGACACCGTGCGCGACGACGCGTGCGGCGCCGACGGCGGCTGCTCGTGCGGCCCGGCCGGCCGCCGCTGCGGCCCCGACGAGCACTGCACGCCGATGGGCTGCGTGTGCGACGCGCTGACCTGCCCGAACGGCTGCTGCCACAACGGCACGTGCGTCACCAACCCGAGCTCCACGCAGTGCGGAGCGAACGGCAGCCCCTGCAGCGACTGCTCCGGCGCGGCCTGTGACGGCGGCATCTGCGCGGGCGGCGCGTGCTCGATGTGCTCGGCCGGGTGCTGCTACGCGGGCGTGAGCTGCAACCTGAGCCCGGTGTTTCCCGTGTGCCAGAACGGCTCCGCGACGGCGTGCCTGCTCTGCGACAACCGCTCCGACCGGTGCTCCGCTCAAGGCTGCAGCTGCGGCGGCGGCTCGCCGTGCCTGTTCGGCCAGAGCTGCGAAGGCGGCGTCTGTACCTGCAGCCCGGCGAGCTGCAGCGGCTGCTGCACGGCGACGGGCGTCTGCGCGGACGGCGACCAGACCGCGCGGTGCGGCGCGGGCGGTGGCCAGTGCGTGGCGTGCCCGCCCGTGCGCTCCGACGGCTGCCAGCTCGGCCAGTGCCGCTGCGGCACCGGCGCCACGTGCGCGCTGGGCGAGCGCTGCGACGGCGGCCAGTGCAGCTGCGACCCCGCGCTGTGCCAGGGCTGCTGCTCGGCGAACGGCTGCGTGCCGCGCGACGCCGGCTCGCTGATGGCGTGCGGCATCACCGGCCTGTGCAAGGCCTGCGACTCGAGCAAGGCCGACCGCTGCTCCCTCGGCCTGTGCATGTGCGGCACCCGCCCCGAGTGCGGCCCCGGCGAGCAGTGCCAGGGCGGCGCGTGCGTGTGCAACCTCTCGACCGGCTGCACGGGCTGCTGCCTGAACAACACCCAGTGTCTCCCGCTGAGCGGCACGAACGACAACCAGTGCGGCTCGGGCGGCTCGACGTGCCGCACGTGCGCCACGCTCCAGCGCTGCAGCATGGGGGCGTGCTGCATCCTCGATGTGCTGGGTCAGGTGTGCATCGGCTCCGGTTGAGGCCGGGGTGTGCGACGTAGTAAGCCTTTGGTACTCCTGTTGGCCGGCGGGGTGTAATAACGCAGGGTAAACGGAGCTCTCGAATGCGACTCACCCTGATCATGCTGGTTCTCGCGGGCGCCGCGGGGTGCGAGAAGCCGCGCCTCAACACGGTGCTGCCGCCGAACGTCCGCATCGACGCCTACAACCAGGAGTCCGCGTCGAACATCGACGTGCTCTGGGTGGTCGACAACTCGGGCTCGATGGCGCCCCGGCAAGAGAACGTCGCCAAGAACTTCCAGGCCTTCATGGAGGTCTTCCAGAAGAGCGGCATCGACTACCGCCTCGCCGTCACCACCACCGACATCTTCAAGGACAAGGGCACCTTCGTCGGCAGCCCCAAGATCCTCACCCCGAAGACCCCGAACGTCGTCACCGCCTTCGCGAACAACGTGCGCGTCGGCGTCGACGGCAGCCCGTACGAGGTCGGCCTCGAGGCGGCCCAGCTCGCGCTGCAGACGCAGAACGCCGCGAACGCGCCGAAGGTGTTGGCGCGCGACACGTGCAAGCGCGGCTGCGGCAGCCAGTCGAACCCGATGGCCTGCATCGACAGCTGCGACAAGAGCAACCCGATCGACTTCCTGCGGCCGGAGGCCTACCTCTACCTCGTCTTCGTGACCGATGAAGAAGACCGCTCCAGCCAGGACGTGCGGTACTTCTGGCGGTCGTTCGAGACCGCGAAGGGCGTCGGCAACGACGGCACCGTGACGACCGCCGCGATCATGGGCCCCACGTCGAACCCCGGGATGCCGGCGAACACCTGCGGCGCGACGCCGGGCACGCGCTACAAGGCGCTGTCGGATCTGACCGGCGGCGAGGTGGGCTCCATCTGCGACGCCGACTTCTCGGTGACGCTGCGCAAGCTCGCGACGAACGCCGTCGGCCTCAAGCGCAAGTTCACGCTGCAAGAGAAGCCCGACCCGGCCACCATCGTCGTGAGGGTGAAGTACCCCTGCAACGTGCCCGACGGCGACCTGTCGAGGTGCGCGACCGTCGACCGCACCGAGTGCGAAGGCAACCCCGCCGAGTCGGTCAACGTCGTGTGCACGCCGCCGCCCGGCAACACCGACGGGTGGACGTACGAGGAGCCGAACAACGTCATCTTCTTCGCCGGTGAATCGGTGCCCACCGTGAAGGGACAGGTCGAGATTCAGTACTGCCCGGAGGGCCTGCAGTGCGGCTGATTCTCCCATTCGCGCTCGCCGTCGCGCTCGCCGCGTGCGGTGAGCGCGTGCGCACCGCCCTGCCGCTGCTCGACCCGCCGCAGAACGAATACGACTTCGGCGTCGTGCCCGTGCTGAACGAGGTGCTGGAGCCCGAGATCCCCGTCACCAACGTCGGCGGCGCCAAGATGCTGATCACCGACGTTCGGCTGACCGAGGGCGAGGGCCCGTTCACGCTGAAGTCTTTTCCCACCGAGGTCGATCGCGGCGACGAGAAGAAGATCGTCGTCTCGTTCCTCCCCACCAAGGAGCAGGACTACACCGGCACGCTCGTCTTCAAGACCGACGACATGGAGAACCCCGAGGTCACGGTCGCCTTGAAGGGCAAGGGCAGCACCCGCGCCGTCATGGGCGTGATGCCCGAGGCGATCGACTTCGGCCGCGTCAACGAGTGCGGCTGCGCGATTCAGACGTTCGCCATCGACAACAGCGGCACCGCCGACTTGAAGCTCTCCGACATCTCGTTCACCCAGGGCAGCTCGCCGCAGTTCACCAAGGTCGGCTCGTGGGGCACCCCGGCGACCGTGAAGGTCGGCGCCAGCATCACGCTGACGGTGAAGTTCTGCGCGGCCGCCGGCCAGACGATGCCCGCATCGGGCGGCATTCACCTCGCCGGCACCGACCCCGACAAGCGGGAGGTCACGATTCCGCTGAGCGCCACCGTGAACCAGGCGCCGGTGCCGATGATCGCTCCGCTCGGCAACGGGGCGCCGGGCGCGACGGTGATGCTCGACGGCTCGAGCTCGATGGACCCCGACGGCGACACGCCGCTGGTCTACAAGTGGACGCTGCGGTCCGCGCCCATCTCGGCCGCCACCAGCATCATGTCGCCCGACATGGCGATGACGCAGATGCGGCTCGACCCGATGCTGCCCGGCTCGTACGAGGTGCAGCTCGACGTGACCGACGCCGCCGGCGCGAAGAACTGCATGCCGGTGCGCGCGACGGTGGTGGCGTCTCCGGCGCAGAAGCTGCTCGTCGAGATGTTCTGGGACAACGCGAAGACCGACATCGATCTCCACGTGCTGAGGACGCCGACGTCGGTCTTGGGCCGGCCGCCCGACGACTGCTTCTACGCGAACCTCGCGCCCGACTGGGGCATGCCCGGCACGATGGATGACCCGGCCCTGCTCCGTGACGCGCTCACCGGCTACGGGCCCGAGATCTTCGGCTACGTGAACCCGATCGACACCACGTACCGCGTGGTCGCGAACTTCGCGAACGATCACCTCGAGCTCATGCCCGCGACCCGCGTCACGATCCGCGTCTACCTGTTCGGCATCGTCCGCTTCGAGCAGTCGAAGCTGCTCGCGACCGCCGGCTCGACGTGGAACGCGGTCGACGTCACCTGGCCGAGTGGAATGGTCGTGCCCGTCCCATGAAGAAGAGGGGACAGGCTGCTTTCCCGGCGCTCTTCGCGCTCTGCCTGTTGACGGCGTGCCCCAAGGTGCAACCGATGATGGACGGCGGCATGCGCCCGCCCGAGTGCATGACGCGCGCCGACTGCGGCGACGCGGGCAAGGTCTGCGTGCAAGACGGCTACTGCGACAACTGCAGCTCCTCGGGCCAGTGCCGCGTCACCGAGCTGTGCGACCCGATGTCGAAGGTCTGCCGCTTCCGCGACGGCTGGGGCACGATGTGCAGCGTCAACGACGAGTGCCAGGCCGGCTCGTGGTGCAAGCAGGGCCTCTGTCAGGATCGCGCCCAGGTGAACCTCTGCCCGAGCGGCCTGAGCTCCGAGTGCCCGCAGGCGCACCGCTGCAACACCATCAACACCGTCTGCGAGGAAGACCTGGGCTGCAGCGACGACGGCGACTGCAGCGCGCAAGAGATCTGCAACACCGGCAGCCACCAGTGCGTGCCCCGCTGCAACGAGATGAACCACGCCACCGTCTGCCTCGGCGGCGAGCGCTGCGTGATGGAGCGCTGCGTTCAGTGCACCACGAACGCCGACTGCGGCTCCGGCCTGCAGTGCGACTCGGCCGGCCGCTGCGCCGCGTGCGTGCCCGGCAAAGATCCCGACTGCTGCTACACCGACCGCGACTGCATGATCCCGCTCGTGTGCATCGTGCAGATCCGCGCGTGCCGGCCCAGGCCTCCGCCGTGCTCGTCGAACGACAACTGCCCTCCGAGCCAGCGCTGTGACGTCGGCTCGGGCCGCTGCATCCCCGCCACCTGCCAGCCCGACCGCTACGAGCCCAACAACCTGATCACCACGGCGTTCGCCGTCGCGCACGGCAGCTACCGCGATCTCACGCTCTGCCAGAACGACGTCGACTACTTCGGCCTCAACCTGAATCGCGGCGATCAGCTCGGGGTCAACATCGACGCCGACCCGTTCAGCGAGAACACGTTCAACACCGTCGTCAAAGACGGCAGCGGCCGCACGCTGGCGTCGGGCAAGCTGCTCGCGAGCTACGTCGCGACCTCGGCGCAGCAGTACTTCGTCGGCATCTCGACGACCGACCCCTTCCAGCCCTACGACGTCACGTTCCTGCTCTCGCGCGGCACCCCGTGCGACGACGACGCCCTCGAGCCGAACGACTTCGAGAACCAGTCGACCATGGTGAACTCGGCCTCCGAGCTCGAGGGCGCCATCTGCCCTCAGGACACCGACTGGTTCACGTTCAACGTGCCCCCGATGAAGGGCGCCCGCATCTCGCTCGTGAACTACGACGCCTCGCGCGGGCTCCTGCGGCTGTGCCTGTTCGACGGCGCGATGCAGCTCGCGTGCAGCGACGACACGCTGCCCGTCATCACCGCGACGGCGGCCGAGGTCGGCGGCCACATGGGCGTGCGCGCCCGGGTCATCGGCTCGACGGACAGGGTTGCCAACGGGTACACATTGAGAGTGGAGTTCCCATGAAGGCCGAGAAGAAGGTGGTCCCCATGAGGTGGTCGGCTCCGGTATCGCTGCTGCTCCTCGCTGCGCTGCTCTCGGCCTGCCCGGGCCCCCGGCCCGTGCGCGACGGAGGCGTCGACGAAGACGCCGGGTTCGACGGCGGCGGTGAAGAGGTCGACTCGGGCATGCCGGGTGAAGACGCCGGCGAGGTCGACGCCGGCCCCAGGCCCGTGCTCCGCATCCAGAAGGTGCTGCCTCCGCGCGGCCCCGCTGCCGGCGGCACCTCGGTAACGCTCTCGGGCTCGGGCTTCCTCCGCGACTTCGCGCCGTCGAGCAGCCAGGCCAAGCCGGTCACGCAGCTGCGCATCGGCATGAACCCGGTCATCGACTACGTCATCATCGACGACCGCACCATCGAGCTGCGCACGCCGCCCGGCGCCGTGGGCGCGCAGACGGTTCGCATCACGAACCCGAACGGCACGTTCCTCTGCAGCTCGTGCTTCACGTACTTCGAAGAGCTCGTGGTCACCGGGGCCACGCCCCGCGAGGGCCCCATGCGCGGCGGCGGCACGCTGACCATCGACGGCGCCGGCTTCACCGCCGACACGCTCGTGCTGATCGGCGGCCAGGCGGTGCCCGAGATGACGCTCGTGTCGCCGAACCGCATCACGGCGACCCTTCCGCGCGGGCTGGTCGACGATCTCGTCGACGTCGTCGTCTACAACAAGAACGGCGCGGGCACGCTGCGGCGGCACTACCGCTACTACAAGGACCTGCGCATCACCGGCGTCAACCCCGCGACGTCGCCGATCAACGCGTCGAACACGACCGTGGCGATCTCGGGCCAGGGGTTCACCGGCGCCACCACCGTTCGCTTCGGCACGGTCGACGCGACCGCGTTCACCGTCGACTCCGACTCGCTCATCACCGCGACCGCGCCGGCGAGCCCGACCCCCGGCGCCGTCGATCTCTCCATCGTCACGCCGCGCGACAGCTGGGTGGCGAAGAACGCGTTCTCGTACTTCGACCCCGCGGGCGCCTTCGCGGCGTTCGCGGTGTTCCCGCACGTCGCGTACCCCGGCCAGCAGGTGACCCTGATGGGGCAGGACCTGAGCTCCGGCGCTCTGACCGTCACCATCGGCGGCGAGCCGGTCACGGTCGGCGCCCGCACGTTCTCGACCGCGGTGCTCACGGTCCCGCAGCGCGGAGCCGCCCCGCGCAGGTCCGACGTCGCGGCGAACACCGCGACGATCGCCGGCGGCTTCACGTTCCGGGTGGCGGCGGCGGCGCTGGCGCCCCCGCAGGGCCCGTCGGCAGGCGGCACGACGGCGACGCTGACCGGCGCGGCGATACCGGCCGACGCCCGCATCGCGGTCGGCGCGCTCGACGCGACGGGCGTGATGGTGGCGAGCGAGACGCAGGCGACGCTGACGACGCCGAAGGGCTCGGGCGGCGAGGCGAACGCGGTGTGGGTCCGCGAGGCCGCGGACCCCGAGAACGAGGCGGTGCTCGAGCGGGCGTTCACGTTCGACGAGCCGCTCGCGATCGGCCGCGTCGCTCCCGACCGCGGAGCCATCGCGGGCAACACGCTCGTCACCGTGCTCGGCTCGGGCTTCGGCATCGGCAACGCGACCGGCACGCTGGTGAAGTTCGGTGGCAACGCCTGCAAAGACATCAAGGTCGTCGATCAGCACACGCTGACGTGCCGCACGCCGAAGGGCGACGTCGGCACCGTCGACGTGACCATCGAGCGCCTCGGGCCGACCGACGTGCTGGCCGGCGGCTTCTCGTACTTCGACCCGCGCAGCATCTCGGGCGGCCTCTCGGGCGGCCCGCTCGTCGGCACGCTGAACGTCACGGTGCTCGACTCGTCGCCCGGCGCGTTCGGAGCGCCGATCGCCCTCGCGAACGTGATGCTCGGCGTCGACTCGTCGACGCCCTTCCAGGGCCTCACCGACGCGCGCGGGCAGATCACGTTCTCCGACCCGTCGCTGGTGAAGGCCCAGGTCGTCACGGTCTACAAAGAGAACTACGAGACGGCGACGGTCACCGCGGTCAACGCCGAGAACCTGACGGTGTTCATCGCGCGCACCGGCGGCGGAGATCCGTCGTCGGCGCCGCCGCCTCCCGGCGTGCCGCCGTCGCAGATCTCGGGCCGCGTGACGGGGTTCAAGGCGCCGCGCGCGCTGGTGATGGGCGAGACGCTCGAGGCGCGCGTGTTCGTGGCGCAGACGTCGCTGTACGCCGGGCCTCCGTTCCGCGGGCCGCCGAACCGCGGCTCCGAGAAGTGGCAGGTCGTCGCCGACGGAGGCGAGTACCTCGTCTTCTCGGGGGCCGGCCTGCGCGCGGTCTACGCGATCATGGGCATCGCGAACCGCAGCCTGAACTCGTTCACGCCGTACCTGATGGGCGTGAAGCGCGCCGTGACGACGTCGCCCGACACTCCGGCGACGAACCAGAACATCATCCTCGACACGTACCTCGACCTGACCGTGCCCATCACCATCGACAACCCGCTGACCATCGGGGCCTCGGCGGCGAACAACAACGTCTACGCGTGGCTCGATCTCGGCGCCGAGGGCTTCATTCCCAACCCGAACAACTGGAGCACCGGCACCGCCCTCTGGAGCTCGTGCTCGGGCACCGGAGCGTCGCTCTCGTTCCCCAGCTTCCCGCGGCTCGACGGCGACAACTTCATCTTCATGAACCTCGCGCTCGGAGCGCTCCCGACCGACCCGTACAGCCTCTACTTCCGCCGCCAGCCGGGTGACATGTCGTTGGGCGTGACGGTGGGGCCGATGCTGAACCCGCCGAACCCGGTGCTGGTGGGCACGACGAACGGGCTGTTCGACGGCAACATCACGTGGACGATTCCGCCCGGCCCGACCGCGAACATCCTCCAGGTGAACGTGTTCTTGCCCACGCCGTTCGGCAACCTCACCCTGTGGAGCATCGTGCTGCCGGGCACCGAGACGCAGGTGGTGCTGCCTCCGCCCGCGGTGCAGAAGCTGCACAACGAGTGGCAGGGCAACCAGCTCCAGGTCGAGATTCTGGCGAGCCGCAGCCCGAAGTTCGCCTACAACCAGTGGACGTACGACACCCTCTCGGGCGTGAGCTGGTCGAGCTACACGCTGTCGGAGTCGGCGCCATTCTCCCCGTGAGAGTTTCAGTCCTTCTGGTGTCGATCGCGGTGTCGCTGGTCTCCTGCAGGGGCGGCCGCGTCATGGGGCTCGGCTGCCAGGTCGACGAAGACTGCGGCTCGCCGGCGTCGGCGTACCGCTGCCAGGCCGAGAGCGGCATCTGCTACTGCCGCACGAACGAGGCGTGCCCGTCGGGGCAGTACTGCAACGCGCGCGGCTTCTGCCAGGAGATCGCCGGCTGCGAGACGAACGCCGACTGCCTCGACGACACGCTGTTCTGCGACACCACCACGGGCACGTGCCTGGTGAAGGGGCGGTGCAGCTTCGATCTGCAGTGCCCGCTCGGCAACGTGTGCGACACGTCGCGCAGCGTCTGCGTCGAGGGCTGCCGGTCGAACGGCGACTGCCCGGGCAGCTCGTGCCGCTGCGGCGAGGTGCCGTGCAACTGCACGGGCACGACTCCGGCCGATCTGCAGAAGTGCATGATCGGCGTGTGCGACCCGAACTTCTGCTCCGACAGCACGTTCTGCAAGTTCGGCGAGCAGTGCGGCGTGATCCCCGACGCCGGCTCGACGCGGAACCAGTGCTTCAACGACTTCGACATCGACCGCCGGCCGTACTGCGCGAACTGCTCGGGCGGAGCGGGCGTGCCGACGTGCGGCACGGGCGCCAACTACTGCATCATCGACACCGCGAACCCGGGGAACTACTTCTGCGGCGCCGACTGCAGCGAGGGCCAGTCGTGCCCGCGCGGCTACGACTGCAGCGACGTGATCGTGGTCTACACGCAGTGGAGCTGTCCTCCGGCGTGCCCGGTGAACCAGGCGCTCGTGTGCATGAAGAACGAAGACTGCCCGCACGGAGGCGTCTGCGCGATTCCGACCGGCCAGAGCGTCGGCCGGTGCGTGGGGCGGTGCGCGGTCGGCGAAGGCCAGGCGCAGGGGTTCTGCACGTGCCTGGTCGACTCCGACTGCGCGCAAGAGAGCTGCAGCGCCGGCGAGTGCAGCATCTCGCGAAAGAAGTGCGTCACGCAGAACGACTGCAAGCCGATTCGCTGCGTCGACTTCGACGGCGTCGGCGGGTGCCTCATCGGGCAGAACTGCGCTCCCGCGAACGGGCTGTCGTGCGTGCAGGTTCAGCAGTGAAGCGGGCGGCGGCCGCGGTGCTGCTGCTCGCGTGCGCGTGCGGGAGCTACGTGTGCCCGTCGGGGACGCGGCGCGCGACGGTGTGCACGCAGTGCGGGCCGGCCGGCGGCTGCGTGAGCATGGAGTCGCAGTGCGCGCCGGTGTGCTCCGGGGTCGCGGGCGAGTGCCCGCCCGGCAAGGGCTGCTTCGAGGGCGTGTGCCAGGCGGGCGGCTGCATCTGAGGGCGCGCCCGGTTCACGGCTGAGCCGCAGCGGCGACGCGCGGCTCGCCGCCGCGAATGCGCAGCCCGTAGATGCGGTCGGCGCGTGTCGCGAGCACCGCGCGGTCGCCGAACACCGCGGGCGACGCCTCGATGTCGCCGACCAGCTGCACCTGCGCCGCCTGCTTCCCGGTGCGCGCGTCGAGCAGGCGCACGTAGCCGCCGATGCCGCCCTGCAAGAGCCAGGTCTTGCCGCTCGCGTCGGTCAGCGCCGTCGGCGACGACCAGCTGAAGAACGGCAGCTCGTGCCGCCACACCTCTTTGCCGGTCTCTTTGTCGAGCGCCACCACCGCGCCGCGCTTCTCGCCGGGGCACCGCGCGAGGGTGAAGAACACGAGGTCGGCGACGTCGCCCTTGCCGACCACGTTCGTCGCGAACACGCCGGCCTGGTTCTTCTTCGGCTCGAGCGTGCCCTCGCAGAGATACGCGCGGTCCCACACCACCGAGCCGGTGCGGGCGTCGAGGCGCCGGACGTGGGCGTAGCCCTTGGGGCCCGTGCGATCGACCTCGCAGCCGGTGTAGAGCGCCGGCCACTCGACCGTGACGCTCGCGTCGGTGTCGTCGCCGGCGTCGAAGGCCCACAGCGGCTCGAACGTGCGCAGGTCGACCGCCTGAATGATGCCGCTGTTGTCGGCGAAGAACGCGACGTTCTTCACCACGGTCAGCGAGCTCTCGACGCCGAGCCGCTCGGCGTCGTGCCTGCCGTTCTGGTAGCGGTACCGCGTCACCACCGGCGAGACCTTCATGGTCAGGCCGATGGGGTCGAAGTCGGAGTTCAGCTTGATCGAGTACACGAGCCCGTTCTCGGCGCCGACCACGTAGGTGTCGGTCTTGCGGTTGAGCAGGCCGCTCGAGTCGAACGCGCCCCACCAGCTGCGCAGCGCGCTGGCGTCGTTGCCGGGCAGAAAGAACACCTGCGAGTCGTCGATGAGCTCGTAGACGTGGAGGCCGAAGTCGCGCTTCTCGGGGATGCCCTGGCCGACGAACAGCAGCGGGAAGCCGCGCGGGTCGAGCGAGACGCTGCCCTTGATGGGGTTGCCGGTGTCGAGGGGCTTGCGGGTTTTGGCGCCGGTGTAGAGGTCGAGGAAGTACACGTGGCCGTCGAGCGAGCCCTGAATGACCTCGGTGAGGCCGTCGTCGGCGCGGTAGCGCCCCAGCTTGTGCATCGAGCGGCGGATGACGGCGGGCCAGCGCACGATGACGGGCTCGCCGGTCCACCCGGCGCCTCCGAACCAGGGCTCCTTGCCGTGCTCGGTCTGCACCGTCCACGCGATCTCGAGCTTCGTGGGGTTCGCGGGAATGGTGCCGAACGCGCCGCCGGTGCGCGTCGGCCCGCCGCGGAACGTGAAGACGCCCTCGAGGCTCGAGTAGGGGTCGGGGAAGACGCCTCGCTCGCCGGGGGCGGCGCCGCCGTCGAGCAGCTCGGCGTCGAGGCGGCCGCGTGTGTCGGGCTGAACCTCGAGCTCGAGCGACGTGAGGGGCGCAGGCTGCGGCCGCGGGTCGCGCACGCCGAGCGTCAGCGCGACCTCGACCCCGCGTTCACGCACGGGCGCGAAGGCGAGCGCGGGCACGAGGAGCCCGAACGTCAGCAGCAGGCGGGACATCTTCGGCAGAGTCTGCCTGATCAGGGGCGTCTGCGAGAAACGCGGACGTCGTCGTTCGCGCCGTCCCCGGCCATGGGGGGCCCGCTCAGGCCGTCCCGGCTCGCGCGCATCACATACAGTCGCCCGCATGCCCACGCTCACCGACGCGCTGCACGAGTACTTCCGCGGCGAGAGGAACCTCGGCTTCGCGCTCGCCGCCTACGGTGTCTTCCTGCTCGCCGCCGCAGCCTGGGTGTGGCGCACGCAGGACGGCGCCTTCGCCACCGCGCTGCTCGTGCCGCTCGCCGTGCTCGGCGTGCTCTTCGGCGGCGGTGGCACCTTCCTCGCCCTCAAGACCCCGCCGCAGGTCGAGAAGCTCGAGGCCGACCTGAAGGCCCAAGAGAAGCCCGCGCTCGACGCCGAGCTCGCGCGCATGGCGAAGGTCAACGCGAACTGGCCGCGCGTGAAGCTCGCGTGGGCCGTCGTCACGCTCGTCGCGCTGGTGCTGCTGCTCGCCGTCAAGCGCGACTGGGCCTCGGGCCTCGGCCTCGCGCTGTTCATGATGATCACGCCGCTCTTCTTCACCGACGTCTTCGCCGAGCGCCGCGCCGAGCCCTACACCCGCGCACTCGAGGCCGCTCGCCGGTTACACACGCCCTGACCCTCGGGGGTCAGGAGGGGAATGCTCGACGTCCTCGGCATCGGTGTCGGCCGCCTCACCCTCGAGCTCGACGGCGACGTCGACTTCACGCTCGGCGACACCCTTCGCGGAGTCGCCAGGCTCGAGCTCACCGAGCCCACCGAGGCGAAGCGGCTGGTGGTCGGCGTCGAGGCCTCGCAGCGCGTCGTCACGTCGGGCGCGAACACCATCGGCTACCGGCGCGACCGGGTGTGGCGCTTCGAGAAGCAGCTGAAGGGAGAGGGGACGTTCTCGAAGCTGAAGGCGCGCTTCACCCTCAAGCTGCCCGAGGAGCCGTGGTCGTCGGGGCAGGTGCCCCCGGGCGTGCTCGGCGACATGGCGCAGGTGCTGTCGTTCTTCACCCCGACGAAGCGCTTCCCGCTCGAGTGGAGCGTGTTCGGCTTCCTCGACCGGCCGTGGAAGGTGAACGTCAAGGCGAGCGTGCCGATCACGGTCTCGATGCCGGTACCGAGGCCCAAGAAGAAACGCGCCCGAAAACTGGGTTAAGAGCGCGGCCGCACGTGGCGGACCTCGACTGCGACACCCTCGTCATCGGCTCCGGCGCCGGAGGCCTCGCCGCCGCCGTCGCGCTCGCTCAAGCCGGCCAGAAGGTGCGCGTGCTCGAGCAGCACTACGTGCCGGGCGGCTACCTGCACAGCTTCCACCTCGGCGGCTTCCGCTTCAGCCCGGGCGTGCACTACTGCGGCCAGCTCGGCCCCGGCGCCGACTTCCGCAAGACGCTCGAAGGCCTCGGCGTCGCGAAGCACGTCACGATGCTCGAGCTCAACCGCGACGGCTACGACCACGTGCGGTGGCCGGGCGGCACCTTCGACTTCTGCGCCGGCCTGCAGCCGCTCGCCGAGCGCTTCGCCGCCCGCGGGCTCGACGTGTGCGACTACCTCGGGCTCGTCGAGAAGGTGCGCACCGAGCTGGTGCGAATCGGCGAGGCCGACGGCCTGCTCGATACGCTCACGCTGCCGTTCCGCACGCTGCACATGGGCCGGTACGGGCTCTACAGCCTGCAGAGCATTCTCGAGAGTCGCGTCGCATCGCCCGACGCGCGGGCGCTGCTCGGCGTGCAGTGCGGCGACCACGGCCTGCCTCCGTCGCAGGTGCCGTTCGGGCTGCACGCGGCGGTCGCGGGCCACTACCTCGACGGCGGCTGCTACCCGCTCGGCGGAGGCTCGGCCCTCGCGAAGGGCTTCGTGCGCGAGCTCGAGCGCGCCGGCGGCGAGGTGCACCTCGAGACGCGCGTGAAGCGGATCATCGTCGAGGGCCGGCGCGTGCTGGGCGTGGAGCTCGAAGGCGGCCGAACGCTGCGCGCGCAGAACGTCGTCAGCAACGCCGACCCCGTCGCCACCTACGGCAGGCTCGTCGGCGAGGAGCACCTGCCCGGCGGGCTGCGCAAGAAGCTGAAGGCGACGCAGATGTCGACGTCATCGGTGGGCCTGTACCTCGCGGTCGATCTCGACCTGAAGGCGGCGGGGCTCGACTCCGGCAACTACTGGCTGTGCCGCACGCTCGACGCCGAGGGCACGTACCAGCGCATCGCGAAGCCTGAGGTGGTGGACTCGGCCGAGTGCCCCGGGCTCTTCCTCACGTGCACGACGCTGAAAGACCCGACGGTGTTCGACGGCCGCCACCACGTGCTCGAGGCCTTCACGTTCCTGCCGTACTCGGTGTTCGAGCGCTTCGGCGCCGAGCGGCCGCCCGAGTACGCGGCGCTCAAAGAGCGGCTCGCGTCGCAGATGATCGAGCTCATCGAGACGCTGGTGCCCGGCCTCAAGCGCCACGTCGTCTTCCAGTCGATCTCGACGCCGCTGACGAACCAGTTCTATTGCGAGAACACCGGCGGAGCGATGTACGGCACCGCGAAGATCCGCTCCCAGATCGGCCCCTGGGCGTACGGCATGAAGAGCCCGCTCGACGGCCTGTGGCTGTGTGGCGCGAGCATTCTGGGCCACGGCGTGCACGGCGCTTCGCTCTCGGGCGTCGCGACCGCCGCGAAGCTGCTGAGGCTGCGCCCGCAGGACGTGCTCGCGAAGAGGCGCGCCGAGCTCACCGTGCTGCCCGCCGACGATCTCCGCGCGTGGCCCGAAGGGCTCCTGCGAACGATGCAGGTGCGGCAGCAGGCGCGCGCGAGCGCTTGAGCGCGCACGTCGCGAGGTTCGAGGTCGAGCCCGACGGCGACGGGTGGCGGTGGCCGAGCGCATGTCCGCGCGAGCGGCGTTCACCTCGCGGTCGGACTACAGCCAGACAACCCGGTGCGCCGACCGCCAGCCGGCAGGAAAGCGGAGGTCCGGTTCGCGCTCGGCGCCGAGTCGATGGGGCTCGGCGGCACCGGGCGGGGGGGCGCTCCAAACGGACCACGGGTCTCATCAAGAGCGTTCCACTTTGGGGCAACTGCGACCGCGAAGACGCGCGTCCTGACTGGAATCGAAAACGCGCTGACATCGAGATCCGTGGTCCGTATCGAGCGCGGTGCCATCCCTCGCCCACGGACTCGGCGGCGAGCTCGGGAAAGCCCGCGGGTTTCTTGCTGGCCGCCGAGCAGCCTCGGAGGGTTCGGTTGTCGCCGCGGGTTCGCTGGCGGCGATTAGCCCAGCACCTCGACGTGATGCCGCGGCGTGCGCCGCTGCACCGCGGCCTCCACGACGCGCCCGAGCCGCAAGAGCAGGTGCTCCTGGTACGGCCGCCCCAGGAAGTGGATGCCGACGGGCAGCCCCGCGACGTCGTAGCCCGCAGGCACCGACAGGCCGGGAAAGCCGGTGAGGTTCCCGGCGCGGATGAAGCGGAGCAGCGCGTCGACGACCGGGAGGTTCGACTCGCCGTCCGGCAGCGAGCGCTCGTTGATCGGCGGCGCGGTGATCGCCGTCGTCGGCGTCACGATCGCGTCGACGCCCTTCATCAGCTCGAGGTACTGCCGCGTGATGGCGTGCCGGTGCCGCATCGCGTGCACGAGATCGGTCGCCCTGAAGTGCCGCCCGATCGCCAGGTTCGTGCGGGCGTCGGGCCCGAAGCGGCTCGCGTCTTCGCGCGTGTGCGGCAGCATCGCCGTCGCCATCTCCGAGAGGATGATGACCGCGTGCGCCCACAGCATCACGTTCAGATCGGGCGGCGGAAGCTCGACCACCTCGGCGCCCGCATCGGTGCACGCCTTCAGCGCCTCGCGGCACCGCGCCACCACGTCGGCGTCGGCGTCGTCGAAGTACGGCCGGCACACCCCGAGCTTGAGCCCCTTCAGCGACCGGTTCTCCAGGCCGCTCAGGTGCACCGGCGACTGCCGCCAGCTCACCGCGTCGCCCTCGTCGGGCCCCGCAATCAGCGCGTAGCCGATCGCGACGTCGGCCACCGTCAGCCCGATCGGCCCGACGTGGCCCGGGTTCCAGCACAGCGGCGGCACCCCCGTCTCGGGGATGCGCCCGAACGTCGCCTTCAGCCCCACGACCCCGCACAGCGCCGCGGGGATGCGAATCGACCCGCCGCCGTCTGCGCCGATCGACAGGGGCGCGAGCCCCGCCGCGACCGTCGCCGCCGAGCCGCTCGACGAGCCGCCGGTGATGCGCGAGCGGTCGTACGGGTTCCGGCACGCTCCATGGTGCGGGTTCACGCCGATCGGGTTGATGCCGATCTCGTGCATGTTCGCCTTGCCGAGGATGACCGCGCCCGCCGCCTTCAGCCGCGCCACCACCGCCGAGTCGGTCGTGGCCGGGACCTTGAGGAACTTCGTGCCGAGCGTCGTGGGAAACCCGGCCATGTCGACCTCGTCCTTCACCACCACCGGCACGCCGTCGAGCACCGACAGCGCCTGGCCCTTGCGCAGCCGCTCGGCCGACGCCTCGGCCGCCGAGATGGCTTCGTTGAAGCTCCGCGCGATGAACAGCGCGAGCTTGTCGGGCCCCGACTCCAGCCGCGTGATGTGCCCGTCGAGCTTGCGCACCACCTGCACCGGGTCCGTCTTCCCCTCGCGGTACGCCGCCGCGAACCGCGCCACCGTCTCGAAGCGCATGCCCAGCGCCACCTCGGGCAGCGCCGCCGCGCCCGCCGCCACCTCGGTCTGCTTCGGCTGCGTCGCCGGCGCGGCCGCGTCGAGCGGCAGCGGAATCTGAATGGGCGACGCGTGCCCGGCGCTGGTGGAGCGGAAGCGCTCGATGCCGCTGTCCTTCACCAGCTTCGACAGCACCGTGTCGCCGGTGACGCCGTTCTCCAGCGCAGAGACGAACAGCTTCAGCGGGGCGCCGCTGACGCGAGGCGCGACGACCGACTGCCGCTCGTACCGGGTTGTAGTCATGGGTGGCATGAATACCGCACCGGCCTGCGCGTCGGTATGGGCATGAAAACGACGCTCCTCGCCGCCCTCGCCGTTTCTCTCTTCGCGACCACCGCCTTCGCCCAGAGCTCCTACCGCCCCCAGCCGCCCCCCGGCGGCTACCGGCCGGGCGTCTCCGTCGGCGTCACCTACGGCAACGCCAACTACAACAACCGCTACGACGACGACGACTACGACGACGACTACTACCGCCGGCACAACTGGCGGCGCGGCAACCGCCGCGGCGGCCACTACGAGCTGCGCAACGTCCAGCAGTGGGTGCAGGGCCAGTCGCAGCAGGTCTGGGTCGCGGGCACCTGCCACCGCTCGCCGAGCGGCCTCGTCAACTTCTGCACGCCCGGCCGCTACGTCACCCAGGCTTCGCCCGGCTACTACACGACGGTGCAGCAGTGGGTCTGGGTCGAGCACCAGCGCCCGCAGCGCTGGGGTCGGCGCTGAAACTCAGCTAAAAACAGCGGCGTAAGTGCCGCTCCCACAAAAGCCCATCGTCGTGCTCCCCGACAGCGCCCCCTCCCGCGAGGGGGTGCTTCGGGTGCTCGCGCGTGAGGGGGCGATTCCCTCGGGCCTGCCGGTGCCCGCCGAGTGCGAGCTCGCGGTCGTCGACCTCACGCAGCGCGACGGCGAGGCGGCGCTCGAAGCCCTGCTCAAGTCACCCGCCGGCAACAAGCTCAGCATCATCGCCGTCGCCGACGGAGCGCTCGCCGAGCGCGAGATCGCCGGCGTCGCCGACGTGGTGGCTCCGGCGAGCATCGACTCCGAGCTGGGCCTGCGGCTCAAGCGCGCCCACGCGCGGAGGCTCACGTACCGCGAGGCCCGGGCCCGGCAGCGCGATCTGCAGGTGCTCCTCGAGCTGACGTCGCGCTACGCGGAGGCGAGCGACGTCGACGAGCTCCTGCACGAGGTGACGCGGCGGCTCGCCGACGAGATGGAGATCGATCGCGCCGCCCTCGTGCTGCTCGACGAAGAGAAGGCGACGGGCACCATCCTCGCGGCGAGCGACGACCCGGCGCTGAAAGATCTCAAGATCGACCTGAAGCAGTACCCCGAGATCCGCGAGGTCGTGCGCACCGGCAAGCCCGTGATCGTCGAGGACGCTCCGTCGCACCCGCTGCTCGAAGACGTGAAGGACAAGGTCGCCGCCCGCGGCATCCGCAACATCGCCGCGATGCCGCTCGCGGTGCGCGGCAAGGTGCTCGGCGTGCTGCTCCTGCGCCGGTCGTCGGGGCGCGGCGCGTTCGTGAACCGCGAGGTCGAGTTCCTCGCGACCCTGGGCCACGCCACCGCGGTCGCCCTGCGCAACGCGCGCCAGCTCGACGCCGAGCGCGGCCGCCGCGAGAAAGAGAAGAGCGCGCGCATCGCGGCCGAAGAGCGCGCCGAGGCGCTCAAGCAGTACGAGTCGTACTTCCAGCACCTCTCCGACGGCGTCGCGATTCTCGACGACAAGGCGTGCGTGCTGTCGCTGAACCCCGCCGGCAGAAAGCTCCTCGACGTCGAGCTGCACGAGGCGCGCGGCCGGCACATCAACGCGCTGACGAACCCGAGCGACGACGGCCTGGTGATGGACCTGCTCATGACCGTCACCAAGGGCGAGAGCAAGAACGACGTCGACGTGCCGGTGCGCACCCTCGCGGGGCGCCGGCTGGTCTTGAGCGTCAGCGCCGCGCCGCTCGACTGGCAGCGCGACAAGGCCGTGGCGATTCTCACCCTGCGCGACGTCACGCGGGCGCGCGCGCTCGCCGAGGAGCTGCAGAAGACGAAGGACTACCTCGAGCGGCTCATCGACAGCTCGGTCGACGCGATCATCGCGGCCGACATGAAGGGGAAGATCATTCTCTTCAACAAGGCCGCCGAGCAGACCTGCGGGTGGACGGCGGAAGAGGCGCTCCAGTCGCTCGACGTGCAGAAGCTCTACCCGAAGCACCAGGCGCGCGAGGTCATGGCCGCGCTGCGCAGCAAGGAGCACGGCGGAGTCGGCCGCCTCGGCCAGAGCCGCCGCGAGATCATCCACAAGAACGGCGACCGCATCCCCGTCAGCATGTCGGCCGCCATCATCTACGAGGGCGGCCGCGAGATCGGCACGGTCGGAATCTTTACGGACCTTCGCGATCGCCTGAAGCTCGAGCGCAAGTTGTCGGACGCCGAGACCCGCCTCGAAGAGAGCGAGAAGAACAAGGTGCTGATGGCCCTCGCCGGCGCCGCGGCCCACGAGCTCAACCAGCCGCTCACGTCGGTGATGGGCTACGCGGAGCTCGCCAAGCGAAAGATCGCCGAGACCGAGCCGCTGTACCGGCCCATCGACATCATCTACCGCGAGGCCGAGCGCATGGCCGAGATCGTGCGCAAGATCGGCAAGATCACGCGCTACGAGGTGAAGGAGTACGTCGGCGATCAGACCATCGTCGACATCGACAAGGCGGCGGCCCATGAAGAATGAAGGGTCCGCCACGCTCGTTCCCTTTCCGGTCACCGGCCCGGCGGCCGACGCCTTCCGCGCGTTCTTCGAGACCGTCGACGGCCCCGCGGCGCTCTGCGACGCCCAGATGCGCGTCGTGACGGCGAACCCTCCCTTCGAAGCCTTGTGCGGGTCGCGCGACATCGCGGGGCGCGCGCTGAACGAGCTGATGTCGCAGGTGCCCGAGGCGCCGGCCGAGGGCCGCACCGAGGTCGTCGACGTGAAGTGCGACGGCGGCCAGACCGTCACGCTCACCTTCACGCGCCGCGGCGGCACCGTCGCGGTGCTCGCGCGCCAGCTGCCGACCGATGCCCTGTCGGCCGCGGGCAAGGCGCTGATCGAGCACGGGCGCGTCGAGCAGCGGCTGCTCGAGCTCGGCCGCCAGGTCGCGCTCGCGATGAGCGAAGAAGAGCTCGTCGCGACCGTCGCTCGCGGCGTGAAGGCCCTGTTCCCGGGCCGCACGTTCTGCGTGCGCATCACCGACCCGCGCACCTGCGTGCTGACGTCGCTGTACGCCGAAGGCCGCATGCGCGAAGGCGTGCGCGACGTGCTCGTCATCCGGCGCTCGGCCGCCGACAAGACGCACCTGTCGACCGCGGGGCTCCCGCCCGATCGCGTGAAGATCGTGACCGGCGAGCGGCCGCTGCTCTTCACGGGCAGCGTGCGCGGCATCAGCGCTCCGCTGGTGGCGTCGGGGCAGCTGTTCGGCATCGTCGACGTCGAGTACCCCGAAGGCATGACCGCCGACGTCTTGAGCGACGAGCGCGTGCTGATTCAGCTCGCGAACCAGGTCAGCGTGGCGGTGCGCAACGCGAAGCTCATCGACGAGCTCATCTTCGTGCGCAAGTACCTCGAGGAGCTGCTCGAGCACGCGAACGCGCTCATCCTCGTGGCGAACCGCGAGCGGAAGGTGGTCGTCTTCAACAAGGCGATGGTGCAGCTCACCGGCCTTGCGAAGAGCGAGGTGCTCGGGCAGGACCTGCTCGAGTTCGTGCCCGAGTCCGAGCGGCTGAAAGTCATGCGCGTGATGGCGAGCAGCCTCAAGGGCGAGTCGGTCTCGAGCTTCGAGACGCTGGTGAAGGCGCGCGGCAACAAAGAGGTGCGGGTCGCGTTCTCGTCGTCGTCGGTGCTGACGCAGACGGGCGAGGTCGAGGGCGTCATCGCGATCGGGCAAGACCTGACGCGCATGAAGGAGCTCGAGCAGCGCGTGGTGCAGGCCGAGAAGCTGACGTCGCTCGGCCAGCTCGCGGCGAGCGTGGTGCACGAGATCAACAACCCGATGACCGCGGTTTCGACGTACGCCGAGGCGCTGCTCACGCGCGCGCAGTCGGCTCCGGCGGCAGACCCGGCCGACGTCGAGAAGTTCAAGAAGATCGTCGACAACAGCGAGCGCGTGCTGCGGTTCACGAGAGATCTCGTGAGCTACGCGCGGCCCGCCCACGACAAGGCGACGCAGATCGACCTGAACGCCACGGTCGATCAGGCCATCAGCTTCTGCGAGCACGTGCTGTCGAAGCACGACGTGAAGCTCGTGCGCGACTTCGGCGCGGTGCCGTCGTTTCTGGGCGTGAAGCAGAACCTCGTTCAGGTGGTGGTGAACCTCGTCACGAACGCCTGTCACGCGATGCCGAAGGGTGGCACGGTGCAGCTCGTGACCCGCGCACAAGGGGGCCTCGCGATGGTGCAGGTGAAGGACTCGGGCGCCGGCATGGCCGCCGAGGTCCGTGCGCGCATCTTCGAGCCGTTCTTCACGACGAAGCCCGACGGCAAGGGAACCGGCCTCGGCCTCTCGATCGTCCAGGGCATCGTCGAGAACCACGGCGGCACGATCGAGGTCGAGACCGAGCTCGGCCAGGGCACGACGTTCACCATCAAGCTGCCCATGGTGACGATGTAATGCTCGCCCTGCTCGCGGCGGCCGGGCTGGTTCTCGGAGCAGCGGGCCCGACCGCGGCCATGCGCGACGTCGCGAACGTCGTGCTCGCCAAGAAGAAGAAGAAGAAGCCGAAGCCCGCTCCGAAAGAGAAGGAGCCCCTGCCCGAGACCAACGAGGGCCTCGACCTCTCGGAGCCCGAGCCCGCGAGGTCGCCCGACCCGTCTCCCGCCTCGAGCGAGGCCGGCCCGAGAGAAGGCGAAGACGTCGCGGCCGAGGCGGGCGAGAAGGCGCCCGACGCCGACGGCAGCGACTGGAGCCTCGTCACCCCCGACACCGCCGGGCAGGGCGCCAACCTGCTCGAGGCCGGCGTCGGCTGGCCGGGCGTGTACGCGAGCTACTGGCGCGGCATTCTCACCGAGCTCGACGTCGGCGCGCGCGTCGGCTTCAACTGGAGCTACCAGGGCGTGCTCCCCGGCATCGTCCCGGGCCTCGCGATCCAGGCGCAGGCCCGCTACAAGGTGTTCGACAACGACACCCTCTCGATCGGCGTCAGCTTCTCGCCCGGCGCGCTGATCTACTTCTTCCGCAGCGGCATGCGGGCCGGGGTCGTGCTGCCGGTCGCGGCCACCGTGGGCCTGCCGAACTTCGTCGAGAAGCTGAACCTGAGCGCGACGCTCGAGATCCCCTTCTTCTACGCGGTCACGTGGGTGCTGCCGATTCTGGTCGGCGCGAACGGCGAGTACTTCATCACCGAGTCTCTCGCCGCCTTCGCGAAGATCCGCCTGGGGCCCGCCGTGTCTCCGGGCGGCGCAGCGTTCGCTCTGGAGGCGGTGGTCGGCGCGGCCTACAAGCTGTGACCGACGTGGAGCAGCTCGGCCGATACGTGCTGGACAAGAAGCTCGCGCAGGGCGGCATGGCCGAGGTGTTCCTCGCGCGCCAGCTCGGGCCCGGCGGCTCCGAGAAGCCGTGCGTCGTGAAGCGCATGCTGCCGCACCTCTCGGAGGACATGACGTTCATCGAGATGTTCCTCGACGAGGCGAAGCTCGCGGCGCGGCTCTCGCACCCGGGCATCGCGCAGATCATCGACTTCGGGCGCGAGAACGACACGTTCTTCCTCGCGCTCGAGTACGTCGCCGGCCAGAACCTGAAGCAGGTGCTCGAGGCCCGCATGGCGCGTGGCAGGCCGGTGCCGCTGCCGGTCGCGGCGCGGCTCGTCTCGCTGGTGGCGCAGGCGCTCGACTACGCGCACCACGCGATCGACGAGAAGGGGCAGCCGCTCGACCTGATCCACCGCGACGTCAGCCCGCAGAACGTCATGGTCGCCGCGAACGGCGAGGTGAAGCTGATCGACTTCGGCATCGCGAAGGCGAAGACCGACAGCCACCGCACGGTCGCGGGCACGCTGAAGGGCAAGTACGCGTACATGTCGCCCGAGCAGCTGCGCACGTCGAAGATCGATCAGCGCACCGACATCTACGCGCTCGGCCTCGTGCTCTACGAGCTGATCACCGGGCACCCCGCGGTGCCGCCGAACGAGAACATGAACGCGCTGCTCATGGCGGCGGCCCAGCGCAAGTACGCCCCGATCGATCAGTACCGCCCCGAGACTCCGCTGCCGCTGCGCCGGGTGCTCGACAAGGCGCTCGCGCTCGAGCCCAAAGACCGGTTCCAGAAGGCGCGCGACATGTCGTCTGCCCTCGAGGAGTACCTCTCGAACGCCGGCATCAAGGTGAGGTCGTCGGACCTCGCGGCCCTGGTCGTCGATCAGGCGGCGATCACGACCGATCCGATCGCCAGGTCGGCTCCACCGGTCGCGTCGATCGACGAAGACGTGCCGCCGACGATGGTGAGCGGCGGCGAGCCCGAGACGATTCGCGACGAGCTGGCGCCGCCGGGCCTGCGGCGCTCGGTGCGCTCGGCGCTCGAGACGGTGGCGTCGCGCAAGGGGCCGGCTGATCGCACGCCCATCTCGGGCTCGTACGGCGTCGACCCGAGCATGGAGCCCACCCCGGTCGTCGGCACGCCCGCCGTCGCGCGCCGGGCGGTGTCGCCGGCGCAGACCGACGAGTCGCTGATGCCGACCGACCCGGTGCGCAACGCCCCCGACATCGCCGAGGCGATGGCCCGGCCCCCGAAGCAGCCGAGCGAGCCGGCGCTCGCCGCCGTGACGGCGCCGAGCATGCCGAACCCGATGCTGCAGCCGCCGCCGCCGGCGGCGTCGCCGGTGCCGATGCCGCTGAAGACGATGCTGACTCCGTCGCCGGTGACGACGGGAGTCATCGCGGCTCCTCCTCAGTCGAAGAAGCCGGCGCGGCGCTGGCCGTGGGTGCTGCTCATCCTCGTGCTGCTGCCGATCGGCGCGGCGGCCTCGGTCATCGCTTTTCTGCCGGTCGACTCGCCGCTCCGCGCGCGCGTCGTCGAGGTCGTCGGGCCGCTGCTGCAGAAGCTGAAGCGCTGAGCTTTTTCAGGGCCTGAGCCAGCCGGTGTTCTTCGGCTGCGTCGCGGCGTCGCTCCAGACGATGTCGCGCGGCCAGGTCGAGACGTGCTTGCCGCCCTCGTACTCGAACGCCATCACGGTGGCCTTCTTGTTGCCCGACGTGACCTCGAGGAGGAACGGCGCCTGGTCGTTGTACAGGCTGTGGCGGACCGAGTTCTTGAAGTCCATCACGTTGTCGCCCTTCTGCTGGCTCTCGAACTTCCGGATGTCCGCGCTGGTGCCCTGGCGGATGAACTTCACGCTGTCGATCGGCGGCATGCCCGTCATGCCGCCGAGCCACGCCTTCACCTCCTGCTCGTACACCGCCTTCTTCTCCGGCGTGACGTCGCGCGGCTGAAAGCTCTTCGTGATGTGACCGCTGACGACCAGGTTGCCGACGTTCTTTCCGATTCCGAGAAGACCCATGGTGATGCCTCCGTTTGAGGGGTTTGGGTTTTTGACCCACCCCAGACTGACCTTGGGCGACAGAGCAGTGACTTAACGTGCCGCGTTCTTGCGCCACTCGTTCGGGGTCATGTCCGTCCACCGCTTGAAGGCGCGGTGGAAGACCGCCGGGTCTGCGTAGCCGAGCAGGTAGCTGACCTCGGCGAGCGGCAGGTCGAGGTCGAGGTACACCTTCGCGCGCGACTGCCGCACGTCGTCGACCGTCGCCTCGAACGAGAGGCCCTCTTCGGCCAGGCGGCGCTGCAGCGTGCGCGGCGTCATGGCCATGCGCTTCGCGACGCGGGCGAGGCTCACGGCGCCGTCGACGAGGCCGTCGGCGACCGCTCCGCGCACCTGCGTGCTCAGCGCGGTCGACTTGTGCGATCGCCCGTCGAGGTACTTCTCGAAGAACGCGGTGAGCGAGGGGTCGGGGCGCGTCATCGGCTGCTCGAGCACGCTCTTCGGCACGACCCACTCGTTGACCTTCGCCTCGAACTTCGGCTCGCGGCCGAGCCAGCGGCGGTAGTCGGCGGGCGTGCCGCGGCACGCGTGCATGAACGAGATCGACAGGGGCTCGAGCGGCTGGCCCGTGATCTGCGGCACGCGCGTGAGCAGGCCCGCGGCGTACATCTCGGTGACGTGGTCCTGCCCGAGGCTGCGGGGCAGCTTGTTGATCACGCGCAGCACGACGCGGTTCTTGACCGTGTCGACGTGGATCTCGTCGGCCTCGCTGACCAGCGGGTGGTGGCGCACGTAGCGCTGCAGCGCCTCGCCGACGTTCTTGCTCGCGAGCGCGAGGAAGCCGACGGCGTCGACGCTGGTGAGCCCCTCGTCCTCGATGTACCGCATGCCGAAGTACGGGTCGACGAGCGCGGCCGAGCACAGCTCGACGGCGCGGTAGTAGGCGGCCGAGGGCACGCGGCGGTCGGCGTCGTCGAGCGCGGCAGGGTCGACGTCGAGCTCGCGCAGGAGCTTCGCGCGGTCGACGCCGCGGCCGACTCCGTAGTCGATGAGCCTCGCGAGAGACTTCGCCCACGCGGTGGGAGCGCGCGCCACGGTCTTCGAGCTCGTACCACGCCGGTGCCGTGCGGGTCTCGGTTGCTTCAGCGGCAGGCGGGCGGGCAATCGTCGTGGGTTGCCGCGGCACGCGACGCGACCGCCGGCCCTGCAGACCTCGACACAGCTCGACCGCTCCGCCGGGCACCGCAGCCCGCAGTCGATCGACGACGGGCAACCGGGGAGGCTCGCCGCGGGCGGGCGGCCGCAGACGCTGCCAGCTCGCGAATCAGCGCAGCCCCAGCGCCGCGCCGAGCAGCGGCCGAACGTCGAGGTGCGACTTCGGAGCCGCCTTCACCTTCGGCCCGCGCGCGAACAGCCACGCAGTCGCGCTCTCGGGCCACTTCGCTCCGTGGTCTACCCATGCCTCACCATCGCCTCGGCCGTGATCCGTCGTCACCACCAGCGTGTCTTGGGCCGACAGCCGCGCGCTCAGCTTGTCGAGAAACGCCGCGTACGCGCGGAGCGACTCTTCGTACGAGGCCTTGTCGCCGCGGTGCGCGTGCTCGTCGGCGTCGTTCAGCGAGATCCACATGAGGCGCGGCCGCCGCTCGTCGAGCACCCGCAGCGACAGCCGCATCGTCTCGCGATCGAAGCGCGCGTGCTTCCAGGGCGGCGCCGGCTCGCCGTCGTGCAGCCCCGCATCGACGACTCCGGGCGGCGCCTCGCGAGACGTCGCCGCGTCGGCGATGCGCTCCCACGAGGCGACCACCGCGACGCGAGAAGGGTCGAGGCCCGTCGCGAGCAGCGCGTCGACGAGCGTCGGCTCCGAGGGCCGCCCGCACGCGTTGTCGGCGCACGCGCTCGGCTTGCCCAGCATCAGGTCCTGGTAGTTCGGCAGGCTCAGGAGCGCCGGGTTCGACGCGCGGTACTTCCCCGTGAACGTGCCGCGCTCTCTCCACCGGCCGCCGAGCAGCCCCGAGTCCTGCCAGCGCACGCCGTCGAGCGTCACCAGCACCACCACCGGCGAGGCGGCCGCGGCCACGAGCGTCACGAGCGAAATGACTCCGCGTTGCCCGCGGGCCTTCGCTCGGTGTCCAACGGAAATCATGCGCGGCTCAGTCGTCACCCTCATCGAGCTCTTCGCGGAACTCGTCCTTCGTGATGAGGCCCTTGCGCGCCATGATCCGCATCAGCGCCCAGAACTTCCGCTCGAGCTTCTCGACCTCGTCGGGCTCGGTCTGCTGCCCGAAGAGGTACTCGAGGTCCTTCGCGACGCCGCCCTTCTTCTTCGAGGCCGCGGCGGCGGCGCGCTGATCGATCAGCCGCTCGAGCGCGCGGGCGTCGGCGGGCGAGGGCTCGGGCGGCAGCTCCTGCCCGACCACGACCTCGGGCTCGTCGTCGAGCGGAGGCACCGGCGCCTTCATGTCGAGCACCGTCACGGCGCCACCGCGGTGCACGAGCGCCATCTTCCCGTCGCCGGCCGCGTCGGGGTTGACCTTGTGGTACCAGCGCAAGATCGCGTTGCGCACCTCGCTGAGCGACGCGATCTTGACCGCGACCGGCAGCCCCGTCGTGAACTCGATCTCCTGGATCGCGGGCCCGTTGAGCGGGTCGGCCATCGCGACGAGCAGCGCCTTGCGGCTGCCGTTCTTCTCGATGCCGTAGGGGAACACCTCGTTCGTCTCGCAGAAGCGGGCCCGCAGCATGTGGATGGCGGCCCACTCGGGCTGAACGGCCTTCAGCTCGACGCGGGGCACGTTGAGCGCCTTCGACAGGCCCGCGACGAGGTCCTCCTCCGAGAGAAAACCCTGCGATACGAGGGTGATGCCGAGGCGGGCGCGTGTCTGCTTCTGAATCATCAGCGCCGCCTCGAGCTGGTGCCGGCTGATGACGCCGGCCTCGAGCAACAGCTCGCCGATCCGCTTCCTCGCCATGACCGTGCTCCTACCTTGACAGCGTTTCTCAGCGGAGCCTACTGTCCGCCGTCTTTTTCGAAGGGGTTGTCAAAAACCTCGGAGGCAACACAACAATGATTCTGGGCAAACTGGCGCTTCTCGCTGCTGAAGGTGGCGGGGGCGAAGAAGGACTTTTTGATTCGATCGCCACTCGGTGGAACGAGGGCGGCGGCGGCATGTACCCCATCGCGCTCGCGGGCGTGATCGGCATCGCCATCATCGTGGAGCGCAGCATCGTTCTGTACTTCACGGCGTCCATCAACAAGGACGGCTTCCTCCGCGGGCTGAAGAAGCACATCTACGCGGGCGACCTCGACAAGGCGATCAACTACGTCGCGGGCCAGAAGCCCACGCCGCTCACCAACGTCATCAAGTCGGGCCTCATGAACGTCCCGAAGGGTGAGGAAGAGGTCCAGGCGGCCCTCGACGAGGCGGCTCTGCGCGAGACGCCCAAGATCGAAGCCCGCACCGGCTACCTCGCGATGCTCGGCAACGCCGCAATGCTCGCCGGTCTGCTCGGAACGGTGAACGGCCTCATCGGCTCCTTCAAGGCGGTCGCGCACGTCGCTCCGGCCGACAAGGCGACGATTCTCGCCGCGTCGATTTCCGAAGCCATGAACTGCACGTTCTTCGGCCTCATCGTCGCGATCCCGATGCTGGTGTTCTTCTCGATCTTGATGGGCCGCACTCAGGCGCTCATCAACGACATGAACGAGACCTCCGTCGCCGTTCTCAACCTCGTCGTCAGCAACAAGGACAAGTTCAAGAACGTGTCCGTGCCGGCGTCGGCGGGCGAGGAGTGAGCTGCTTCACTCGGGAACCCCTTGGGTTCCCGGGTGTCTGCTCCCTCTAGAAGCAAGGAGAAACCATGGCTGGCGGCGGAGATCCTGGAGTACCCCAAAAGGGCGGCAAGAAGCCGCTCGATACCGTCATCAATCTGGTTCCGTTCATCGACCTGATGGCCGTGACCATCGCGTTCCTCATCATGACTGCGGTGTGGACGCAGGTGGGACGGCTGCAGGTCGGTCAGGCGGGTGGCCCGTCTGATCCGAACAAGCAGGAGGAGGAGCAGAAGACGCTCCCCCTCACGCTGCTCATCACCGAGAAGGAGCTCAAGCTCACGCTCGGTGGCACGCAGTACGACCCGATCCCGATCGACCCGACGAAGCTCGACCTCACGAAGCTCGAGGCCAAGTTCAAGGAGATCAAGAGCAACCTGCCTGATCAGCAGGCCATCACGCTGCAGACCGAAGACGCGGTGAAGTACGAGGTGCTGGTGCGCATCATCGACACCTGCATCGGGTCTGAGCTGCCGGCGATCTCGGTGTCGCCGGCTTCGAGCTGAGGAAGACGACATGGGCATCAAGGTTCCAGGCAAGCGAATGGGCAAGCGGTTCGAGCACTCCAAGGTGTTCGGCCACGCTCACGCCAAGAAGTCGGGCTTCGCGGATCTGCTCGTGACGCCTCTCGTCGACATGTTCGTCATCATCGTGCTCTTCCTCATCGCCAACTTCTCGGCGACCGGCGAAGTGCTGATGATGAGCAAGGACATCTCGCTCCCCGAGGCGAAGAACGTGCAGGACATTCAGTCGGCCCCGGTCGTCACGGTGTCGAAGACCGAGGTGCTGCTCTCTGGAGCGCTCATCGGCCGCGTCGAAGACTTCACCCGCGAGGAGTACCTCAACATTCCCCTGCTCGAAGAGAAGCTGCGCGACGAGCGGAAGAAGTTCGAGGACCTTCACTCGGCCGCCAACGACAGCGGCGCGTTCAAGGGTGACGTGAACATCCAGGCCGACAAGAGCGTGGAGTTCCGCATCATCAAGCGCGTCATGTTCTCGTGCGCTTCTGCCGGGTACGGCAACATCAACTTCGCGACGCTGAACGTCGGCGGCGGCCCGTCCGACGCTCCGAAGAAAGAAGAGTCGGCGTCTCGTTGAGGCGCTCGTAGGTTCGACGGCCCGCTTCCGGCTTGGAGGCGGGCCGTTCTGTTTGCGGGGCGATCGGGCGACCGCCCGACGCGACGGCCGGAACACCAATCTCACTCAGTTTGGCCGATCGCCGACTTCAGCTCGGCGATGAACTGCGCTTCCTCACTCTTCAGCCGCCGGTACGTGATCGGCAGCGTGCGCCAGCCCGCCCCCTGGAGCCTCGCCTGCTGCCGTCGGTCGTGCTCGAACGCAGCCCGTGACGAGTGGTGATCCCAGCTGTCGACGAAGAGCACCAGCCCCACCTCGGGCCAGACGAAGTCGAAGCGGCCGATGAAGTTGCCCGACGCGTCGTCGATGACGAGCTGCGGCATCGGCACCTTGATGCCGTTTCGGCGCAGCACCTGCCGCACTTCGTCCTCCAGCCAGCTCTGCGTCGCTCCGAGCTCGTCGCGGCTCGCGATCGTGATCAGCGCGTCGATGCCCTTGCGGCCCTTTCGCCCCACCCGCTCGATCGTCTCGAACAGCTTGATCCGATGCTCCTCGCCGCGACGCACCAGCGAGTCGAACGCGTGCTCGAGCTCCGCCGGCCCGAGCACCGCCGCCAGGTCGACGAGCGTCCGCGTCGGGCTCGTGCACGGAAGGCCGTTCAGCTGCGCGAAGTCCCTCCCGTACGTGAGCACGCGCGTGCGTCGAGCGCACACGGTCTTGTTCGCGGCGAGCCGGCACGTCATCGGCACCAGCACGTCGATGACCTGCGGCGGCCGCCTGCCGACCCCCTCGAGCTTCCACAGCCACGCGGCCGTCACGTGCGAGAGCACGGCGCCGTCGCCCGCCCACAGCAGCGCCGCCCACAGCTGCGTCTCGCGCGTCACCCCCGCGCTGCGCACCCGGTAGATGCCGCGGTGTGCATGACGGAGCAGCAAGCCGCTCTTGCGCAGCCAGCGCACGCCTTCGCGGGTGAAGCCCAGCGCCAGCAACTGCTGCCGCGAGACGACGCCCGCCTGCCTCGACGCCACGTCCGACACCTTCGTGAACTCGTGCATGCCGCCACGCAGGGCAAGCCGCCGGCCACGACAACGCACCAGAACGAGACCACTCTCGAAACTCGAGAACCCGGAACGCGGGACGCCTGCCGTTGTCTGTCAGCCCATGCACGCCCGCTCCGGCAAGCGCCCCCTCGACACCGAGATCAACGTCGTGCCCTTCATCGACCTGATGGCGGTGACCATCGCGTTCCTGCTCATCACCGCCGTGTGGACCCAGGCCGGCGCGCTGCCCGCGTCGCGCAGCGGCGGCGCCGGTGAGGCCACCGAAGACCCCGCCCGCGAGCTCCGGCTCACCGCCAAGGGCGTCTCGCTCGGCGCCGGGCCGCTCGTCTCACTCGACGAGCTCGAGAAGCAGCTCGCCGGCACCCACACCGTCGTCATCACCACCGACGACGACGTCGCCTACGACGACCTCATCCGCGTCATCGACACCTGCCGCGCCGCCCGCGTCGAGGGCGTCTCGGTGAGCCCTGCCACGTGAGCCTCTTCCACGCCGGCATCATCGGAGTGCTCGCGACGCTGGCGTCGGTTCTCATCGTGACGTTCTCCCCGGTGCACGTCGGCGTGGTGCCCGCGCACACCCGCATCCCGTGGCATTGCGAGCCGACCCGGCTGTGGCTGACGTCTCGAGGCACCTGGCTCGAGGGCCGGCCGGTGGCGCCAGCCGAGCTGCCGGGGCGTCTCGCCCGCGCCTGTGCCGTCACGATCGAGGTCGACGACGGCGCCGCCTACGGTGACGTCATCGGCGCGATCGACGGCGTCCGTCAGGCGGGCGTCACGGCGTACGGCGTCTGGTAGCGGCTTGCCCTGTGGCGCCCTCCACACATAGGGTGCGCCGCCTATGCAGACCCTGATGTCCTTCGTCGACATCTTCCTCCACGTCGACAAACACCTCGCGCAGCTCGTGGCCGATCACGGCCTCTGGGTCTACGCCATCCTCTTCGTCATCATCTTCTGCGAGACCGGCCTCGTCGTGACCGCCATTCTGCCGGGCGACTCGCTCCTCTTCGCCGCCGGCTCGCTCTGCGCCCTCGGCGACAGCCCCCAGAGCCAGCTGTCGATCTTCATCGTCATTCCCCTGCTCATCGTCGCCGCCATCATCGGCGACGCCGTCAACTACTCGATAGGCAAGGCCGTCGGGCCCGGCTACCTCGAGAAGAAGAACTTCCGCTTCGTGAAGAAGGAGCACCTCGAGAAGACGCAGCGCTTCTACGACAAGTACGGCGGCAAGACGATCGTGCTCGCCCGCTTCGTGCCGATCGTGCGCACCTTCGCGCCGTTCGTCGCCGGCATCGGCAAGATGCCGTACTCGCGCTTCTTCATGTTCAACGTCGTCGGCGCCTTCGCGTGGGTCATCATCTGCGTCGTCGCCGGCTTTGCCTTCGGCCAGATGCCGTTCGTGAAGAAGAACTTCGAGCTCGTCATCCTCGCCATCATCTTCCTGTCGGTTCTTCCCATCCTGATCGAGGCCATCAAGGCGCGGAAGCCGGCGGACCCGAAGGACCCCAAGGTCCCGGCCGCGGGATGACCCCGCTCGAGCGCGTGCAGGCCGCGGCCGGGCGGCTCAAGGTCTTTCCCCTGCCGTCGCTCGTCTTGTTCCCGGGCACCGCGGTGCCGCTCCACATCTTCGAGCCCCGCTACCGCGCGATGGTCAAAGACGCGCTCGACGGCGACGGAGTCTTCGCGCTCGCCCAGGTCCCCCAGGCCGCGCTGCACGAGCTCGACGGCAGCCCTCCGCTGCACCCGATCGTGAGCGCCGGCGTCATCTCGCTGAACGAGCAGCTCCCCGACGGCCGCTACAACCTCATGCTCACCGGCGTCTGCCGCGCCCGCATCATCGCCGAGCACCCGAAGGACAAGCTCTACCGCGAGGTGCAGGCCGAGATGCTCCCCGACGAAGAGGCCGCCGCCGCCGACGCCGAGCTCTCGCTGCGCCGGGGCGTGCTCGAGCTCGCGGCCCGTCTGCCGCAGAAGGCCGCCGAGAACTTCGTGAAGGTCGCCTCTCGCGCCAGGGGCGGGGGCCTCGCCGACGTCGTCGCGGCCACGCTCGTGAACAACGTCGCCCGCCGCATGGAGCTGCTCGACGAGCTCGACGCCGGCAAGCGCCTCGCCGAGGTGCTCAAAGAGGTCACGGCCGTGATCGCCAGAATGAAGGCGCCGCCCGCGCCCGGCGGCTACCTGAACTGAAGCATGCGCCTCGCCGCCTTGAGCCTGCTGTCACTGTCCGGTATCGCCTCGGCCGCCGAGCCCGAGTGGGAGACGATCATCGAGGGGCCTCCGATCACCGTGAAGAACCGCGCCCGCGAGGGCTCGGACGTGAAGGAGATCTGGGGCGAGGGCGACCTGCAGGCGAGCGCGCTGGACCTCCAGTCGGCGCTGCTCGATCACGAGAACTTCTCGAAGTTCATGCCGAGCGTTCGCTCGGCGAAGGTGATCGGCGCGACCGAGCCCGACGGCAGCTTCTACATGTACACGCAGCTCGGCCTGCCGATGCTGAGCTCGCGCGACTACGCGGTGCGCATCTGGAACGACGAGACCGTGAAGCCCGACGGCACCGGCAGGTTCCGCCAGCACTGGAAGGCCGTGCCGAACAAGGTGCTCGAGGAAGACGGCTACATCCGCGTGAAGGTGAACGACGGCAGCTGGGAGATCACCCCCGCCGGCGACGGCCGCAAGAGCCACGTCGTCTACAAGTTCGCGACCGACCCCGGCGGCATGATCCCCGGCTGGGCGAAGAACCTGGGCAACAAGAAGGCCGTCATCGACGTCATGCAGGCCGTCGAGGCCGAGGCCCAGCGGCGCGCCGCCGAGCGCGCGAAGAAGCAGGGCGCCGCCGGCTCCGCGTCGAAATAGCATCGGCTGGACTTTCAGTGGCCGGGGCGTTGAATTGGCTCCATGCGGCTCGTGAAGGTGGCCCTGGCCTCGGTGAACACGACGGTGGGCGCGTTCGGCGCCAACGTCGACCGTGCGCTGAAGCTCGCGAAGGTGATGAACGACGAGCACGTGACGGTCGCCGTGTTCCCCGAGCAGCTCGTCGGCGGCTACCCGAGCGAAGACCTCATTCAGTGGCATGCGTTCGTCGACCGGCAGTGGGCCGAGCTCGAGCGCTTCGCGAAGGCGACGGCGGCGAGCCCGATGGTGCACGTCGTCGGCGTCGCCGTGAGCCACAAGGGCCTGCGCTACAACTGCGCGGCGGTGGTGGCGGGCGGGCGGGTTCTGGGGCTCGTGCCGAAAGAGAAGCTGCCCACGTACAGCATCTTCTACGAGGGCCGCACGTTCTCGCGCGGCTACCCGGGCATGGACGAGCTGTATCGCGGCTCGGTTCCGCTCGGCGACCAGGTGTTCTCTTTCGACTTCGGTACGCTGGCCGCCGAGGTCTGCGAAGACCTGTGGAGCGCCGACGGCCCGATGCGCCGCCGCGCCTACGCGGGCGCCGAGCTGATCGTGAACGTGTCGGCGTCGCCGTTCCGCATCGGCGTCGAGGGCACGCGGCGCGAGCTGATGGCGACGCGCGCCGCGGACCACCAGTGCACCCTGGCGTACGCGAACCAGGTCGGGAGCAACGACGGCCTCATCTTCGACGGCGGCGGGTTCCTGAACCAGAACGGCCGGCCGGTCGTCGAGGGCGTGCGCTTCAAGGAGGGGCACGTGAGCGCGGTCGTCGACCTCGCGCGCACGTCGCGCCTGCGCACCGAGAACACGACCTGGCGCATGGATCAGGAGCACTGGGCGACCACGCAGAAGCCGATTCCGGTGCGGCAGGTGACGGACTTCAAGACGAAGCGCGAGACGCTGCACTACCCGGCGCCGCCGAACCGCAGCTTCTTTCTGCCGTCGGGGGCCGCGCCGCGCAGCCCGCGCGAGGCGCTGTGCGAAGACGTGCTCGACGCGCTGAGCCTCGGCGTCGGCGACTACTTCGAGAAGAACCGCGTGTTCACGAAGATCGGCATCGCGCTGTCGGGAGGGCGCGACTCGACGCTGACGCTGCTGATCGCGCACCGCTATGCGTGCCGCGCGCGGCCCGACAACCCGGGCTCGCTGATTCAGACGTTCTACATGCCGACGCGCTTCTCGTCGGAGGCCACGAGGAAGGCCGCCGAGGTGATGGCGAAGGAGCTCGGCGTCGGCTTCGCGGTCGTCTCGATCGACGAGGCGTTCGAGCGCGAGATGGAGGCCGCGAAGAAGATGCTCGGCGAGGGCGTCGAGCTCACCGGCATCACGAAGCAGAACATTCAGGCGCGGCTGCGGGCGCAGCGCATGTGGAACTGGGCGAACACGTCGAACGGGCTGTTTCTGCAGACGGGGAACATGAGCGAGAAGGCCGTCGGCTACACCACCATCGGCGGCGACCTGATGGGCGCGCTCGCCGTGATCTCGAACCTGCCGAAGACGCTCGTCGTGTACCTGCTCGAGTACCTGCAAGAGAAGCACCGCTACGAGGGCATCGGCCTCGTGACCGCGAAGCCCGCCGGCCCGGAGCTGCAGCCGAACCAGGTCGGGGAGGAAGAGCTGATGCCGTTCCCGGTGCTCGACGCGTGCTTCTACCTGTTCGCGGGCGAGAAGCTCTCGCCGGCCGAGCTGCTCGCGGCGCTGGTGCCGATGTTCCCCGAGCGCGGGGCGGCGGCGCTGAAGGGCGACGTCGAGAAGTTCGTGCGGCTGTTCACGCAGAGCATCTACAAGTGGGTGCAGTCGCCGCTGTCGCTGCACGTCGGCAACCTGGACCTGGACCGCGAGAGGGCGCTGCAGCTGCCGGTCGTGACGAAGACCGAGTGGTAGCGTTAACGCTCGCCAGGGCTCGATCGTCTGTGTTTCCGTGAGCCTGGTGCTGGCGCTTCCCCTGGGTTTGATGGCCGTGGACGACGTGGCGAAGGCGCGTGCGGGCGACCGCAGGGCGTTCGGGCGCCTGTTCGAGCGGCACGCGCGCATGGTGCACGGCGTGCTGCTCGCGCGCGTGCAGAAGGCCGACGCCGACGACCTCGTGCAGGAGGTCTTCATGACCGCGCTGCACCGGCTCGCGGCGCTGAAAGACGAGGCCAGCCTCGGCGGCTGGCTCGCGGCGATCGCGCGCAACCGGGCGACCGACTTTCTGCGGGGCCGCCCGCAGCTGGTGCCGCTGCCCGAGACGCTCGAGGTCGTCGACCCGCGCCGCGCCGAGGTCTCGCAGGTGCTGGCGCTGATCCGCTCGCTGCCCGAGGCCTACCGCGAGCCGCTCGCGCTGCGGCTCGTCGAGGGCCTCACCGGGCCCGAGATCGCCGAGCAGGTGGGCCTGACGCCCGAGTCGGTGCGCGTGAACCTGTGCCGGGGAATGAAGCTCCTGCGCGAGCGCATGGGGCTGCAGCCGCAGCCGGGAGAAGACGTATGAGCTACCTCTACGACAAGCAGGGCGAGGGCGACCCCGACCTGGTGGCGCTCGAGCAGCGCCTCGCAACCGCGGGGTATCAGCCGCGACGCCCGGGGCGGCGGTGGCCGGTCGCGGTGGCGGCGGGGCTCGCGATCGCGGCCTCGGCGCTGTTCGTGGTGATGCCGCGGGGCCCCGCGCTGCCGGTGACGACGGCCTCGGGCGAGCAGAGCACGCTCGCGGTGGGCCGCTGGCTCGAGACGCAGGAGCAGTCGACGATCGCGGTGGCGGACATCGGCCGCGTGACGGTGGAGCCCAGCTCGCGGGTTCGTGTCGTCGAGACCCACGCGCAGCGGCACCGCCTCGAGCTCGAGAAGGGCGCGCTGCACGCGAAGGTGACCGCGCCGCCGCGGCTGTTCGTGGTCGACACGCCGTCGGCGCAGGCCGTCGACCTCGGCTGCGAGTACGACCTCGCGGTGGAGGCGAGCGGCTCGACGCGGCTCGTGGTGACGCACGGCGAGGTCTCGCTCGAGGGGGCGGGCGTGTCGTCGCGCGTGTCGGCCGGAGCGCAGGCCCGGTCGGTGAAGGGCAGGGCGCCGGGCGTGCCGCGCTCGCTGAAGTCGGGCGCCCTCGTCAACGCGGCGCTCGACGCCTACGAGGGGGGAGCTCCGGTGGAGCCGGTGCTGACGCAGGCCGAGGCCGTCGACGCGGTGTCGCTGTGGAACCTGCTCGCGCGGGTAGACGCTGCGCAGCGCGCGGCGGTGCTCGATCGCCTGCTCGAGCTCACGCGCGCCGAGGGAGTCGATCGCGCGAAGGTGCTCGCGCTCGATGCGGCGGCGATGGAGCAGCTGTGGGAGGCGTTTCCGTAGCCCGGGCTCAGCGGACGCCGAGCACGAGCGACGGCTGCACGTCGTACTTCACGAGCATACTGCGCGGCATCGGCGGCCCGATGACGAGCTCGGCGTGAATCATCAGCGACGCGCCCTCGCCGCGCTCGACCTGCGCCTTCACCTCTTCGAGCGCGATGCCCTGCAGCCTCAGCGTGAGCGGCAGCCGCTGCAGCGCCTCCACGCCGATGACGAGCTCGTCGCCGATCACGATCGTGCCCGACCGCAGCCGCTCGGGCCCGAGCCTCTCGTTCCGGTCGGCGTCGGTGAAGCTGAGCTCCTTCACCTCGAGGTCGATGGCCTTCACGGCGTCATCGAGCTTCGAGAGCTCCTGCCTCGTCGCCATGACGACGGCCCGGTTGAACGTCACCCGGCAGTCGACGGTCTCGCACGCCCGGTTGGACGACAGCGCGACCTTCGTCTCTCCCCTGATGGGAGAGAGGCCGATGCTCTGGCCCACCTTCAGCTCCGCCCCACACGCGCTCAAGACCAGCAGCGCGCCCACCCACCCCATTCGCCCCATACCCGCCACCCTCCGGTGGAGGTACGTAATGGCGGGCTCGGGGCGCCGCTACGTGCGGATCGGGATGTTACTGGCCGAGGTTCACCGTGCCGGTGCCGAGCACCAGCGTCGGCTGCGCCTTGTAGACGACCTTCAGCTGCGCGGGCAGCGGCGGCATCTTGGCCACGGTCAACACCGCGGTCGCGTGCACGCTCGCGGGCTGCCGGGCGTCGACCTTCACCTTGATGGTGTTCAGCGCGGCGCCGGACAGCGTCACCGTAGCGGGCAGCGTCGAGAGCGTCGACTTGTCGGCGACCTGCTGGCCCTCGACGTTGAGCGCGAGCGACTTCACGCGGGAGCTGTCGTTGTAGTCGAGCGGCATGTCGTTCATCGCGTCGGAGAACGCGAGCGTCTCGACCTTGATCTCGATCTTCTGCACGAGGTTCCCCGCACCCTGCAGGTCGGGGATCTGCTGGTAGTCGGAGGCGCGGACGACCTCGACGACCTGATCGAACGCGTACTCGCAGTCGGCGCCACCGTTCACGTCCTTCGTCGTCACCGTGTAGTTGCCGTCGGTGATCGGCATGCCGCAGACGAGGGTGCCGACCGAGAAGGTGCGGTCACCCTCGATCTTGGGAATCTTGCCTTCGCCGACGCGAACCTCGGGCGACGCGCCGCAGGCCATCAGCAGGGCCGCTCCGGCCCAGAGCAGACGTTGGAACATGATGGAAACCCCTTCCTTCTTCACGAATCAGCCGCTCGGCCGCGGCGACACGGTACTGTAACAAGGGTGGCAGTGGCCTCCGTCAACTTCTCCATGGCGCGCCTGTCGGCGGTGCTGGGTGCATGTGCGCTGGCGCTGGCGGTGGTGCTGCTGCTCGCCGCGGGCTTCGGAGAGCAGACCCTGTCGCTGCCCGAGGTTCTCGACGAGGGCTCGACGGCGCGGTCGATCATGCTCTCGATTCGCCTGCCGCGCGTCGCGCTCGCGGCGCTGGTGGGCGCGAGCCTCGCCGCCGCCGGCTGCGCCCTGCAGGCGCTGACGCGCAACCCGCTCGCCGACCCGTTCGTGCTCGGCGTCTCGGGCGGCTCGGCGCTCGGCGCCACGCTCGCCCTCGCGCTGGGGCTGTCGGCGCTGACGCTGCTCCCCGGCCTCTCGGCCACGAGCCTGTTCGCGCTGGCCGGTGCGTTCGGGGCGACCGCGCTCGTCATGGCGGTCGGGCGGCTGTCGCGCGGCGGGCCGCACGCCACGCTGCTCGCCGGAGTCATCTTCAACTCGTTCGCGCTGGCGGCGGTGCTGTTCGTGAAGGCGCTGGTGGCGCCCGATCAGCTCGGCGAGGTGCTGTACTGGCTCGCGGGCCGGCTCGGCCACGAGCAGCCGGCGACGCTGGTCGCCGCCACCGCGCTCGAGGCCGTCGCGTTCGCCGCGCTGTGGGTGCTGTCGGGGCGCTTGAACCTGCTCATGCTCGGCGACGACGACGCGGCGTCGCTCGGCGTCGACGTCGCGCGAACGCGGGTGCAGGTGCTGCTCTCGACGTCGCTGGCCGTCTCGGTCGCGGTCGCGGTCTCGGGGCTCGTGGGCTTCGTGGGCCTGCTCGTGCCCCACGTGGTGCGGCTGATGTTCGGCGCCGACAACCGCGTGCTGCTGCCGGCGAGCGCGCTGTGCGGCGCGGCGTTCCTCGCGCTCGCCGACCTGCTCGCTCGCCTTTCGTTTCGCGCGTTCAACCAGGAGCTGCCCGTCGGCGTCGTCACCGCGCTGCTCGGCGGGCCGCTGTTCCTCGCGCTGCTGGTGCGCTCTGCGCGGCTCAATCAGGGCTGACAGACCGACGGTGCGGGCATCGGGCTGCAGCCGCCCAGCGGCATGAGCATCACCGTGTCGATGGTGTTGGGGCCCGCGTTCAACGTGAGCTGCCGGCTGTACACCTGCCAGCCGGTCTTGCCGATCGCGACGGTCTGCGGCCCGGGCGTGATGTCTTCGACCTTGTAGAAGCCCGTCTTGCCCGTGTCGGAGCACACGCTCCTGCCGTCGACGGTGACGCGCGCGTCGAGCGGCCCGCCGGTGCACCCGTTCAGCACGCTGCCGGTGAGGCTCGCGCCACGCACGCACTGGTCGCCGGCGCAGAACTCGCCGGGCCGGCACGCGTAGCGCCCGCACTCGTTCGGCTCGAGCACGATGTCGCGCAGGTTCGCTCCGCTCTCGAGCTTGAAGAACAGCGAGGCCGGCGCGAAGCCGTGCACCGAGGCGCTGCCGGTCGCTTCGATCGCGACGAGGCCGTCGACGCGGTACGTGCCGTCGTCGCGGCTGACGCCGGAGCGGCCGCCGACCAGCACGGTGGCGCCGGGGAGCGGCGCGCCGGTGCGGCCGTTCATCACGAGCCCGTAGACCCAGGTCGTCGAGCGGTTCTGCAGGCCGGAGAAGTCGTCCGCGCGCAGCGGCTCGACGTTGCCGCAGGCGGCGCAGAGCAGGCCGAGGGCGATCACCTTCTCCATGACACCCCCAACGATACCAGAGGGCTGACGAACGGCGTCCGCACGCCCCCGAGCGCGGGGAACATGAGCTCGCCGCGCACGTCGGCGAGCAGCGAGAACCCGGCGACGAAGGGGACCTCGAACCGCAGGCCCATCACGGCGAGCGGCATGGTCCAGTCTCCTCGCGTCATCGGCCCCTGCTGGCGCAGCACCGCCTGCACGCCGAGGCCGAAGTGCGGCTGCAGCTCGAGCGGGCCGGTGGCGAAGCGGGCGCCGGCCTCGAGCAGCACGCCGCCGCGGCGCAGGCTGACGTCGAGCAGCGTCGCGCTGTGGAAGCTGACGCGGGCGCCCGCGAAGAAGCGGCCGAGCGAGCGGCGGTACCCGAGCTCGGCGCCGTGCTCGGCGGTGAGGATGCCGAAGGGAACCGGGTCGATGGAGTACGCCACGTCGACGGCGTTGGCCCAGGGCCCGGCCTGCGACGTCTGCACGCCCGACTGGTAGCCGGCGCTCAGCGCGTTGACGACGTCGCTGCTGAAGGGGCTGCCGAAGCCGTCGAGCTCGTCATCGCCGCCGCGCGCGGCGACCGGGGCTTCGGCGAACGCGCCGGGCTCGACGCGCACCTGGGCGCCGGCGGGCACCTCGACCTCGGCGGCGCCGGTCGCCCGCTCGACGCGGTAACGGCCCGGCGGCAGCGCGAGCCGGGCCGCGAGCCCGGCGGGCTTGTTGAGCTCGGCGACGACGTGGCTCGAGGGCAGCGACCGCACGCGCAGGCGGCCGGAGAGCTTCGGGTCGAGCTGCAGGCCGGTGCGGCCGGAGAGCTCGAGCACGGGCGCGCGCAGGTCGCCGCCGGGGGCCTCGAACCACGGGCGCTGCCCGAACAGCCGCTCGGTGTGGAACGCGACGAACGCGGCGAGCTCGCCGAAGCGCACGGTGCCGTCGGCGTCGGCGTCGGCGGCTCCGGCGAGGCCGCTCGCGAGCACGTGCGAGAAGTAGCCGCCGCCGAGCGACACCGCTTCGCCCGCGCTCTGCGTCGAGCTCGCGGCGGTGAGGATGCCGAGCGGGCTCGCGTCGGCGGCGCGCTCGAGCGCGCGGGCCTCGGCGGTGAAGTCGCCGCCGCCGCGCTCGGCGAACAGGCTCTGCGAGCGGCAGGCGTCGAGGAAGAGCACCGCGGTCTCGGCGTCGAGCGCCGAGAACGCAGCGCGGAGCTCGCGGCCGGTGAACGCGGCCTCGTCGCCGCCCTCGGGCTGCAGCAGGAAGCGGCCGGGCAGGCCGTGGCCCGCGTAGACGAAGAAGACGCGCGCGCGGCGGCCCTGGGTGCGCTCTTTGAGCGCGTCGATCGCGGCGAGGAGCGCGGTGCGGGTGGGGGACGTGGCCTGGGGCAGCGGCTCGTGGGCGGCGGCGCGCGTGGCGTCGTCGGGGTCGGCGAGCAGCCAGAGGTGATCTTCTGGCGCGAGGCCCTTGAACCAGCGGTGGAAGCGCAGCGCGTCGTCGTCGGCGAAGCGCAGCGGAGGCAGCGCGGGCCCGTCGCCGGCGGGGCGGCCGCCGTTGTAGCCGACGATGATGGCGTAGACCTCGGGAGGCGCCTGCGGCTCGGGCGTAGCGGCGGCGCTCGCGAGCAGCAGGGCCGCCGCGATCACGGCGACACCAGCAGGGTGCTGCAGTACTTCGTGGCTCCGGCCTTCACGGCGTCGTCGAGCGTGGCGGCGCCGGGCGGCGCGGCGGCGGCGCAGACCTCGATGTTGCCGGGGCCGAAGCCGCCGACCATGAACGGCTTGCCGACCGGGGCGAGGTCGACCGCGCTGCCCTCGGCGCGCGCGGCGAGCGTCTTCACCGCGCCGCGCGACTCGACCACGAGCCGCGTGGTGCCGGGCTTCACGAAGTACTGGAGCTCGGAGCGCAGGCCGACGCTCGCCTCCTTCGAGCCCGGGAAGTCGGCGATGAGCCGCACCGGCTGGCCCGGAGCGTCCTTCCCGTAGACGCGCAGCGAGAACGGCGCTTCGCCGCCGGGGTCGCCGGTGCCGCGGAGGATCACCTCGGGTTCACGCGGCCTGAGGTTCACCGCGACGATCGCGAGGAGCAACGCCGCGACGGCACCGATCGGCAGCCAGAGGAGCTTGCGGTCGTTCTCGCGCGGCAGCGCAGCGAACAGCCGCTCTCGCTCGCGCGCCGAGCCGTCGTCTCCCAGCGCCCTCGCCGTGCGCTCCAGCAGGTCGTAGTGCGCGCGGCACTCGTCGCAGCCGCGCAGGTGGGCGCGCACGGTCTCGTCGACGTCGCCGGCCTCGATGCGGTCGCGGAACAGGGCGAGGCTCACGGGCGCGACTCCTTCAGGAGCGCGACGAGCCGTTCGTCGCGCGAGGCGGCGAGCAGCACCTTCTGCTTGAGGTACTTCGAGCGGCGCTCGTCGCAGCCCAGCTCCCGGGCCACCTCGGCGTGAGAGCGCTGCTCGACGAAGACGAGCTGCAGGGCGCGGGCCTCGTCGGGGGGCAGCGTGGCGGCGAAGCGGGCGACCTCGGCGCGCAGCGCGGCGGCGTGCACCGAGTCGTCGGGGCCGGGCGCGTCGAGCCACAGGGCGTCGGAGACGTCGTCGACCGGAACGTCGGAGGAGGGGCGGCGCGAGGCGGCGCGCAAGAGCTCGCGGCAGCGGTTCGCGCACAGCGCGCGCAGCCACGGCAACAGCGGCCCCTTCGCGGGGTCGTAGAGCCGCTGGCTGCGATGGGCGGTGAGCCACACTTCCTGCACTGCTTCCTCCTGCTCGAATGGACTGTCGAAGAACCTTCTGACCCAGCGCCTCACGGTGGCCGCGTGCGCGGTGTAGACCTCGGCGAACGCGTCGCGCCCGCCCCGCGCGAAACGGGCGTCCATGAGGCTCGCTGTTCCGTCGGCCACGCCCGTTTCTCACTCGTATGCCGGGCCCATTAAAAGGGACAAATCGCCGGCCTCGACGAGCTTCCACCGGGCCTCGGTGTGATCCGCCACGTAGAAGAAGTCGGTCGGGACGAAGAACGCGGGCTCGGCGAACCAGAGCAAGAAGCCGCCGTCGGGCAGCTCGCGGTACGTGAAGTGCTCGGGAACCGGCCCTGCGTCGCGCGACGCCAGGAAGCGCTCGCCGGCGGCCTTGCGCTCCTTCGTCGTCGAGTGGCTCGCGGCCTGCTGCAGCCCGTAGAACCCGCACATGCCGAGGCAGGGCACGAGCAGCAGCACGCCGAGCAGGCGCCTCATACCGAGACGCCGAAGTCCCGCAGCGCCTGGTTGAGCGAGGTCTTCTTGTCGGTCGAGGCCGTGCGCTGGCCGATGATCAGCGCGCACGGAGTGAGGTACTCGCCGGCCGCGAACTTCTTCGGCCGCATCCCGGGAATGACGACGCTGCGCGCGGGCACGCGGCCCTTCGTGACGACCTCGGCCGGGCCGGTGACGTCGACGATCGGCGTCGACGCGGTGAGCACGACGCCGGCGCCGAGCACGGCCTCTTCTTCGACGACGACGCCCTCGACGACGACGCAGCGGCTGCCGATGAACGCGCCGTCTTCGACGATGACCGGCGAGGCCGAGGGCGGCTCGAGCACGCCGCCGAGGCCGACGCCTCCGGAGAGGTGCACGTTGCGGCCGACCTGTGCGCAGCTGCCGACGGTGGCCCAGGTGTCGACCATGGTGCCGCTGCCGACCCACGCGCCGATGTTGACGTAGCCGGGCATCACGACGACGCCCTTCTCGAGGAAGGCGCCGTAGCGCACGGTGCCGGGCGGCACGACGCGGACGCCGGCGGCCTCGAGGTTCGTCTTGAGCGGCACCTTGTCGTGGAACTGAAAGGGCCGAAGCTCCAGGACCTGCATGGGCTGCGTGGCGAAGTAGAGGAGAATGGCCTCCTTCACCCAGGCGTTGACCGTCCACCCGGCCGCGCCCTTCTCGGCGACGCGCAGCGCTCCGGCGTCGAGCTTCGCGATGGTCTCGCGCACGGCCTCGGCGTGGGCGCCGGTCTTGAGCAGCGCGCGATCTGCGAACGCGGCGGAGACGAGGTTCTTCAGCTCGGCGTCGGTCATGAAGGTGGAACTACCACATAGATCGACGCGGGCAGCCGTACGTTGAAGTCCCCGTGCTCACGCTCGTCGCCGCCCTGCTGACCGCCTCGCCCGTGCTCCCGGCACCGGGGTTCCTCGACGTGCCCTCGGGCTACCGTTTCGAGCTGCCGGGCGCGAACGCGACCGTCACGGTGGACGCGGGGCAGTCGCTGCGCGTCCAGGACCTCGCGAAGTACGGCACGGGCGAGAGCGGCATCGGCTACATCGATTGGCAGTGGAACGCGGGTCACAACCCCGACGGCACGAAGCTCACGTTCAGCCGCCCGCTGTCGTTCTTTGCGCTGCGCGCCGGCGACTACGGCGGCGATGACGACGGCGTGCTCGAGCTCGTCGCCTACGACTGCGACGGCCGCGAGCTGGCGCGCGCGGCGCAGGCGTGGAGCACGCGCTCGCCGCCGTTCGACACGCTGCAGGTCCGCGCGCGCGGCATCTGCTCGGTGCGCTACCGCTCGGGCGGCCAGTACGCGGGCAGCACGTTCATCACCGGCTTCCGCGGCGAGTAGCCGTCACGTGCCGAGGTAGTGCAGGGCGAGCTCGCGGCGGTGCGGCGAGTGCCGGTGCTCCCACACGTAGACCGCCTGCCAGGTGCCGAGCTGCGCCTTGCCGGCCCGCACCGGAATCGACAGCTGCGTCTGGGTCAGCGCCGAGCGCACGTGCGCCGGCATGTCGTCGGGCCCTTCGGCGTCGTGCTCGAACATCGGGTCGCCGTCGGGCGCGAGCTTCGCGAAGATGCGCTCGAGGTCCGACCGCACCGTCGGGTCGGCGTTCTCTTGCACGATGAGGCTCGCGGAGGTGTGGCGGATGAAGACGGTGAGCAGCCCGTCGTTCGCGCCGACCTGCGAGAGCCAGCGCTGCAGCTCGCTGGTGGCGTCGGTGAAGCCGCGGCCCTTCGTCGCGACCGTCAGCGTGTGGAGTGATTGTTTCAAGCTCATGGTCGAACCGTCCGTGTCTCCCCCGTCCAGAGATGCGTCACTTCGAGCGGCTTGCCGCACAGGCGCGCGAGCTCGCGGCCGAGCGGCAACAGCAGCGCCTCGGTCGCGTCGGCGGCGTCGTCGGGGCCCCACGCGTCGGGCGCGTCGAGCCGGGTGCCGTCGGCGAGCACGAGCTCGAGCGTGGCCCAGCTGCGCGGGTCGCGCGCGTTCGGGCCCGCGCCGCGCCGGACGTTGAGGGCCAGCGCCTTCACCGCCGACAGCGGCTCGATGCGCAAGCCCGCGAACGTCTTGCGCGCGCTGAAGCCCGACACGAGACCCGCGCCGGCGTCGACGGCGAGGTGCACGCGGGTGGCCGCGCGCCGCGCGGTGCGCAGCATGGCGATGAGGCCGAGCAGCACCACGACGGTGAGCAGCAGGATGATGGGCGCCATCACCCAGAACAGCTCCTCGCCTCCTTGCGTGTAGCTCGACGAGAGCACGAGGATGAGCGTGGTCGCAGCTCCGACCACGAACAGCTGGCGGCCGGCCTCGCGCAGCTCGACCTTGCCGGCGCGAGCGAGCGTGAGCCGCTGCCCCGGCTCGAACGCGGTGACGGCCCAGCCTCCGGGCAGCGGGGAACCCGCGGTGAATCCGGCATCTTGGGGGGGCTTCGAAATGGCTCGGCCTCTCGGACGTTCTCTCTCACATGAAGTGGGCTGCCGTGCGCAATTTCCTCAAGGACTCTTCGGTGGCGAAGTGGCGCAAGGCGCTGCTGCTGGGCGCGGTCGCCTACGCGGTCTTTCCGTTCGACGCGGTGCCCGACACGATTCCACTGCTCGGGTGGCTCGATGACGTGGGGGTGCTGACGCTGGCGGCGGGCGCGGTGTGGCGAGATGTGAAGCGGCACGCGGCCTGGCTTTCGGAAGGCGAAAGCGCGTAAGTCGCGCGCGTGCGCTTCCTACTGATCGCCGCCGCGGGGCTCGCGGTGGTGTGGCCCAGACCCGCGAGAGCTTGAGGTGTGACTGCGCCCGTCGGTCCGACGGGCCTCGCGCAGCGCTGCACCGGCAAGCACCAGGAGCCTGAAGAGCGGCCGAAGACCCGCTTCGCGCTCGGCGTCGCGGGCGCCCAGACCACGCTGCTGCTGTTCGGCCGCGTGCGCGTCGAGCAGCTCGCGGCCACCGCGGTGCTGCAGCTGCACGTCGGCGCGCGCGGTACGCTCTCGTTCGGCGGAGGCGCGCTCCTCGGCGGCACGCTGTTCAGCGACCTCGGCCAGTATCACCTCGGGCCGGGTGGGACGACGTCGGTCGGCTACTCGCAGCTGCTGCTCGAGCCGAGGGGCGCGGTGCCGTTCGTGCAGCTCTCGGGCTCCCTCGCGATGACGCAGGCGCCGACGCGTGCGGGGCCCTACACCGCCATCGACGCCCGCGCGGGCGTCGCCGCGGGCTGGCTGCTGTGGGACCGGTTCTCGCCCTACGCCACCCTGCGCGTGTTCGGCGGCCCCGTCTTCTGGAACGGAGCGATGGGCGGCGACCTGTACCACTTCCAGCTCGGCGCCGGCTTCGTGCTCGGGCTGCCCGGCGGCTTCGACCTCGTCGCCGAGTGCGTGCCGCTCGGCGAGCAGTCGCTCTCGGCCGGCTTGGGGTTCAGCTTCTAGATCGGGCGTACAATCCGCGCCGTGGTCCGGTCCCTCTCCATCGTGATGTGCGCGGGTGTGCTCAACGCGTGCATCATCGACACGAAGCTCGAGGAGAAAGACTTCGTCTGCGGCACCAACGACGACTGCGTGAGCGGCTACGTCTGCTTCGAGCGCGTGTGCATCACCCGCGAGGAGTTCTTCAGCCGCGACGCCGGCCGCGCCGGCGGCAGCGGTGGAGGCTCGGGCACCGCGGGCGGCAGTGGCGGCGCCGGGGGTGGCTGTACCCTCGAGTGCCCCACGTTCGACGGCGGCCCGGACTCGGGCGAGCCGGACGGCGGCGAGCCGGACGCCGGAGCGCCCGACGGAGGCGTCCCCGACAGCGGCGTCGCCGACAGCGGCGTCCCCGACAGCGGCACGCCCGACGCCGGCTGCGATGCGGGCACGGGCGTCGAGGTCTGCGGCGACGGCATCGACAACAACTGCAACGCGCAGGTCGACTGCGCCGAGCTGAGCTGCGCGATGATGAGCTGCGGCCTCAACGGTCGCGTCTGCACCGGCCTGATGTGCACCTGTGGCGGCGGCGGCACTCCGGAAGCGAGCGAGCTCACCTGCAACGACATGCGCGACAACGACTGCGACGGACAGTTCGACTGCGCAGACACGAGCTGCAGCGGGCGTACCTGCGGCGCGAACGGGCGCACCTGCTCCGGTACGAGCTGCACCTGCAGCGGCAACGGCGGCACCGCGCAGACCTTCGAGACGACGTGCAGCGACACGCGCGACAACGACTGCGACGGCCTGACCGACTGCGCGGACTCGAGCTGCAGCGGCCGCAGCTGCGGCGCGAACGGGCGCACGTGCTCGGGCACGAGCTGCCAGTGCAGCGGCAACGGCGGCACGCCGCAGACGAACGAGACCACGTGCAGTGACGGCGACGACAACGACTGCGACGGCCTGGCCGACTGCGCCGACACCCAGTGCGCGGGCCAGAGCTGCGGAGCGAACGGGCGCACCTGCGCGGGCACCAGCTGCACCTGCAGCGGCAACGGCGGCACGGCGCAGGCCACCGAGACGAGCTGCAGCGACGGCTTCGACAACGACTGCGACGGGCTCGCCGACGCGATGGACCCGAGCTGCATGACGGCCGGGCCGGACGGGGGCTACACCTCGGGCACGTCGCCGCAGGTCTTCGTCGACGCGTGCTCGCAGGCCGGCTCCACGCGGCACACGTTCGGCGACGCCGACGACGACGTCACCCCGGTGCTCGCGCTGCCGTTCGCGTTCGACTTCTACGGCGTGCCCGTGACGCAGTACTGGGTCACCACGAACGGCTACCTCGGCTTCGGCGGTTCGACGAACCTGACGACGAACGGCAACTGCCTGCCGTCGCCGTTCGCGCCGCGGCCGGGCATCTACGCCGACCTCGACGACCTCATCTCGACGAACGGCCTGTGCACCGCCGTCACCGGTACGGCCCCCAACCGCAAGCTGGTCATCACGTGGCCGAACATGAGCCACTTCAACTACGGCGGCGTGAGCTTCACGTTCTCGGTGCTCCTGTCCGAGACGACGAAGACGATCGATCTCGTGTACTCGACGATGACGGGCACGGCGCAGGCGCGCGGAATCGACGCCGTGGTCGGCATGCAGAACGGCGACGGCTCGAGGTTCAACGAGCTCGCCTGCTTCCAGTCGGGTTATCTCATGACGGGGCTCGCGATTCGCTTCACGCCGAATTGACGCTCGACTAAAGGTCAGCGGCATGACGCGACGCGCTCTCGCTGTCGCCGCGATGTTGCTCGCGGCGTGCCCGAAGGAAGTGCCTCCCTCCGAAGAGACGAAGCCGGCCCCGGAGCCGGTCGACGCCGGCCCGACGCCCGCGCCGGAGCCCGAGGCGCCTCCGCCCCCGAAGGTGCAGCTGCCTCCTCCGCCCGAGATTCCGCTCGCGCCGGCGCACCTGTCGGACGTGCCCGACAGCACCGACAACCCGACGACGCCCGAGAAGGTCGCGCTGGGCCACCAGCTGTTCTTCGACCCGCGCGCGTCGAAAGACGGCTCGATGTCGTGCGCGTCGTGCCACGTGCCCGAGAAGTCCTGGGCGAGCTCGAACCCCACCGACGCGAAGGTCGGCGGCGCGATGAACAAGCGCAACTCGCCGACGGTCGTGAACCTCGCGTACCACACGACGTTCTACTGGGACGGCCGCATGCCGACGCTCGAGGCCGTGTGCAACGCCGCGTGGAAGGGCCAGCTCGGCGCCGACCCGGCCGCCGTCGCCGCGAAGCTGAACGCGAACGTCACGTACAACGCGCTGTTCCACCGCGCGTTCAAGGAAGAGGCGACGACCGACAACATTCCGAAGGCGTTCGCCGCGTTCCTGCGCGTGCTGAAGTCCGGCAACTCGGCGTTCGACAAGTCCGAGGCCGGCGACAAGAAGGCGATGTCGCCCGACGCTCAGAAGGGCTGGGAGCTGTTCAAGAAGTCGGGCTGCATCGCGTGCCACATTCCGCCGCTGTTCACCGACTTCGACTACCACGCGGTCGGTGTCGGCAACGAAAAGCCCGAGGCCGAGCGCGACCCCGGCAGGAAAGACGCGACGAAGGCCGACGAAGACTTCGGCAAGTTCAAGACGCCGACGCTGCGCGGCGCGGCGCTCTCGGGCCCGTACTTCCACGACGGCTCGAGGAAGACGCTCGAAGAGGCCATCGAGTACATGGCCTCGGGTTTTTCGAAGGTGAAGGGGCCGAAGCTCGACGAGCGGCTGAAGCCCGCGAAGCTGTCGAAGAAAGACGTCGCGCAGGTGAAGGCGTTCATCGAGGCGCTGAACGGTGAGACCACGTTCGGCGCGACGAAGCCGGAGCTTCCCCCCGAGTGAAGCGCGCCGTCGCCGTCACGCTCGCGCTGTTGCTGGCCGGCTGCCCCAAGCGCACCGGGGGCGGCCAGCCCGCGGTCGTGGTCATCGCGATGCGCATTCGCACCGGCGACCCGAAGCTGCCCGTCGTGCAGGCGATGGCGCTGAGGGACGGGCGCATCATCAAGCTCGGCTCGCGCGCCGAGGTGCTCGCGGTGGCCGGCGAGGGCGCGATCGTCGACGAGTTCCCCTCCGGCGTCGTCGTGCCCGGGCTCGTCGACGCGCACGGCCACCTCATGGGCCTCGGCGAGGCGCTCGCCCAGGTCGCGCTCTGGGAGGCCACCGACGAGAACGACGCCGTGCGAAGGCTCAAGGCCGCGGGCCCCGACGCCCGCCAGGGCGACTGGGTGATGGGCCGCGGGTGGGATCAGAACAAGTGGCCCGGCGGCCAGTTCCCCAGCCGCTGGGCGCTCGACGCCGAGCTCGAGCGTACGCCCGTGTTCGCGAGCCGCGTCGACGGCCACGCCGCGTGGGTGAGCGGCGAAGCCCTCAAGCGGGCGCGCATCACGAAGGACACGAAGGACCCGCCCGGCGGCCGCATCGTGCGCGACAAGACCGGTGAGCCTACCGGCGTGCTCATCGACAACGCGATGGAGCTCGTGCGCTCGAAAATTCCCCCGCCCACCGACGAGCAGCTGAAAGGCCGCCTCAAGGCCGCGATCGAGACGTGCGCGCGCGTCGGCCTCACCGGAGTGCACGACGCGGGCATGAGCATGGCCGTCTTCGAGCAGCTGCAGCGCTGGGACCTCGCCGGCGCGCTGCCCATTCGCGTCTACGCCATGGCGAACGGGCAGGGCGACGACCGCGACCTGTTCCTCGGGCGCGGGCCGTTCAAGGGGCGGCACCTCACCATGCGCGCCGTGAAGCTCCTCGCTGACGGAGCGCTCGGCAGCCGCGGCGCCGCGCTCTTCCAGCCGTACTCCGACGAGCCGTCGCAGTCGGGCCTCATGCTGCTCAAGCGCGAGCTCCTGCAGCAGCGGGCCGAGGCGTTCGCGAGCGCCGGCTTCCAGGTCGCGGTGCACGCGATCGGCGACAAGGCGAACGCCGAGGTGCTCGACCTGCTCCAGACGCTGCCGAAGGGCGGGCGTCACCGCGTCGAGCACGCGCAGGTGCTGCGTGAGGAAGACGTCGGCCGCTTCGCGAAGAGCGGCATCATCGCGAGCTTCCAGCCGACGCACGCCACGAGCGACATGGGCTGGGCCGAGGCGCGGCTGGGGGCGGCGCGCGCGAAGTACGCGTACGCGTGGCGCAGCGTGCTCGACACGAAGGCGAACGTGGCGTTCGGCAGCGACTTCCCCGTCGAGCGGCCCGAGCCGCTGCTCGGCCTCTTCGCCGCGCGCACGCGCACCGACACCGCCGGCAACCCCGCGGGCGGCTGGCACCCGGAGCAGAAGGTGACCGCCGAAGAGGCGCTCGCCGGTTTCACCACGGGCGCCGCCTACGCCGAGCACGCCGAAGACCGCCGCGGCATGCTGCGCGAGGGCTTCGACGCGGACTTCGTGGCGCTCAGTGTCGACCCGGTCGAGGACGCGCCCGAGGCGCTGCTGAACGCGAAGGTTCTGGTGACGGTGGTGGACGGCGTCGACGTGTGGCGCGACCCGTCACTGCGCGGGCAGTGACCCCGGGCGGAGCGCCGTCCAGGCCAGCGCGATCGCCACGACCGCCGCGCAGCCGATGACGTTGTACCAGAGGAAGCCGATGTCGCTCGCCGCGAACACGGCGATGACCAGCGCCTGCGCCGCGAGCACCGCGACGAACACCGCCGTGCCGCGAACGCGCTTGGTGAAGAAGCCGACGAGGAACACGCCGAGCATCGGGCCGTAGAAGATCGACCCGAGGATGTTGACGGCCTGGATCAGGTTGTCGAGCCGCGACGCCACCAGCGCGAACCCGATGGCGACGAGGCCCCAGCCGGCCGTGAACCACCGCGTGAGCCTGAGCGCCCGATCGTTGTCGACCTTCGGGTTCAGGCTGCGCTTGTAGAAGTCGACCATCGTCGTCGTGCCGAGCGCGTTCATCGCGCTCGCCGTCGCCGACATCGCCGCGCACAGGATGACGGCGAGCAAGAGGCCCACCAGCCCCGCGGGAAAGCGCGTCATCACGAACGTGAGGAAGACGTAGTCGGAGTCTTTCGTGTTCGCGAGCGGGTCGGCCTTCGCGACGGCCTTCCGCGCCTCGGCGCGCACGTCGCGGTCCTTCGCCTCCACTGCCGCGAGCTCGGCCTGCACCGGCTCGCCCGCGCGCCAGCGGCCGAGCAGCTGCTGCTTCTCGGCGAACAGCTCCTCGTGGCGCTGCTCCAGCGGCGCGATGGCCGGCCGCGCGCGCTCGAGGGCCGCGCGGTTCCAGAACACCGGCGAGGGGTTGAACTGGAAGAACACGAAGACGAAGACGCCGACCGACAGAATCAGCAGCTGCATCGGCACCTTCAAGAGCCCGTTCATCAGCATGCCGAGCCGCGTCTGCGCGAGGCTCTCGCCCGAGAGGTAGCGCTGCACCTGCGACTGGTCGGTGCCGAAGTACGCGAGCGCGACGAACGTGCCGCCGGTGATGCCCGACCAGAACGTGTAGCGGGTGTCGGGCCGGAGCGAGTAGTCGACCGCCTTCAGCTTGCCCATCACGCCGGCGACCGCGACGGCCTCGCCGAGCGACACCGGCAGCTGGCGGATGATGACGGCGACGGCGAGCGCCATGCCCGAGAGCATCACCGCCATCTGCAGCTGCTGGGTCTGGTTGACCGCGCGGGTGCCGCCCGAGACCGTGTACGCGATGACGATCAGGCCGATGGCGACCGTGGTGACGGGCGTCGGCCAGCCGAGAACGGCCGACAGCACGATCGCCGGCGCGTAGATCGAGATGCCGGTTCCGAGGCCGCGCTGCAGGAGGAAGATCGCCGCGGTGAGCTGCCGCGTCTTCAGGTCGAAGCGCTGCTCGAGGTACTCGTACGCGGTGAGCACGCGCGTGCGGTAGTAGATGGGCACGATGGTGGCGCTCAGGATCACCATCGCGATCGGCACCCCGAAGTAGAACTGCACGAAGCCCAGGCCATCTTCGAAGCCCTGGCCCGGCGTCGACAGGAACGTGATGGCGCTCGCCTGCGTCGCCATGATCGACAGCCCGACCGTGTACCAGCGCGAGTCTTCGCCTCCGCGCAGGTAGGTGCCGACGCTCTTGATGCCGCGCGTCTTGTACGTGCCGTACGCGACGATCGCGCCGAGCGTGCCGAACAGCACGAGCCAGTCGACGCCGCTCACCAGGCGACCTTCGACAGCGCGGTGAGCGCGGCGACGGTGACGGCCAGCGCGAGGAGCACCACGGCGTACGCCTTGCGCCAGCGCCGGTCTTCTTCGTCAGCGTCCATGGGCGAGCAGGTTCGCGAAGAGGCGGTAGGCGCCGGGGACTCCGGCCGGCAGCTGGCGGAAGAACGCGAGGCCCGTGTAGATGAACGTGCCCTTGCCGTGCTTCGCGATCAGCAGCGCGCCCTTCTTCGGCTCCTCCTTCGGGTCGTGCATCGAGAGCGGCGCCGCGTAGCGCGGGTCCCACTTGCCGGCGAAGTAGAGCCCGCGCTCCTGCACCCAGCCCTCGAAGTCGGCCGGCCCGAGCGCGTTCGGCTTCGACACCACCGGGTGCTGCTCCCAGACGAGCTCCGCGGTCTCGTCGGTGACGCGGTCGTTCGAGAGCTCGAAGGGGAAGGGCCCGAGGTCGGGCGGCACGTCGCTCAGCCGGTTCTTGGTGTTGTACTGGAGCACCAGCGTGCCGCCCTTCTCGACGTACTGCATGAGCCGCGCGCGGTACGACGGCAGCTTCGGGTTCACGTTGTACGCGCGGATGCCGACGACGATCGCGTCGTAGCCGTCGAGCGGCCTCGCGCGCAGGGCCTCGTCGTCGAGCAGCGTCACCTCGTACCCGACCTGCCTCAAGCTCGCGGCGACCTCGTCGCCGGCGCCGGCGATGTAGCCGATGCGGTTCACGCGCCCGCGCTGCAGCGGAACGCGCACGAGCTTCACGTCGGCCGGAGCCAGCACCGTCTGAACCGGAATGTGCGCGTACTCGACGCGCGTGAGCGTCTGCGCGCCGAGCGAGAGCGTGCCGGTCGAGGCCTTGACGGTCAGGCTCAGCTCGACGCTTTCGCCCTTCTTCGCGAGCGCGTACTTCTGGCTCTGCAGCTCGCCCGACTGCGCGTCCGCGTGCGCGGTGACCGTGACCTTCAGCGTCTTCGGCTTCTCGTCGGCGAACACGAGCAGCGTCGAGTCGGGCTTCACGGTCACCGGCGGCAACAGCTCGACCGGCCGGTAGCGCTCGCCCACGGTCGGGTCGACCCACTTGAACTGCACCTCGCGCCGGAGCGTGAACGCGTCGAACACGAAGTCGGCCCAGGGCGGCTGATCGACCTTCAGCGTCACCTTGCCGGGCTGCGTGACGGTCTGGCCGTCCGAGAGGCGCACCTCTTTCAACTTCAGCGGCGCGTCGGTGCGCACGAGCGCGGTCAGCGTCACCTCGAGCGTGCCGGGCGCCACGACCGCGTACGACGACGCCGCGGCCTCGACGAACACGCCGCCGCACGCGGCGATCAGCCGCTCGAGCTCCGCGACCTTGTGCGGCGGAGCGCCCTTCAATGCCCGCATCGCCTCCAGCGCCTTCAGCAGCACCGGCACCGACGCCGCGGGCTTCTCGGGCCTCCACTCGCGCACCGCCTGCTCGAGCAGCTTCTGCAGCGCTCGAGAGCCGGCGACGCGGTTCCACGTCAGGTCGACGCCGTCGAACAGCGACCTGCCGGGCTCGCCGGCGAGGTGAATCAGCCACTCGTTGCTGGGGCCGTGAATGGGTGCGGCGCCGAAGCCCTGGCTCTTGTGCATCGAGCGGCTCGTCGCGGCGAGCTCGCCGTACGTGAGGCCAAGCACCGGGTTGAACACGCTCGTGTCGATGACGACGCCCTTCGGGTCCTCCTTCCACGAGTTCCACACGATGCGCCTCGCCTGCCACGGCGGCCCGAGCGAAGGCTCGAACGCGGGGTCGGCGGCCGCCTTGAACGCCTCCAGCGCGAGCCGTGCGGAAGCGGTGTGGTGCCCGTGCGTGTCTCCGCCCTCGAGCGCGAAGCGCGTGACGACGACGTCGGGCTTCACGTCGCGCATCACCTTCACGGCGTCGGCGAGCACCTCGTCGTGGTTCCAGCGCTGCAGCGTCTCGTCGACGCTCTTCGAGTAGCCGAAGTCGGCGGCGCGGGTGAAGTACTGCTCGGCGCCGTCGATGCGGCGGGCGGCGAGCAGCTCCTGCGTGCGGATGAGGCCGAGCAGCGGGCCGAGCTCCTGGCCGATGAGGTTCTGGCCGCCTTCGCCGCGCGTGAACGAGAGGTACGCGGCGCGCACCTTCTGCTCGTTCGCGAGCGTCGCGAGCAGGCGCGTGTTCTCGTCGTCGGGGTGGGCGGCGACGTACAGCGCGCTGCCGACGACCTGCAGCTTCTTCAGGTCGGCGTAGAGCTCCGCGCTGCTCTGAGCGGCGAGGAACAGGGTCATGGTGAGCTCGAGCATGGGTGCGGATCTAGAGGAGTGAGCGGTAGAGCTGTTCGTAGCGATCGATCTGCGGGCCGGGCTGCCATTTCGTCTCCGCGGCGGCGCGGGCGGCGGCGTGTGCGTCGCCGGGCTGCTGCAAGAGCGCGATCGCCTTCGCCGCCATGCCCGCGACGTCTCCGACGGGCAGCAGCGCGCCGGTGACGCCGTCGTCGATCAGCTCGGGCAGCCCGCCGGTGCGCGAGGCGATCACCGGTAGGCCGCACGCGAGCGCCTCGAGCGCGGCGAGCCCGAAGCTCTCTGTCTCCGAGGGAAACAGGAAGACGTCGGCGGCCTGCAGCAGCGGCACGACGTCGAGCTGCTCGCCGGTGAACGTGACGGGCACGCCGAGCTCGGCCGCGAGACCCTCGACCGCCGGGCGCTCGGGGCCGTCGCCGATCAGGGTGAGCGTCGCGTCGGGGAGCGTGCGCCGGACCTGGGCATAGATGCGCACCGCGTCGCCGACGCGCTTGAGGGGCCGGAAGTTCGAGTTGTGCACGAGCGCGCGGCCCGGCCGCTTCCCCGCCGCCGGTCTGAAGCGCGCCGTGTCGACGAAGTTCCCGATGACGCGCGGCTCGACGCCGAACGTCTGCTTCGCCTCGGCGGCGAGGTAGCGTGTCGGCGTCGTGACGGCGTCGGCCGACTGGACTCCGAGCTTCAGCACCGGCTGCAGCGCGGGGTCGGCGCCGAGCGTCAGCACGTCGGTGCCGTGCAGCGTCACCACGAGCTTCGGAGCCCTCGCGCCGAGCAGCTGCCGCGCGAGGTGCGCGCTGACCGCGTGGGGGATCGCGTAGTGCACGTGCAGCACGTCGAGGTCGCGGCCCACCTCGGCGAGCTTCGAGGCGAGCGCGAGCGCATACTCGCCGCCGGGGAACAGCGCGTGCACCGGCGTCTCGACGCGGTGCAGCTTCGCGCCGTGCAGCCGCGGCGGAGCGTCGGCGCCGATGAAGCACACGTCGTGGCCGCGCGCGTGCAGCGCCGCCCCGAGCTCGCTCGCGATCACGCCGCTGCCGCCGAGCGAGGCGTGGCAGACGAGGCCGAGCTTCACGGCGTCACGTCCTTCAGCGACGGGCTCCACGGCTCGACGTGTGGCAGCACGTCGAGGCCCGGAAAGCTGGGGAGCCCGAGCACGCGCTCCTGCGGCTCGCCGTTCGGCTCGAGCACGCGCTTCACCTTCGCGAGCCGCTCGGCTCGCACCGCGTCGGCTGTATCGAGGTGGCGGCGGTAGCGGCCGGCGAGGCGCGACGCGGCCCGCGCGATGGTGCCCCTCGTGCGCTTCACCGCGTCGGGCAGCGGCACGGTGGCGAGCGCGTCGTCGGCGGCCTTCACGAGCTGCCGCTCGATCTCTTCCGGCGAAGGGCCCTCGGGCCGCGCGACCGGCTCGAGCTTCTCGAGGAGCCGCTTCGTGCGGTGATCCACCACGCGGAAGCGCGCGCGAGGCACGAGCATCGGCATGGGGATGCCGAAGTGCGCGTACAGCGGCTGGAGCTGCGCGAAGTAGTTGAGCTCGCCCGGGCCGCCGACGATCGCCGCGGTGGGAAGCCACGTGTCCTGCAGGATCGGCCTCAGCAGCGCCGACGTGCTGAAGAACCCCGAGAGCCCCTTCTCATCGCCCGTGAGCCGGTGCCGCGGGCCGCGAGGCCCCTCAGGATGAAAGAACGACAGCGGCGCACCCGGCTTCACGTGCACCTGCACCTCGAAGCCGGCCGCCTCCAGCTCCCCCGACCGCGTCTCGAGCGCGCGCGAAATCTCCGCCGCCTCCGACAGCGCGCGCGCGTGCACCGGCGCCGCCGCCTCTGCGTGATCGCACGGGTCGACGAGCACGAGCTGGGGAAACAGCGCGCGCATCACGCCGGTGAACGCCGACACCCAGGTCGCGCCGGGGCGGTAGTGCTCGGCCCACAGCGCGGGCTCGGCGAGCTCTTTCACGGCGAGCGCGACGTCGTCGCCGAGGCGCGCGTGCTTCACCGACGTCTTCGGCTCGGCGACCACGCGCACCTGCAGGCGCTTGAGCTCACCTCCGGCATCCAGCACGTGCACGTGGTCGATCTCTTCGAAGTCGTGATCTTCGGTCTGCAGCCAGAACACCGGCACGCAGCGCACGCCGGTCTCGGCCTCCAGCGCGCGCGCACACGCGATCGCCGTCGCCGCCTTGTAGACGGAGTAGAGCGGGCCGAGAAACAGCCCGACCTGCTGCCCCGTCACCACGGCGACGGCGCCCGGCTCGACCCCGAGGCCCGGCAGCGCGCGCCGGCCGCTCGCGCGCCGCACCGCCTCGCGCCTGCGCTCGGCGCTCGCGAACTCTCGAGGCAGAAAGGGCTCCGCCCGCGGGTCGCCCGCGAGAAACGCCGCCGAGAACGGGTCGGGCATGCTCGCCGCGGGCCGCTCAGCCCTTGTTCTTCCACTCCGTGAGCGCCTTCTTCACGTCGTCCTTCGCGAAGAAGCTGTTCGGGTCTTTCTCGGCCTCGCCGAGCTTCTGCGCCTTCTCGGCGAGCGGGTACGCGTCCTTGAACTTGCCCTGGCCGGCGAGCACCTGCGCCTTCACCCACGTGTTGAACCAGGTCTCGCGAATGGCGATCGACTTCTCGACCTTCTCGAGCGCCTCGGGGTACTGCTTGTTGTCGAGGAAGTAGCGGGCCGCGCCGTTCATCGGCTGCCAGTTGTTGTCGGTCGCCGCCTGGATGTTCGCGAGCGCCTGCTCCTTCGTCTTCAGCTTCACCGGCATCGAGACCTTCAGCTTCTCCCACTCGAGGTCGATCGACGCGGTGTCGTCGGTGAAGTTCGTGACGAGGTACGCGAGCCGCTCGCGCATCGGCACGGCCTGCGGCTTCACGTTCAGGCGCAGCAGGTCCTGCTCCTTCTTGTAGTTGGAGGTGCCGCCCTGGTTGGCGTCCTTGTTCAAGATCAGCGTCCACTCCTTCTGCGTGGGGATCGCGAAGAACGCGTAGGTGCCGGCCGGCACCTGCGTGCCTTCGATCTCGACGTCCCTGCTGAAGGTGAACTTCGTCGCGGCGTTCGCGCCGGTGCGCCAGACCTCGCCGTACGGCACGAGCTGGCCCCAGATCTTGCGGCCCTTCACACCGGGGCTCGAGTACTCGATGGTGATGTCGGTCAGGCCGACGGTCTGCACGACCTTGGCGCCGGGGGACTTGGCCGGCAGCTGAAGCTGCTGCGCCGACGCGCTCACCGCGATCGCACAGCTGACTGCGAAGACGAATCTCATGTGGGAGCTCTTTCGTTCGGTTGGGATCGGCGGCGCACAGTGACGCGGAGCCGCCGCGAGTTTCACCGGCGCTCTTATCTGGAACCGAAAAGCCTTCAAGGCCTCGTCGTGGTAGGCGCAAGGACCATGAACACCGCGATCCGCTCCCTCGTGGTCGTGAGCTTCGGGCTCTTCACCGCTTGTTCCTCTCCGATCATCATCCCCGACGTGGATGCCGGCACCGACGGAGGCAGCGAGCCGATGCCGCCGCCTCCACCGCAGAAGCCGCGGCTCGACCTCGACCGCAGCGCGCTGAAGTTCGACACCGAGTTCGGCGGCGCGAGCGCGGTCGGCTCGTCGCCCCAGCAGCAGCTGTTGATCACGAACGGCGGCCTCGACCCGCTCACGATTCAAGACCTGGCGCTGGGCGGCCCGGGGGTGCTCGCGTTCGCCGTCGAGACGGACCCGAAGCCCATCACGCTGATGCACGGCCAGCAGACGTTCGTTCGCGTCATCTTCCGGCCGACCGGCGCGCGCGTCTACACCGCGACGCTGACGATCGCCTCGAACGACGACGCGCAGCCCAGCCGGGTCGTCGAGCTCGCCGGCGAGGGCCGTGACACCGGCGACGCAGGCGTGCCGTGCACCGCACGCGAGTGCCCGCCTCTTCGCGAGCTGGGCGCCATCAACCCCGGCGCGTTCGCGGCGTGGCTGCTGTACACGCAGGACGGGGTGACGCTGCAGTACACGAACGATGCCGATGGCGACGGCAAGGCGGACGACCTCGACAACTGCCCGGCCTCGTCGAACCGCGATCAGGCCGACACCGACGGCGACGGCGTGGGCGACAGCTGCGACAACTGCTCCAGCGCATCGAACCAGGCGCAGCTCGACACCGATGCCGACGGCCGCGGCGACCCGTGCGATGCCGATCTCGACGGCGACGGCGTGATGAACGCCACCGACAACTGCGCCGCCATCCCGAACGCCAATCAGGGCCGCACCAACATGGCCGCCGCGATCGGTGACGTCTGCAACACCGACGACGACCTCGACGGCGTCCCCGACGGCCAAGACAACTGCCCCCGGGTCGCGAACCCCACGCAGACGATTCCTCCCGGAGCGGTCTGCACCGTCGATGTCGACGGCGACAACGTCAGCGACGGCCTCGACCTGTGCCCGGACGCTGCGAACCCTGCCCAGACCGACACCGACGCCGACGGCATCGGCGATGCCTGCGATCTCGACATCGACAACGACGGCATGTTGAACAATGCCGACAACTGCCGCACCGTTCGCAACCGCGATCAGCTCGACGGCGACGGCGACGGCCTCGGTGATGCCTGCGACCCGAAGTACTGCGCGGTCATCGATCCGAGCAACGCGCCGGAGTGCCTCGACCCCGAGGTCCCCTTCAAGGTTCACGGCGGCGGCTTCATCAACCTGAAGGTGGGCGAGAGGTTCCGGCTGCCATTGTTCGCCAACCGCAACGGCGCGGGCATCAACTACGTTTGGAGCGTGACGTCGCGCCCGGCGGGCAGCACCGCCGCCATTCGCTCGCCGAAGGGCGGCGCGGTGCTCAGCCGCCAGTGGCAGTACGCGTACCTCGACTGGAACATCCCGAGCTTCACCGCCGACGTGGCCGGGGAGTACACGCTCGAGCTGAGCGGGCAGCTCGCGCTGCCCGACCCCGACTTCCCGGCACAGCGGACGTCGACGGCGGTGGTGCGGCTGCGCGCCGAGCCGTGAGCCTCAGCGCGGCTGCGGCACGATGCGCAGGTACGGCTTGAGCGCCTTCCACCCGTTCGGGAAGGCCTTCTTCGCCTCGTCGTCGCTGACGGACGGCACGATGATGACGTCTTCGCCGTTCTTCCAGTCGGCCGGCGTCGCGACCTTGTGCTTCGCGGTCAGCTGGAGCGAGTCGATGACGCGGAGCAGCTCGTCGAAGTTGCGGCCCGTGCTCGCCGGGTAGGTCAGCATCAGCTTCAGCTTCTTGTCGGGCCCGATCACGAACACCGAGCGCACCGTGAACGTGTCGCTCGCGGCAGGGTGGATCATGTCGTAGAGGTTCGAGACCTTCTTGTCGGCGTCGGCGATGACGGGGAAGTTGAGCTTCTCGCCCTGGGTCTCGGCGATGTCGCCGGCCCACTTCTTGTGGCTGTCGAGCGGGTCGACCGAGAGGCCGATGACCCTCACGTTGCGCTTCTCGAACTCGGGCTTCAGCTTGCTGACGCGGCCGAGCTCGGTGGTGCACACCGGCGTGAAGTCTTTCGGGTGGGAGAAGAGGACGCCCCACTTGTCGCCGAGCCAGCTGTGGAAGCTGATCGGACCTTCGGTGGTCTCAGCGTTGAAGTCGGGGGCCGTGTCTCCGAGTCGCAGTGCCATGTTTCTCTCCGGGTTTGGGGTAGAGGGACGAGCGGTCGTTAACGTGGAATGAGCGCGTTGCCAATCATTGACGTGTCGGCTGATCAGGCGCCCCGCGAGCTGCGACGCGCGTGCGAGTCGCTCGGCTTCTTCTACGCCGCCAACCACGGCGTCGACCCCGCGCTCGAGCGCCGCCTCGAAGACGTGACCCGCGCGCTGTTCGCGCTGCCGAGGCCCGCGCTCGAGGCGATCGCGATGCGCCACGGCGGCAACGCGTGGCGCGGCTGGTTTCCCCTCGGCGGGGAGCTCACCTCGGGCCGGCCCGACGCAAAGGAGGGCATCTACTTCGGCCGCGAGCTGCCGCCCTCGGAGCTTCCGCTGCACGGCCCGAACCTCTTCCCGCCCGAGCTGCCGGAGCTGAAGGCCGTGGTGCTCGAGTGGATGGCGCAGGTCGAGCGCGCGGGCCAGCGCATCCTCGAGGGCATCGCGCTCAGCCTCGAGCTGCCGCGCACGTTCTTCGCCGCGGGGCTCACGCGCGACCCGCTGTGCCTGTTCCGCATCTTCCACTACCCCGCCCGTGGAGACGGCTGGGGCGTCGGCGAGCACACCGACTACGGGCTGCTCACGCTGCTCAAGCAGGACGACGTCGGCGGCCTCGAGGTGAAGACGCCGGACGGCTGGGTCTGTGCCGAGCCGGTGCCCGGCACGTTCGTGTGCAACCTGGGCGACATGCTCGACCGCATCACCGGAGGCCGCTACCGCTCGACTCCGCACCGCGCGCGAAACGCGTCGTCGAAGAGCCGCTACTCGTGGCCGTTCTTCCTCGACCCGTCGTGGGAAGCCGAGGTCGCTCCGCTGCCGGGCGCGCGCGTGCGGCCCGCCGAGGTCGACGCGGCCGAGCGGTGGGACAGGGCGAGCGTGCACACGCTGAACGGCACCTACGGCGAGTACCTCGTCTCGAAGGTTTCGAAAGTGTTTCCTGAGCTGAAGCGGAGTGTGCTGAAGACTCCGCCTCATGGCTGACACCAATCGATCGATCACCGAGAAGGAAGCGCGGCAGCTCTCCAACACGACGAAGACTCCGCCGCAGTGGCGCGGCGCTTCGCCCCGGTGGCTGACGCAGATGATCCCCTGGGTGCCGGTCGAGGCGGGCGTCTACCGCGTCAATCAGGCGATCGACGACGACTTCGCCGCGAAGTGCAGCCCGGAGCAGGGCGAGGCGCTGCCGATCGGCACGTCGCACTACGACACCCAGCCGCGCGAGCACGTGCTGTCGAACATCGCGACCATCATCGAGGTCGACACGCGCATCTCGGACCTGTTCCGCAGCCCGATGGACCAGGTGAAGGAGCAGCTCACGCTCGCCGTCGAGAAGCTGAAAGAGAAGCAGGAGAACGAGCTGCTCAACAACAAGGGCTACGGCCTGCTCCACAACGCCGACCCCGAGATGCGCATCAAGCCGCGCAAGGGCCCGCCGACGCCCGACGACTTCGACGACCTCATCGCGACCGTGTGGAAGGAGCCCGCCTTCTTCCTCGCGCACCCTCGCACCGTCGCGGCGTTCGGGCGCGAGTGCACGCGCCGCGGGGTGCCGCCTCCGACGGTGACCCTGTTCGGCTCGCCGTTCCTCACGTGGCGCGGCCTGCCGATCGTCCCGTCCGACAAGCTGCCCATCAAGGCGAACAAGAGCGACGTGCTCTTGATGCGGGTCGGTGAGCGCAAGCGCGGCGTGGTCGGGCTGTTCCAGCCCGGGCTGCCGGGCGAGGTGTCGCCGTCGCTCGCGGTGCGGCTGATGGGCATCAACCCGCAGGGCTTCGCGCAGTACCTGCTGACGCTCTACTGCTCGACCGCGGTGCTGGTGCACGACGCGCTCGGCATCCTCGAGGGCGTGACGCTGAACAACTACCATGAGTACGCCTGAGCCGCCCGACGGGCTCCCCCCTGCGACACAGCTGCCGGTGTCGCAGGCGCCGAGACCGACGGAGACGCCGACGCAGTGGGCTCCGACGCCGGGCGCGACGACGTCGATGGTGCGGCACCCGGGTACGCCGACGGTGCCGGAGTTCGACGCATCGTTCGCGCAGCTGCTCGCGCGCATGGCGAACGACCTGTTCAAGCCGGCGCCGCCCGCGGCGGTGACGACCGCGGTGACGCCGGCGCCTCCCGCGGTGACGGCCTCACCTGGGCTCGAATCCGCGCCTCCCTCTCCCCTCGTAGGGGAGAGGGCCGGGGTGAGGGGAGATACCCTCTCGCAGGGCACGCACTCGACGTACGCGCCTGCAGGCTTCAGCTCGTCCACGGGCTACCCGCTCGGTGCTTTCGGAGCATCGCCTGCCGAGCAGCACCTGAAGCAACCGTCGAACGCCCACGGCGCCGAGGTCCGGCCGCACGAGCAGCACCGCGACCCCCTCACCCCAGCCCTCTCCCCTACGAGGGGAGAGGGGGACGACGTCGCCAAGACGACCGCCGCCGAGAACGCGCCCGCATCGCACGGTGGAAGCTCGTCGCTCGCTCCCCGCCGGCATCACGACAACCCGTTCAGCGCGCCGCTCACCTTCGACACGCTCGGCGACGCCCCGCGAATCCCCACGCTCGACGGCGGCATGCACTCGCCGCTCGATCAGCAGGCACCGTACTGGCTGCAGCCCGCGCGGAGCGAGCCGCCTCAGCCCGAGCGCACGCGCGGCATCTTCGACCCGCACGCCGTGCGCAAGCAGTTCCCCATTCTCGACCAGCGCGTGAACGGCCAGCGCCTCGTGTGGCTCGACAACGCGGCCACCACGCAGAAGCCGCAGGTCGTCATCGATCGGCTCAAGCACTTCTACGAGCACGACAACTCGAACGTGCACCGCGCGGCGCACACGCTGGCCGCCCGCGCCACCGACGCCTACGAGCAGGCGCGCGAGACCGTGCGCCGCTTCATCAACGCGCCGAGCAAGAACGACGTCATCTTCGTGCGAGGCACGACCGAGGGCATCAACCTCATCGCCCAGACCTGGGGCCGCCGCAACGTGAACGAGGGCGACGAGGTCGTCATCACCTGGCTCGAGCACCACGCGAACATCGTCCCGTGGCACCGCCTCTGCTCCGAGCGCAAGGCGACGCTCAAGGTCGCCCCGGTCGACGACCGCGGTCAGATCATCATCGAGGAGTACGAGAAGCTGCTCGGCCCGAAGACGAAGATCGTCGCGCTGAGCCAGGTCAGCAACGCGCTCGGCACCGTCACGCCCGCGCGCGAGATGATCGAGCTCGCCCACCGCCACGGCGCGAAGGTCATGCTCGACGGAGCCCAGGCCGTCTCGCACCTGCGCGTCGACGTGCAGCAGCTCGACTGCGACTTCTACGTGTTCTCGGGCCACAAGGTGTTCGCGCCCACCGGCATCGGAGCCGTCTTCGGCAAGGCCCCGCTGCTCGAGGCGATGCCGCCGTGGCAGGGCGGCGGCAACATGATTCAAGACGTGACGTTCGAGCGCATCGTGTACCAGGGCGCTCCGGGGAAGTTCGAGGCGGGCACCGGCAACATCGCCGACGCCGTGGCCTTGAGCACCGCGCTCGAGTGGCTGATGCAGCTCGGCGTCGAGAACGTCGGCCTCTACGAGCACGAGCTGCTCGAGTACGCGACGCCGAGGCTGCTCGCGGTCCCGGGCCTCAGGCTGATCGGCACGGCGCCCGACAAGGCCGGTGTGCTCTCGTTCGTGCTCGACGGCCAGAAGACGGAAGAGGTCGGCGGCCTGCTCGACAAAGAGGGCATCGCGGTGCGCTCGGGGCACCACTGCGCGCAGCCGATCTTGCGGCGCTTCGGGCTCGAGGCGAGCGTGCGCGCGTCGCTCGCGCCGTACAACACCGTCGAAGACATCGACGCGCTGTGCGCCGCGCTGCACCGCCTGCAGGCCGGCAAGCCGTATTCTGGGTCGGCCGACGGCAAGTCCCCGGTCTCTCGCCGGCTGTGACGCTCGCGCGTCACCGCTTGCCGAGCCTCCTGCGCCACGCGGTAGTCACGCCGCGGTTTCACAGAGCAAGGCGAGCTGACACTCCGCGGGAAATTCGCCGGGCAGGCGGGCACGATGCTCCCGCATGCGAAACCTTCCCATCGTGATGTCGCTCGTGCTGCTCGCGGCCTGCCAGCCGCCCACCGAGCCCATCGACCCCGACGACGTGCTCGCCGAGAGCGACGCGGCGCTCAAGACCAACAAGAACCCGAACCGCCTCGTCGTCTACAACCTGAACATCGAGAACATGCTGTTCGACTGGAAGGACCTCGTGCACGACATGGCGCGCGACGAGCTGAGGCCCGACCTCTTCACCGTGCAGCAGGTGACCGACGCCTCCGAGGTGCGGCGGCTCGCCAACTTCATGTCGCAGCGCCTGGGCGTCGACTACACCGGCGTGGTCGCGCAGGCGAACCCGACCGATCAGCGCTTCCAGAATCAGATCACGCCGCGCCCGACCGTCACGACGGGCGTGGTGTTCCGCACGGGCCGCTTCGACGTCGAGACGAAGTCGACGTGGATGCCGTGGGGCCGCGGCTTCGCCGAGCAGCCGAAGAGCTGCGAAGACCGCTCGAACCACTCCGGCTACGAGACGCTGCGGGTCAAGCTCGACGACAAGCTGGCGAAGAAGAGCGTGGTCGTCGTGTCGTTGCGCCACTGGACGTGGCACTCGTGCAACACCAAGAACCTGATCGAGATCGACGACGGGTTCGAGCGCGGCGCGAACGCGCACCCGGGCCTCGGGGCCCAGGCCGCGCTGCACATCGTGGCGGGCGACTTCAACGAGCCCGCGTTCGACGGCGACGGCAGCTACAAGTGCTGGTACCGGCAGATGAACCGCTCGGTGCCGCAGAGCCAGTGCGCGAACGAGCGCAACCTCGGCTTCACCGAGCCGGCGTACGAGCACTGCAACGGCGATCGCGGCTGCACGAACCGGCAGACGGGCATCGACTTCCTCTTCGTGCGGCGGTCGGACGGCGTGAAGGCGAAGACCGATCACTTCAACGTCGTCGAGTTCGACGAGGCCCACCGCTCGAGCGTCGCGACCACCGGCGGCGACGGCCCCTCGAACGTGAGATCGCGCGACGGCTACAACGACCAGGGCAACAACTACTCGCAGCACAAGGCCATGCGCGCGTGGGTCTATTACGAGTAAATAGCGGCTCATGTTGCGAGCCGTTTCTCCGCAGGAAGCCAGCGACCTGATCAGACTCGGCGCCGTCGACGTCGTCGACGTGCGAGACCCCGACGAGTTCGCGACGGGCCACCTGCCCCGCGCGCGCAACGTCCCCCTCGGCCTCTTGAAGGCCGACCCCAAGGGCAAGCTCCCGCGCGACAACGTGCTGCTCGTCTGCGCGAAGGGTGTCCGCAGCCAGACCGCGGCGGGCGTCGCAGAAGAGATCGGCCTGCGAGAGCTCTTCCACCTCGCCGGGGGCACCAACGCGTGGCTGGCGGCGGGCTTGCCGCTCGAGGGCGTACCCAGGCCGAAGGAGCTCGCAGCCGCCGCGCCGGGCGTGCCCGACACTGCCGACGACTCCTGCGCGCTGCCCGAGCCGCAGCTCGACGCCGTCGTCGGCCAGAACCTGAAGGAGCTGCGCAACCAGCGCGGCCTCTCGCTCGACCAGGTCGCCCGCCTCACCGGGCTGTCGCGCTCGGTGCTGGGGCAGATCGAGCTCGGCAAGGCGCCCTCCAGCGTCGGGGTCGTCTGGCGCATCGCGCAGGCCTTCGGCGTGCACTTCTCGGCGCTGCTCGCGACGCAGGAGCGCGCGGCCAACACCGTGTTGCGCGCCGCCGACGCGAAGCGGCTCATCGGCCCCGACGGGCGCTTCTCGTCGCGCGCGCTGTACCCGTTCAGCGAGAAGCCGCAGGCCGAGTTCTACGAGCTGTACCTCGGGCCGCACAGCCGGGAGGACGCCCAGGCCCACGCCCCCGGCACGCGCGAGAACCTCATCGTGACGTCAGGCCGGCTCGAGCTCACCTGCGGCGGCGAGAAGTGGGAGCTCGGCGAGGGCGACGCGATCGTCTTCACCGCCGACAAGCCGCACTCGTACTTCAACCCGACGAAGGACGAGTGCTGGATGTACCTCGTGATGACCTACGCGCGTTGAGGCGCGCGACCACGAGCAGCACGGCGATCGCGACGCCCCCGGCTCCCGCGGCGCTGCAGCCCGTGGTCGCCTGCCGGTAGCCGACGTACGTGCACTTGCCGCTCACGCACGAGAAGCCGCGCTCGCAGTCGCGCGACAGGTTGCAGGGCCCGTTCGGGAGCTCCTCGTCGCCCTCCTGCGTCATCATCTGCGAGCCGCCGTTGCCGGCCGAGGCGTCGGGCGTGTCGTCGCCGCCGTCGCGGGCGCCGCCGTCGGCGAGTGCGGGCGCTGCCCACAGCACTGCGAAAGCGAAGAAGAGCGTGCGGAAGGTCATAGAAATGAGCGGGGCTCAAGGGTAGCTTCTTTGCCGCCGTGCCGCCTACCCTGCTCGTCGTCGATGACAACAAGGAGCTGCTCGCGCTCCTGACCGGCCTCTTCGAAGAGGCCGGGTACACGGTGGCGGCGGCGTCGAAGGGCAAGCCCGCGCTCGACCTCGCGAAGGACTCGAAGCCGAAGCTCGCCATCATCGACCTGCTCCTGCCCGACATGATGGGCTACCAGCTCGCCGACGCCCTGCGGTCGGCAGGCACCGACGTGCCGTTCGTGTTCATCACCGGCGTGTTCAAGGGGGCGAAGCACTCGAACGAGGCGCTGCAGCGGCACAAGGCCGCCGGGTTCTTCGAGAAGCCGTTCGACGCCAAGAAGCTGCTCGAGTCGGTGAAGAAGCTGGTGCCGCCCGACGCTCCGAGCCCGCTCGCCTCGGCGGTGCAGGGCGCGGCGAACGACTTCGAGGTCGAGCTCGACATCGACGTCGACGAAGACACGCCGCAAGAAGAGATGGAGCTCACGGGCAAGATCCGCGTCACCGGCGGCGGCAACATCAGCGCCGAGCTGCGCGGCGAAGACCTGCACGCGACGGGAGGCGCGAGCGGCCCGGTCAGCGGCGGCCGCCCGCACCCTCCGAGCGCGCCGTCCGCGCGGCCCGCGGGCGCGCGAGCGCAGCGCACCGGTCACCTCGGCGACAACCTGCCGGGCCTCATCACGGCGTTCTACCTCGCGAAAGAGACGGGCGAGCTCGGCGTCCAGCGCGGCAAGGTGAAGAAGGTCATCTACTTCGAGGGCGGCAACCCGGTGTTCGCGCTCTCGAACCTCGCGGCCGACCGCTTCGGCCAGTTCCTGGTGCGCGTCGGGAAGATCAAGCCCGAGCAGCTGCAAGACGCCGCCGTGGTCGCGAGCGCGTCGAAGCGGCGCACCGGCGACGTGCTCGTCGAGCGCGGCCAGCTGAAAGACACCGAGCGGCTCTACTACGTGGGCCAGCAGGTGAAGGCGATCATCTACTCGGTGTTCGGGTGGGAAGACGGCACGTTCGTCGTCAGCTTCCGAGAGAAGGCGCGCAGCGAGGTCATCAAGCTCGACGTCTTCCCGGGCAACCTCATCTTGCGGGGCGTGAAGAAGCTCTACAAGCCCGAGCGGCTCGCGCGGCTCATCGCGCCCGAAGACCGGCTCATTCCGTCGCCGCAGCCGGCCTACGCGCTCAACGAGCTCGAGCTCGAGAAGTGGGAGGCGCAGCTGCTCCTCAAGATCGACGGCGTGCGCACGAACGCCGAGGTCATCGCGCTCGCGGGCAAGCCCGAGCACCAGGTGCGAGCGTTTCTGGTCGCGATGCTGGGCCTCAACGTGCTCGAGAAGCGCGCCTAGAGAGGCGGGCCAGCGCTCGCGGGCTTCAGATCGAGTGCGACGCCCGCTCGAGACGCCTGAGGTAGTCGTCGATGCCGTCGTTGTGGCTCGTGAACGAGAGGCCCATCGCGTCGCCCTGCGCCCAGGCGACGGTCGCCTCGACGTCGACCACGCTGGCGCGGAGCTTCACGTCGGGCACGGTGATGGCGAAGTGGTGCCTGGTGCCGGGCGGCAGCGGCGTTCGCGTCTGCACGCGCGCGCCGCCGGTCGACAGGTTCACGACCTGGTCCGCGAGGGTTCGCTCACCGCTCCTGCAGACCACGCTCAAGACGACGCTGAACCGCTCGAAGCGGCGGGCTGGGCTGAACGTTTCGCTCATGGTTCGACCCCCGAGACTTGGAGGGGAATCTTCGCCAATCCCGGGCCCGTTCTTCAAGCGTCGATGTAAGTGTTACCGTGCCGCCGCATGGAGCCGATTCGCGGAGGAGGGAAGACCGGAAAGCTGCCTGGCTTCGAGCCGAAGGACGCTCCCAAGCCGAAGGCGCAGGAGCCGGTCAAGCAGACGGGGAGCTGGGCGGCGAGGCCGCAGCAGGGCGCTCCCCGGGCCGGCGCGGTCGGGCAGGCCGACGCGGCGCAGCAGCCACCCTCGCTGGACGCCGTCTTCCAGGCGATGCCGGCGGTGGGCGCGGGGCCCGCGAAGGCGCGGGTGCTGTCGAGCAACCTCGACGCGTGGAACGCGCGCTGGGACATGCTGCAGAGCGCGAAGGGCACCATCGACACGCAGTACTTCATCCTCGAGAAGGACGTGTACGGCTACGCGTACCTCGGGGCGCTGCTCGAGAAGCAGATGAGCGGGGTGAAGGTGCGCGCGATGACCGACGCGATGGCCGACACGTTCGGCACGCACGGGTTCAAGATGCCGCTGCGCGGGAAGGACTTCCTGCAGGAGCTCGTGAACCACGGCGCCGAGGTGTCGCTGTACCACCCGATCAACGACCGGCTGGGCACGCTGGTGAAGCAGGGCGGCTACGCCACGCTCGCGTCGAACCACGACAAGATCCTGGTCGTCGACGGCAAGGAGGGCATCACCGGCGGCCGCAACATCGGCATCGAGTACTTCGCGCACCCGAAGGACATGAAGGGCGCGTGGCGCGACATGGACGTGTCGCTGCAGGGCGAGGGCGTCGCCAGGGGCCTCACCGTCTCGTTCGAGCGCGAGTTCGACAACAAAGACATCGCGGTGCCGGTGTCGAGAGACCGGCTCGGCAACTGGGACAAGAAGGACATTCAGCTCATCGGCACGGCGAAGATCATGGACCACTGGCTGAAGGCGCCGCCCTTCACCGAGGCCGAGAAGGCGAAGCTGCGCGCCGACCCCGAGGCGCGCAAGGCGCTGGCGGCAGAGCTCGTCGAGCAGGGCATCGCGGCGCTGCCGCCGGCGATCGGTCGCGCTCCGTCGAAGGACGATCGCGAGTTCCTGCTGGCGCAGGCCGAGCAGCTCGTCGGCCAGGTCGAGACCCGCGGCAGCAACCGCGCGTTCAAGGAAGGCACGATGCCGACGCGCGACACGCAGGCGAAGGTGATCGATCAGACGTCGGCCGCGAACGGGCGCATCAACGGCATGGCGAACACCTTGACGGACATGATCCGCGCCGCGAAGTCGCGCGTGGTCATCGAGAACCCGTACGTGGTGCTGACCGAGGCGATGGTGAAGGAGCTCGAGTCGGCCTCGAAGCGCGGCGTCAAGATCGACATCATCACGAACAGCCCGCTGTCGACCGACTCGGCGCAGACGCAGGCGTTCTTCCTCGAAGACTGGCCGATGATCCTCGCGCGCTGCCCGACCGCGCGCATCTTCGTGGCGACCGGCGAGAACAAGTTCCACACGAAGGCGGCCGTCGTCGACGGCACCGACGCGTTCATCTCGACGTACAACCTCGACCTGTTGTCGGGCTACGTGAACAGCGAGCTCGGAGCCGTCGTGAAGTCGCCGCAGCTCGCCACCGATCTGCTCGGCCAGCTCGAGGGAGACCTGCGCGACCCCGCGAACGGGTTCCTCGAGTACAAGATCCGGAAGGACGACAGCGGCAAGGCCGTGCTCCAGAACGGCAAGCCGGTGATCGTCTTCGGCCCCGAGCAGCACCTGCCCAAGGAGGTGCTCGAGGACTACAAGGGCCGCCGCAAGCTCTGGGGCCACACCCTGCGCGACAACTTCGAGGTCTTCGAGCCGCTGCGCCACCCGCCGCTCGAGTAGCGCCGAGCCGGTTTCTGGACGCGTCTCCCGAACGGGATACCGTTCGCCCATGACCGACGGGCTGCCGCAGATGATCCGCACGCTGCGCGAGCAGCTGGGCCTCACCCAGCGCGAGCTCGCCTCCCGAGCGGGAGTCGGGCCGCGCGCCGTCTGGGACCTCGAGCGCGGCAAGCCCACCATCCGCCTCGACGTCGTGACGCGCGTGCTCGCCGTGTTCGGCCGCCGCGTCACCGTCGCGGACGCCGACGTGCCCCGGTCGGGCGCGTGGTAAGCGCGAAGGGCGCGTGTCCGCCTCGCACCTCCACGTGAAGCCGGTCGCCGGCCGCTCGGTCGTGACGGGGCTCACCAGCGAGCAGCCGCTCAAGCTCCTCGCCCCGCGCGCGAGCGGCCCGGCGGCGTGGGTCTACCAGTCGTCGCTCGGCGGAGGCTTCGTCGGCGGCGACGCGCTCGAGCTCGACGTGCACGTGGAGCAAGGCGCGACGCTGTTCCTCTCGTCGCAGGCGTCGAGCAAGGTCTACCGCGCGGCGAACGCGCGCTTTCGCTTGAGCGCGCAGGTTCACGGCACGCTGATCTACTGGCCCGACCCCGTGGCGTGCTTCGCCGGCGCCTCGCTGACCCAGGAGCTGTGCTTCTCGCTCGCGCCCGGCGCCCGGCTGCTCTGCGTCGACGCGTACACCGCGGGCCGGGTCGCGCGCGGCGAGGCCTGGGCGTTCGAGCGGCTCGAGCTCGGCATGCAGGTGGACGTCGCCGGCCGCACCGTGCTGCGCGAGGGCGTGCTGCTCGACCCGCGGCACGGCCCGCTGCCCGAGCGGCTGCGCGGCTTCGAGGCGTTCGCGACCGCGGTGCTCGCCGGCGTCGAGCCCCCTCAGGCGCGGGCGCTGAGCCGGTGGCCGTGGGGCTCGGTGCTGCGCGCCGGAGCGGCGTCGGTGGAAGAGCTCGGCCGCGAGCTGCGCGCCTGCCTCGGGCCTTCGGCCGTCGGCCTGCTGGGCGAAGACCCCTTCGTCCGCAAGTGGTGACGCACCGACCGGTGACGCCCGAAAGCGGCGGCCTCCCGTTTAGAGAAAACGGTGGAGGCGGTGATGGTGGCGTTCGGGGCGGCGGCGTTGACGTGTTGGCTGGTGGTGGCGGGTGGAGGGCGGTCCGCCGCGTACGGGGCGACCTGGTCCCGGGTCGAGGCGGTGCTCGAGGAACGGGGCCGCTTCAGCGAGGCCGATCGCAGGTCCATCGCGACGGCGATCGTCGAAGAGGCGGCTCGCGCCGGCTACGACCCGTTCCTCATCCTCGGGCTCATCGACGTCGAGTCGGACTTCCGGCACGACGTGGTCTCGAGCGCCGACGCGCGCGGGCTGATGCAGATCCAGCCGGTGACGCTGCGGTACCTGATGGAGCGGCAACACTGGCCGATGTCGGAGGAAGACGTGGCGAAAGACCCGTCGCGCTGCGTGCGGCTCGGCGTTCGCTACATGAGGCAGCTGCACGACCGCTTCCATTCGCTCGACGCCGCGCTGATGGCCTACAACATGGGCCCGACGAAGTACGCGTCGCTGCGGAAGAACCCCGCCGCGCTCGAGCGCTACCGCGCGTACCCCGCGGCGGTTCGCCGCGACGCGGCGCGGCACGCCAAAGCGCGGCGCTGACGCGCACAGTCTGAAGTTCGGCACGCAACGTCCTGGCTCCCTCCCGCCGCAGCTCGTAAGCATGCGCCGTGGCGCGCATGCAGCGCAGAACGTTGCTGAAGGCCGCCGCGGCGGGCGCGCTGCTCCGCTGCGGCGACCCCACCGCGCCCGATCGCACGTTCCCCCAAGGGGTCGGCTCCGGCGACCCGACGCCCGACGGGGTGCTCTTGTGGACGCGCGTCGAGGGCGGCGGCAGCGTGCGCTGGGAGGTCGCCTCCGACGAGCGCTTCAAGCAGCTCGCCGCCAGCGGCGAGGCCACGGCGAGCGCCGACCGCGACCACACCGTGCGCATCGACGTCACGGGCCTGAAGGCAGGCACCCCGTACTGGTACCGGTTCATCGCGAGCAACGGCAACGTGAGCTCGCCCATCGGCCGCACGCGCACCGCACCGGACCCGGACACCGACGCCCCCCTGCGCATCGCGCTCGCCTCGTGCCAGGACTTCGGCGGCCGGTACTTCCACGCGTGGCGCTCGCTGCTCGAGCGCGACGACATCGACCTCGTCCTCTTCATCGGCGACTACATCTACGAGACCATCGGCCACCTCGGCGTCGAGCTGCCCGCCGAGCGCTCGCTGGAGCTCCCCGACGGCCTCGAGCTGAACGACCCGAACAAGGGCCGCGTCACCGCCGTCACGCTCGCCGACTACCGCGCGCTCTACCGCCAGTACCGGAAGGACCCCGACCTGCGTGCCGTGCACGCGCGCTTCCCGTTCGTCACCATCTGGGACGACCACGAGTTCGCGAACGACGGCTGGCAGGACCACGCGACCGACTTCGACGACGCCCGCGGCGACGAGAAGAGCCCCGAGCGCCGCGCCGCCGCCACGCGCGCCTGGTACGAGTACCAGCCGATTCGCCGGCCCGACGGCGAGTCTCCGTACCGGGCGGTGCGCTGGGGCAAGAACGCCGAGCTCGTCGTGCTCGACGAGCGCTTCCACCGCGACGATCACCTCGTGCCCGAGGGCCCCATCGACCGCGACGTGGGCCACTTCGCGGCGAACAGCGCGTTCGGGTCGCGCACGTTCGTCGTCAAAGACGTGTTCGACCCCCGAGAGCAGGCCGCGAAGCCGACGATGCTCGGCGCGCCGCAGCGCGACTGGGCGATCGCGGCGCTGACGGGCTCGACGGCCACGTGGAAGCTGCTGTGCAGCCCGCTCGTCATGGCGCAGCTGCTGCTCGACCTGCGCGACCAGGCGCAGCTGCCGGCGATGTTCCGCCAGCGGTTCTACTTCAAGACGGATCAGTGGGACGGCTTCCGCTCCGAGCGCCGCGCGCTGCTCGAGGCGTGCGCGAACGTCGAGAACCTCGCGGTGCTCTCGGGCGATCTGCACGGCTTCTACGCGGCCGAGCTGCACGCCGACCCCGACGCGCCGGCCGCGCGCTCGATCGCGGTCGAGTACGCGGTGTCGGCCGTCAGCGCTCCGGCGATCGACGTGCAGCTGCGCGGCGTCATCAAGTCCGACCCGGTGCTCGAGTCGCTGGGCCTGCTCGCCCTCGTGCCGACGTTCGACAAGAACCTGCTCGCGACGAACCCGCACCTGCGCCACGCCGAGTCGCGCAAGAACGGCCTCGCGCTCGTCGACGTCGGCGCCGCCGAGCTGCGCGTCACGTTCCTCGAGAGCACCGACGTGACGAAGACCGACGGCGGCGTCGCGCGCGAGGTGGCGTTCCGCACGCCCGCGGGCAGCCGGGCGATCGAGAAGATGAGCTGATCAGCCGGGCGGATGTGCTAGCGGGAGCGCGCATGCGCCTCACTCCGCAGGAGCTCGACAAGCTGACGCTCCACCAGGCCGGCTTCCTCGCGCAGAAGCGCCTCGCGCGCGGCGTGAAGCTGAACCACCCCGAGTCGGTCGCGCTCATCGCGACCGTGCTGCTCGAGCTCATCCGCGACGGGCGCCCGGTCAGCGAGCTGATGGGTCTCGGCAAGAAGCTGCTCGGCCGCGCCGACGTGATGCCGGGCGTGGCCGAGCTCATCTCCGAGGTGCAGGTCGAGGGCACGTTCCCCGACGGGTCGAAGCTGGTCACCGTGCACCACCCGATCTGCGACGAGGTCGGCGACCTGAAGCTCGCGCTCTACGGCAGCTTCCTCCCCGTGCCGCAGCGGGCCCCCGCGGCCGCCGCTGCGACCGACGTGCCCGGCGAGGTGCTCGTCGAGCCCGGCGAGCTCGAGCTGAACGCCGGCCGCCGCACCGCGGCGCTCGAGGTCACGAACACCGGCGACCGGCCGATTCAGGTCGGCAGCCACTACCCGTTCTTCGAGACGAACCGGGCGTTGAAGTTCGATCGCGCCGCCGCGTACGGCATGCGCCTCGACATTCCCGCCGGCACCGCGGTGCGCTTCGAGCCCGGCGAGAAGAAGACGGTGAAGCTCGTCGAGCTCGGCGGAGCGCGCATCACGCGCGGCGGCAACGCCCTCGTCGACGGCGGCGACCTCGCCACCGCGATGAAGCGCGCGCGCGATCGGGGGTTCGCGTGAGCCACCGCATCAAGCGCTCGCACTACGCCGACCTGTACGGCCCGACCACCGGCGACCGCGTGCGCCTCGGCGACACGGGCCTCGTCGCGCGCGTCGAGAAAGATCTCACGACCTACGGTGACGAGTGCAAGTTCGGCGGCGGCAAGGTGCTGCGCGACGGCCAGGGCCAGCAGGCCGGCGTCGCCGCCGCCGGCGCGCTCGACCTCGTCATCACCAACGCGCTCGTCGTCGACGTCACCGGCGTCTTCAAGGCCGACCTCGGCGTGAAGGGCGGCCGCATCGCGGGCCTCGGCAAGGCGGGCAACCCCGACGTGATGGACGGCGTGACGCCCGGCCTCGTCGTGGGCCCCACCACCGAGGTGATCGCGGGCGAGGGGCTCATCGCGACCGCGGGCGGCATCGACTCGCACATCCACTTCATCTGCCCGCAGCAGGTCGAGGTCGCGCTCGCGAGCGGCGTCACCACGTTCATCGGCGGTGGCACCGGCCCCGCGACGGGCACGAACGCGACGACGTGCACGCCGTCACCCGAGGCCGTCGAGCGCATGCTGCAGGCGACCGACGGCCTGCCGATGAACTTCGGCTTCACCGGCAAGGGCAACGCGTCGAAGCCCGAGGGGCTGGGCGAGGTGATCGAGGCGGGCGCGCTGGGCCTCAAGCTCCACGAAGACTGGGGCACGACGCCGGCGGCGATCGACACGTGCCTTCTGGTCGCCGACCGCTACGACGTGCAGGTCACGATTCACACCGACACGCTGAACGAGTCGGGCTTCGTCGACGACAGCATCGCGGCGTTTCACGGCCGCACGATTCACACGTACCACTCCGAGGGCGCAGGCGGCGGCCACGCGCCCGACATCATCCGCGTGTGCGGCGAGCGCTGCGTGCTGCCGAGCTCCACGAACCCGACGCGCCCGTTCACCGTCAACACGCTCGAAGAGCACCTCGACATGTTGATGGTCTGCCACCACCTCGACCCGAACCTCCCCGAAGACGTCGCGTTCGCCGAGAGCCGCATTCGCGGGGAGACCATCGCGGCCGAAGACGTGCTGCACGATCTCGGCGCGATCAGCATGATGTCGAGCGACAGCCAGGCGATGGGGCGCGTCGGCGAGGTCATCGCGCGCACCTGGCAGACGGCGCACTCGATGAAGGCGCAGCGCGGGCCGCTGCCGCAGGACACCGAGCGCGACGACAACCTGCGCATCCGCCGGTACCTCGCGAAGTACACCATCAACCCGGCCATCTCGCACGGCGTGGCGCGGCACGTCGGCTCGCTCGAGGCCGGCAAGCTCGCCGACGTCGTGCTGTGGCGGCCGGCGTTCTTCGGCGCGAAGCCCGAGCTCGTGCTGAAGGGCGGGTTCATCGCGTGGGCGCAGATGGGCGACGCGAACGCGTCGATTCCGACGCCCGAGCCGGTGCGCATGCGGCCGATGTTCGGCGGCCTGGGCCGCGCCGCCGCGAAGACGAGCCTCGCGTTCGTGTCGGCTGCGGCCGCGGTGGCGCGCGTCGGCCAGCGCTACGGGCTGCAGAAGCCGGTGGTGGCGGTGGGCGGCTGCCGGCAGCTGACGAAGCTCGACATGAAGCTGAACGACGCGCTGCCGGTGATCGAGGTGGACCCCGAGACGTACCAGGTGCGCGCCGACGGCGTGCTGCTCACCAGCGCGCCGGCGAAGGTGCTGCCGCTCGCGCAGCGGTACTTCCTGTTCTGACGGCATGAACTGGCGCCTGCTCCAGCTCGCCGACTCGGCGTTTCCCGCCGGAGCGTTCGCGCACTCCGGCGGCCTCGAGGCGCTGCACCAGGCTCGTCTCGTCGATGCCCAGACCCTGCTCCCGCGGCTGAAGGACCTCACGTTCAACGCCGCGCGCTCGATGCTGCCGTTCGTCGAGCGGCCCGACGACGCCGCCTGCGACGCCTTCCTCGTGAGCCATGTCGCGAACCGCGCCAGCCGCGCGCAGGGCGGCGCCTTCGGCATCGCTGCCGAGGCCGCGCTCGGCGTGCCGCGGCCCGAGCTGCCGTACGGGCACCTCGCCGTCGTGATGGGCCTGATGGTGCGCGAGCACGCGCGCGAGCTGTACGTCTTCGCAACCGCGCGCGGAGCGCTCAGCGCCGCCGTCCGCCTCGGAATCGTCGGGCCGCTGGAAGCCCAGCGCCTGTTCACGGCGCTGCACCCCACGCTGACCGCCGCCCTCGAGCAGCGCGGCGCGCCACGCTCGACCTCGCCGGTGCTCGAGCTCTTTCAGCAGCAGCACGACTCGCTGTACTCGAGGCTCTTCCAATCATGACCCGCCACTCGCACGACGGTCTCGCCGAGCACACGCACGAAGAGCTCCACGGCCCGGGCCACTTCCACGAGCGCGACCCGCAGCGGCGCCGCGACTTCGACAAGCGCGCGTTCACCGTCGGCATCGGCGGCCCGGTCGGCAGCGGCAAGACGGCGCTGCTGCTCGCGCTGTGCCGGGCCCTGCGCGACCGCCACTCGCTCGGCGTCGTCACGAACGACATCTTCACGAGAGAGGACGCCGAGTTCCTGATGCGGCACGAGGCGCTGCCGCTCGAGCGCATCCGCGCGGTCGAGACCGGCGGCTGCCCGCACGCCGCGATCCGCGAAGACATCACGCCGAACCTGCTCGCCCTCGAGGAGCTGATGAAGACGGTGAAGCCCGAGCTGCTCTTCGTCGAGAGCGGCGGCGACAACCTGGCGGCGCAGTACAGCCGCGAGCTCGTCGACTACACCATCTACGTCATCGACGTGGCGGGCGGAGACAAGGTGCCGCGCAAGGGCGGCCCCGGCATCACGCAGTCGGACCTGCTCGTCATCAACAAGACCGACCTCGCGCCGCTCGTGGGGGCGAGCCTCGAGGTGATGGAGCGCGACGCGAAGAAGATGCGCGGCGCCGGGCCGACCGTGTTCGCGCAGGTGACGAAGGGCGTCGCGGTGGCGGACGTCGCGGAGCACATCGTGCGCGCGTGGAGGCACGCCGTCGGGTAGCTTTACGCGCATGGCTCCCAAGGTCTCGCCGCTGAAGGGCATGTCGGTCGCCGACTGGGTGAAGAAGAAGTCGAAGGGCTGGCAGCAGAAGACGGTCAACGCGCTGATCAAGACGGTGAAGGCCGCCGCGCCCGGCGCCGTGTTCGAGATCAAGTGGGGCCAGCCGGTGTTCTCGTCGAACGGCCCGCTCGGGTGGATCCGCCCCGCGAAGGAGCACGTCACCCTCGGCTTCTGGCGCGGCGCCGAGCTCGACGATCCGAACGGCGTGCTCGAGGGCGGCGCGCGCATGAAGCACCTCAAGGTCGGCGAGGGCGAGCTCGACGCCGCGCTCGTCAAACGCTTCGTGCGCCAGGCCGTCGCGCTCAACGCCGAGAAGGGCGATCCGACCCGGCGGTAGGCGTTAGACCTACAACCAAGCCAAATTACAGGATCGCCGTTTTGGAAATCGGCGGGCTGCGGTCTCCCCTGGCTCGAGAGGAGTCGAGCCATGCGGAGTCTCACGCTGTCGCTGTGCGCTGCGCTGCTGCTGGGGGGCTGTGGAGAGGGCGTCCTCGAGCTGTCGGAGGAGAGCGCCGCCCCCGAAGACGTCGCCGAGACCCAGAGCTCGCTCTCGAGCCCGGTCGCGGGCGGCACGATTCGCTCGACCACCGCGGTGAACCTCCGCACCGGCCCGTCGACGGGCTACGCGGTCATCCGGGTGGTCGCGGCCGGCGACACCGCGACGCTGATCTCGGCGACTCCGAGCGGCGGCTTCTACCGGGTGAGCCACCGCGGCACCGCCGGCTGGTCGCACGGCGCGTACTGGGAGAAGGCCCCCGCCGGCGGCAGCCCCCTCTACGTCAACGGCCACGCGCTGACCGCCACCGAGGCCGCGAACGTGCGCCGCATCGCGCGCGACGTCGTGCCGCGGCTCGCGGGCGCGCGCTCCGACAAGCTCCGGGTCGCGGCGCGCGTCACGTGGTGGTCGCTCAAGGAGGGCGTGCTCGGCATCTCGAACCCGATCGGCTACTCCAACTGCAACACGCCCTCGGGCGACCGGCGCATCGGCCCGCTCGAGGTCTGCGGTGCAGCTCGCGCGTGGCAGGTCGGAGCGTCGGCCGTTCAGGTGCCCGGCAAGAGCCTCGCCGCGCTGGAGGCCACCGCGCGGAGCCTGCACCCCGGGCTCAACGTCTACGACGTGCTCTGGCGCACCGCGGTCGACGCCGGCTACGCGAACGGCACCCCGACCCACGGCGCCATCGTGAACTCGACCGGCGACCTGCGCCGCTCGTGGCTGCTGCGCAACGGAGCGGTCGGCTTCACCTACGAAGAGCCGGTCGTCGCGTACGAGTGCATCACCCACTCCTACGGCTGGTGCTACGGCACCGCGTGGGACACCACCGCACGCTACGCGCCGAGCCGCTCGGCCGCGCTGCGCGCGATCGACGACCTCTACGCCGTCTTCGACCGTCTCGTCCCCTGAAGCCCCACCGAAGGAGAACCACCATGCCGCTTCGTGCCTTGCTGATCGCTTCACTCGTCGCCGCCGCCGGCTGCGGCCCCCAGGACGCCGTGGTCGAGACGTTCGCGGACCCTTCAGCGGCTCCGCCCCGGAAGACCGGCGTGCTCAACCTCGGCAACCGGCCGACCATCGAGTACGAGGAGGTCGAGGGCGAGTACGTCTTCGAGGGCGACATCGCGGTGCCGCCGTCGATGGTGACTCCGGTCGAGACCACGCCCGTGGGCGAAGACCTCGCGAGCACGCAGGCCGAGCTGTTCGCGGCCTCGGCGGCGACCCGGCTGTGGCCCAACGCGGTCGTGCCGTACACCATCTCGAGCGCGCTCTCGGCCACCATGCAGAGCCGCGTGCGCGCCGCGATCGAGCAGTGGAACACGAAGACCGTGGCGAAGTTCGTGCCCCGCACCAACCAGGCCGACTACGTGACGTTTCGCGTCAGCCCCACGAGCTACGCGTACGCCTCGATCGGGCGGGTCGGCGGGCAGCAGTTCATCAACCTCGTCGGAAACCCGATCGGCGTCATCATCCACGAGATGGGTCACACGCTCGGCTTCCTGCACGAGCACACGCGGCCCGACCGCGACGCCTACGTGACGATTCACTGGGGCAACATCAGGCCGGGCTTCGAGGGCAACTTCTACGCGTACAGCTCGGGGCGGCAGGCCGGCCCCTACGACATCGACTCGATCATGCACTACCCGTCGTACGAGTTCTCGCGCAACGGCTACCCCACCATCACGCGCAAGAACGGCGCGACCTACCCGCAGAACTACACCGCGCTGAGCGCCGGCGACGCGGCCGGAGTCGCGCGCTTCTACGGCATCGTGCCGTCAGGCGAGATCATCGTCGACAGCAACGCGAGCCGGAACAACCCCGCCGTCGCGAAGATCTCGGTGCCGCCGGCGTGGACCTCGAGCTCGAACGTGGCGGGGTACTGGGGCACCGGCTACTGGCACGCGACCCACGTCGCCGGCGCGACCGATGACGTCGTCTTCTCGTTCTACCTGCCCGCTTCCGGCACGAAGACCATCGAGGCCTGGTGGACCGCCGCCAGCAACCGCTCCGCCAGCGCCCTGTTCATCGTGCACTCGTCGAGCGGGGCACTGCGGGGCACCGCCCGGTTCGACCAGCGCATCAACGGCAGCCGGTGGAACACCGTCGGCTCGTTCAACCTCCCGGCCGGCTGGGGCCAGGTGCGCGTCTCGCGTCAGGGCACTCCCGGAACCGGCAGCGTCATCGCTGATGCGGTGCGCATTCGCTGATTATTACTGGGTGTTGCGTGTAGACCGTGCGGTCTATATAAGGGGTCTAGACCGACTGGTCTAGACCGCCATGCCACGCCCCCGCTTCGCCACCGCCGACGAGAAGCTCCGCCAGCGCATCCTCGACGCTGCGCGCGCCGAGTTCGCGGCGAAGGGCTACGAGACCGCTTCGCTCAACCGCATCCTGCTCGCGGCGGGGCTGAGCAAGGGCTCGTTCTATTACTGGTTCGACGACAAGCTCGACCTCGCCGCGACGGTCTTCCTCGAGGCCGCGCGGCCGATGTCGGACGTCGTCGAGCTCGAGCCGGTGAACAGCGTCGAGGAGTTCTGGGCCGAGCTCCACCGCTTCACGTACGAGCGGCTCGAGAAGTTCGACGCCAAGCGCGCCGAGACCGAGCTCGTGATGCGGCTCGCGAACGCGATGCTCGAAGACAAGACGCTGCGCGAGAAGATCCTGCCGGGCATGGCCGAGGGCCGCGCGAAGATCGTCGCCTTCATGCGCCGCGGCGTCGAGCTGGGCGCCGTTCGCACCGACCTGCCGATCGAGACGCAGCTGCAGCTGATGCAGGACGTGAAGACGTCGCTCTTCAAGAGCATGCACCCGAAGGACACCATGCTCACCGACGCCGAGCTGCGCGCCTTCTCCGACCTCATCCTCGATTTCGTCCGCCGCATCTGCTCGCCCAAGGAGCCGTCATGACCGTGCTGCTGATCGCCCTGCTCGCCGCCGCCGAGCCTCCGCCCGACGTCCCGAAGTGTCCCTCCGACAGCGACGCGCCCGACGTCGTCGCGCTGATGAAGCGCACCGAATCGCTGCTCGAGGGCCGCTCGTCGATCGCCGTCGTGACGATGGGCATCAAGACGCCGGCGTACGAGCGCAACGTGAAGATGAAGCTGTGGACGAAGGGCCGCGACTACGCGCTCGTGCGCGTGCTCGAGGGCGGCCCGCGCGAGACCGGCATGATGACGCTCAAGCGCGAGAAGCAGCTGTGGAACTACCTGCCCCAGGCCGGCCGCGTGATGAAGCTGCCCAGCGGCATGATGGGCGACAGCTGGATGGGGTCGGACTTCACGAACGACGACCTCGTGCGCGGCTCGTCGATCGCGAACGACTTCACGTCGACCGTCGACAAGACGATCGAGCACGAGGGGCGCAAGGCGTGGTTCATCACCCTCAAGCCGAAGCCCGAGTCCAAGACCGTCTGGGGCAAGGTCGAGCTGATCCTCGATCGGCAGAGCTGCGTGCCGCTCGAGCAGCGCTTCTACGACGAGGAGGGCGCCCTCGCGCGCCGCATGGCGTTCAGCGACCTCAAGCAGGTCGGCTGGCGCACCTTCCCCATGAAGCTGACGATGTTCCCCGCCGAGAAGGGGCGGCAGACGTCGATGACGTACGAGAGCATCGAGCTCGACGTCGACGTCGCCGACGACACCTTCAGCCTCCGCCGCCTGCAGCAGGGGAGGGAGTGATGCTCGCCCTCGCGTGGAGAAACGTCTGGCGCAACGCCAGGCGCTCGATCATCACCATGACGGCGCTCGGCGTCGGCGTCGCCGGCATCGTCGCGATCTTCAGCTACCGCGAGGTCACGAACGAGGTCATCGTCGCCGACATCACCGCCGGCCTCGTCGGGCACCTGCAGGTGCACGCGCTCGGCTACCAGGAGGCCCCCGCCATCGGCCTCACGGTCGACGACCCGGTTCAGGTCGAGGCCGCGCTCGAGGGCACGCTGCCCGGCGCGAAGAGCGAGCGCCGCGTCATCGGCGCCGGGCTCGCCGGCAGCGGCGACCGCTCGGCGCCCGTCATGGTGCTCGGCCTCGAGCCCGGCGTCTCGAACCTGTACACGCTCGCGACCGGCCACGAGCCGGTGGCCGCGAAAGAGGTGCTCGCCGGCAAGGACCTCGCGAACGACCTCGGCCTCACGCCCGGCTCGGAGCTCGTGCTCGTCAGCCAGGGCAAAGACGGCTCGGTCGCGAACGATCGCTACACCGTCGCGGGCACCTTCACCTCGAGCAGCGCCGAGCTCGACGGCAACGCGGTGGTGCTGCCGCTCGCCGAGGCCCAGAGCTTCTTCGCGCTCGGCGACGGCGTGCACCAGCTCGTCGTGCGGCTGCCGGACCAGAAGGAAGACGTGACGCCCGAGACGCAGGCGCTGCGCGCGGCGCTCGACCTGAAGACGCTCGAGGCCCTCTCGTGGAGCGAGATGCTCCCGCAGATGAAGGCGAGCATGGAGCAGAAGCGCAAGAACCAGGGCCTCGTCGACTTCATCATCTTCGTGATCGTGGGCCTGGGCGTCTTCAACGCGATGACGATGGCCGTGTTCGAGCGCACGCGCGAGCTCGGCGTGCTCGGCGCCCTCGGCACGCGGCCCCGCCGCATCCTCGCGATGGTGCTGCTCGAGTCGCTGTGGCAGGGCGTGCTCGCGTTCGGCATCGGCGTCGCCATCGCGGCCGCGCTGCTCTACGGCATCGGCACGGTCGACCTGAGCAGCATGCTCGGCGGCGACGTCATGGGCGTGAAGATGCCCACGCACATCGAGCTGAGGCTGCTGCCCGCCTCGCTGAAGGGCGCGGCCATCACCGCGTTCTTCACCGCGCTCGCCGGCGCTCTGCTGCCGGCCGTGCGCGCCATGCGTCTGAAGCCCGTCGAAGCCCTGAGGCACACATGAGCACTCCACTCTCTCTCGGCTGGCGCAACATCTGGCGCAACCGCCGCCGCACGTTGATCAGCATGAGCGCGATCGGCGTGGGGCTGTTGCTCATCGTCTTCTACGCGGGCCTCGTGGGCGGAATGATGGGCAACGCCACGAGCGAGCTCGACAACGGCGGCCTCGGCCACGTCGAGGTGTTCGCGAAGGGCTTCAGGCCGAAGCGCGAGATCGGCGTCGCGATGCCCGCGTTCGAGACGCTGCGCGACAAGCTGCAGCTCCCGCCCGGCGCGGAGTCCGGCGCGCGCGTGTTGACCCGCGGCCTCGCCACCAGCGCCCGCGCCAGCGAGGGCGTGCAGGTGTTCGGCGTCGACTTCGCGACCGAGCGGCAGCTGTCGGCGCACCTTCGGCACGTCACGCAGGGCGAGCTGCCGAAGAGCGGCGATGCGAAGGGCGTGCTGGTGGGCGAAGAGCTCGCCGCGCGGCTCAACGTGAAGCCCGGCTCGAAGCTGCGGCTGATGGTGCAGCGCGCGGACGGCGAGATGGGCGCCGATCTGTTCCGGGTGCGCGGCGTGTTCCACTCGATCGCTCCGGCGATCGGGCAGCGGCAGGTGTTCGTGACCGAGGCGGCCGCGCGCGAGCTGCTCGGGCTCGACGCGGTGACGCACCAGCTCGTGATTCAGCTGACCGACCCGAAGCAGGCCGACGCGGTCGCGGCGTCGCTGAAGGCCTCGCTCGGCGACGGCTACGAGGTGCTGACCTGGGGCGAGCTGCTCCCGGTGCTGAAGAAGATGGAGGCGCTGACGCAGAACGTCGTCTTCTACATGGCGGTGTTCGTGTACCTGCTCGTGGGGCTGGGCGTGCTGAACACGATGCTGATGTCGGTGCTCGAGCGCACGCGCGAGTTCGGCGTGCTGCTCGCGCTCGGCACGCGGCCGCGCCGCGTGATCCAGATCGTGCTCTCGGAGTCCTTCTGGATCGCGACGCTCAGCGTCGTGGCCGGCGCCGCCGCCGGCGCGCTGCTCACCTGGCAGTTCTCGAAGGCGGGCCTGCAGATCCCCGGCGGCGAGTCGATGCAGCTGTCCGGCGCCACCATCAGCACGCTCGTGAAGACGAAGTTCAACCCGCTCGACGTCTTGAAGGCCGCGTCGTTCGTCTACGTGATGGCGCTGATCGTCGGGCTCTACCCCGCCACCCGCATCACGCGCCTGCAGCCCGCCGAAGCCCTGCGCAGGACCTGAACCCGAGGAGACCGTCATGCCCGTCGTCGAAGTTTCCAACGTCACCCGAACCTACGAAGAGAAGGGCATGCCGCCCGCCCAGGCGCTGCGCGGCGTGTCGCTGCAGGTCGAGAAGGGCGAGTTCATGGCGCTCGCCGGGCCGTCGGGCTCCGGCAAGACCACGCTGCTCAACATCATCGGCGGCATCGACGCCGCGACCGCCGGCCAGGTGAAGGTCGACGGCCGCGAGCTGTCGGCGATGTCGCGCAACGAGCTCGCCGACCTGCGGCGCGACCGCATCGGCTTCATCTTCCAGGCGTACAACCTGGTGCCCGTGCTGACCGCGGCCGAGAACGCCGAGTACGTGCTGCAGCTGAAGGGCGTGCCGGCGGCCGAGCGGCGCGCGAAGGTTCAGGCGCTGTTCGAGCGCATCGGGCTGGGGAAGTACCTCGACTCGCGCCCGCTGAAGATGAGCGGCGGCCAGCAGCAGCGCGTCGCGGTCGCGCGGGCGATCGTGTCGGAGCCGGCCGTCGTGCTCGCCGACGAGCCGACGGCGAACCTCGATCAGAAGACCGGCGCCGAGCTGATGGACCTGATGCACGAGCTCAACAAGGAGCGCGGCATCACCTTCATCTTCTCGTCGCACGACCCGATGGTGCTGAGCCGCGCGGAGCGCGTCGTGAGGCTGGTCGACGGCCAGATCGTGCAGTGAAGGGGACAGGCTGCTTTTCCACCGTCGCGGCGGTGAGAGCCGGCCGGGCGCTCTTGGGAAAAGCTGCCTGTCCCCTGCTACTCCTCGCAAGCTCCCCCGTGCTCGCGATGGAGGTCGCGAAGGACGAGCAGGGCAGCACGCTCGAGGTCAGCGGCTTCTACAAGAACCTGCTCTTCGCCGTGGCGACGGCGAACGGCACCGCAGGCGCGATGGACGCCCAGCTGCTGCGCGTGCAGTCGCGCTTCCTGTTCGAAGACGCGTTCGAACTCGACGTCGCCTGGCAGCTGCAGTTTCTGCTCGCGACCGACCCTGCGTTCGTCGGCGGCACCTCGCTCAGCGGCACCATCGGCGGCACGGGCGCGGGCCCGCAGCGGCGCCTCTTTGCCGGCGAGGGGCAGCTGGCGGCGACCGGCACGAGCGTGCTCTCGCACAACCTCGATCGCCTCGCGCTGAAGATGGCCCTGCCGTTCGGAGATCTCACCATCGGCCGCCAGGTGCTGAGCTGGGGCACCGGCCGCTTCTTCAACCCGACCGACGTGTTGAGCCCGTTTCCTCCCACGGTCATCGACCGCGAGGTGCGCCGCGGCTTCGACGCCGTGCGGCTCGCGATCGCGCTCGGCGACACCACGCAGCTCGATCTGCTCTGGCTGCCGCAGCCGTCGTCCGAGGACGACGGCGGCGTCGCGCGCTTTCAGACGAACCTGTTCGGGTGGGACGCCTCGATCTCGGCCGGCAAGTACGTGCGCGACTTCGTGATCGGCTTCGATCTCGTCGGCGACGTCGGCCCGGTCGGCGTTCACGCCGAGGGCGCGTACACCATCGAGTGGCTGAAGACCGGCGGGGTGGGCGAGCACTTCTTCCGCGGCGTCGCCGGCGCCGACTTTCGGCCCCACGAGAAGGTCGTGCTCACGCTCGAGTACTCGTTCAACGGCTACGGCACCACCGACCCCGCGAGGTACGTGCAGGTGCTGTCGTCGGCGCGGGCGCGGCGCGGCGAGGTGTTCGGCGCCGGCAAGCACATCGTGGCGGCGGCCGCGAGCTACCGCGCGAACGATCTGCTCTCGGGCTCGCTCGCGGTGCTCTGCAACGTCGCCGACCCGAGCGCGCTGGCCATCGCGAGCGTCGAGTACTCGATCGCGCAGACGGTGCTGCTGCGCGCCGGCGCCTACGTGCCGATGGGCCGGCCGCCCGAAGGCGGGCAGCTGCGCAGCGAGTACGGCAGCGGCGGCTTCGGCGGCTTTGCGCAGCTCGGCGTGTACGTGCCCTGAGCGGTCGAGAAGCCGCTCAATCTGGCGACGCTGGCTCAGGCTTCGGGAGCGTCGTCTCGCCCACGTTCTTCGTGAGCGCGTAGTGCTTGCCGGCCGTGAAGCTGCGGTCGGGCATGCCCGGCCGTCCGCCCTGGCCGTTGTGCGAGAACATGCCCCACGCGACGGCCTTCCGGTCGGCCTCGTTCTTCGGCGGCGGCGGCGGAATCTGGGTCAGCTTCTCGCTGCGGCTCTTCGCCGTGTTCACGTGGAAGCCCTCGCCCGTCTTCGGGTCGATCACCGTCGCCGCGATGTGCCCCGGGGCGGCGGTGTACCAGACCTCGTTGCCCGAGCCCGGAGGCTTGGGGCCGAAGATCTGCCCGGTCAGCCAGCTCGTGCCCTCGCAGTCGAGCAGCATGCGGCCCGAGGCGTCGCGCATCTGGTTCTTCATGACGCTCGTCATCTTGGCGGGGTCGTCGAGGTCGGCCTTGTTCTGGATCCAGCTGTTCTCGACGCCACCCGGGTGCTTGGTGAAGTTGTTGAGGAACTGGTTGTACTCCTCGCCCGCGGCCTTCATGCCGCCCTGCTGCTTCACCTTCCCGAAGTACTCGCGCAGGTCGTTCACGTTGTACGGGTCGACCTTGCGGCCCAGCGTCTTCTCCATCTTCCCGATCTGATCGATCTGCGCCATGCGCCGGTCAGCGGCGGTGCTGAGCTTCTCGTTGATGCCGCCGGTGTCGACCGACATGAGGTTCCCGTTCTTCGCGACCGCCTGATTCACGCCGCCGGAATAGGCGCCTGCGAGGTCGACGGTCGTGCTGGCGTAGGGCTCCTGCTTGAGCTCTTGCAGGAGCTGCTTCGCCTCGGCCGGCCGGCCCGCCGCGATCAGCTTGTCGGCGGTGCGCAAGAGCAGGTCGCCGCCGTGCGCCGGGTCGAGGCCCTTCGCCGAGGTCTTCGCCTCCTGCACCAGGTTCGCCACGACCGGGTCGGGGCCGCGCGCCGCGACCGACGCCTCGTCGACGAAGAGGTTGACCTCCTTCTCGGTCTTCTGCTGCGAGAGCGGCTTGTCGACCCAATCGGTCTTGACCGGGTCCCAGACCTTCTCGCGGAACACCGAGCCCGCCGGGTTCGGGTCGAGCGCCCCCGCCGCCGCCTTCGCGGCCGTGGCCCGCACGTCGATCGCGGCCTGATACGGCAGCGACACGTTGGCCGGGTTCATCTTGTCGGCGATGAGGTACGGGTCGCCACAGTGCTCCGCGATCTGCTTGTCGAACGTGTGGTACTCGGCCTGCCCCGGCGACGGTTTGCCGGTCGCGGCCGCTACGGTCTGCTGCAGCTCCTCCTTCGTGGTGCAGCTGTTGACGATCAGCTTCATCGCCTTGGCGTCGTCGGCCGAGACGACGCCCTCCTCGAGCCGCTTCAGCGCCTTGCCCTTCTCTGCGGGCGTCAGGTCGTTGAGCGCCGCCGGGTTCGCGATGATGGCGTCACGAATCGCAGTGTCGTCGTCCTTGCGGATCGCCGTCTTCAGGTCGTCGACCTTCTCGGGGTCGGGAACCGCAGGCGCGCTCACGAGGCTCGCCGTCACCGCCGAGCCCCCGCCGGCGTTCGCGAGCGAGCGCGCGCGGGACACCAGGTCCTTCAGGTCCTGCCGCACCGTCTCGGGCACGTGCGCCTTCGCCTTGCCCGTGATGGACATCAGCTTCTCTTTGGCGTCGTGAAATGCCTCTTTCGGGGCCTCCGGCAGCGCCTTGGCGACGACCTCCTTCGCCTTCGCGACCGGCTCGGACTCCAGCAGCTTCCCCACACCGCTCTTCAGCTTGTTGAGGGCGTCGATGGCCATGGTGGCGGAAGCCTACTCTCCGCCCAACTTTTGCGCGCCTGGGGTGTAATCACCCTCGTGCTCGCGCTCGTCGTCATGCTGGCGTTTCCCATCCCCGCCAACGGGTGGGATCGCGGCAAGCAGGCGCAGCACCTCTTGAGCCGCGCCGCCTTCGGCCCTTCCGCCGCCGATCGCGCCCGCGTCGAGCAGCTCTCGCCTGGCGGCTGGCTCGACGAGCAGCTGAAGCCGGGCGCCGACGCCGAGCTCGAGGCGAAGCTCGCCGCCCACTACCCGACGCTGAGCCTCACCGTCACTCAGGCGCTCGAGCAGTACCCGTCGATCGCCGACCGCGCGAAGGAGCTCGGCGTTCAGGACAAGGAAGAGGTGAAGGCCATGATGGCCTCGCGCCCCTACGAGCTGCCGCGCCAGCTCGTGCTCGAGCTCACGCAGGCGAAGCTGATGCGCGCCGTGAAGAGCCGGCGCCAGCTCGAGGAGGTGCTCGTCGACTTCTGGTTCAACCACTTCAACGTCAGCGCCGAGAAGGGCAAGGTGCGCTGGCTGTTGCCGAGCTACGAGCGCGACGCCATTCGCCCGCACGTGCTCGGCCGCTTCCGCGACCTGCTCGGCGCCACCGCGCGTCACCCCGCGATGCTCATCTACCTCGACAACTGGAGGAGCCGCGCCTCGGGCTTGAACGAGAACTACGCGCGCGAGCTGCTCGAGCTGCACACCCTGGGCGTCGACGCCGGCTACACGCAGGAGGACGTGCGCGAGGCTGCCCGCGTGCTCTCGGGCTGGAGCCTCGAGGGAAAGGGCAGCGATGACTGGGGCGACTTCAAGTACCGGCGCCGCGCGCACGACACCGGCGAGAAGCGCGTGTTCGGCCTCGTGCTGCCGGCGGGCGGCCAGATGGACGACGGCGAGCGGCTGCTCGACTGGCTCGCGCAGCACCCGAAGACCGCGCGCCACCTGTGCTTCAAGCTGGCGCAGAAGTTCGTGAGCGACGCTCCGCCGCCGGCGCTCGTCGAGGCGCTCGCCGCCGAGTACCTGCGCACCGGCGGCGACCTGCGAGCCGTCTACGCCGCGCTGTTCGGCTCGCGCGCGTTCTGGAGCGACGAGGCCTTCGGCGCGAAGACGAAGACTCCGCTCGAGCTCGTGGTGTCGTCGGTGCGCGCGGTCGGCGACCTCACGCTCGTGCAGCCGCAGCTCGTGAAGGCCATCGAGGCGATGGGGCAGCCGCTGTACCGCGCGACTCCGCCGACGGGCTGGGCCGAGGTGGCCGCGAGCTGGGTGAGCGCCGGGGCGCTCGTCTCGCGCATCAACTTCGGGCTCAAGCTCGCGAAGAACGACATGCCCGGCGTGCAGGTGCCGCTCGCGTCGCTGCCGGCCGGCGACCCGGAGCTCGTCGTCGACGCCCTCGCGATGCAGCTGCTCGGAGCGCCGCTGTCGCCCGACTCGCGCGAGACGGTGCTGAGCGCTGCGCGGGCAGATCGCGACCCGCGCGTCATCGCCGGCCTGCTCATCGGCTCACCGGAGTTCCAAAAACAATGACGCAAGGTTCGAACACGCGTCCCCTCTCCCCTCGTAGGGGAGAGGGCCAGGGTGAGGGGCTGACGAGGCGAGAGCTCGGCGCAGCGGGCCTGAGTCTGCTCTTCGCGAGTAGAACGAGCGCATCGAGCACGAACAGAACCCTCGTCGTCGTCTTCCTGCGCGGCGGCGTCGACGGCCTCGCGATGATTCCCCCGAAAGACCGGGACTACGAGGCGCTGCGCCCGAACCTCCGCGACGAAGCCCCGCTCGAGCTCGACCGCTCCTTCGGCCTGCACCCGTCGATGTCCGCGCTGCAGTTGCTCTTCACGCAGAAGCGCCTGGCGGTGGTCCACGCGGTCGGGCAGCTGAGACCCTCGCGCAGCCACTTCGACGCGCAGGACTTCCTCGAGTCGGGCCTCGCGGGAGAGAAGGGCGCCGACGGCTGGCTGAACCGCGCGCTGCAGTCGCTGCCCGGAGGTGGAGCCTTCACCGCGGTCGCGGTGCAGAACGGGGTGCCCTACGCGCTGCAGGGCGCGCAGCCGATCGTGGCGTTCCCGAGCCTTCGCGACTTCCGCGTCGCGCCGGGGCAGGCCCAGAGCTTCGAGCAGCTCTACGCCGCCGCCGTCGACGAGGCGCTGAAGGTGCGGGGCGCCGAGGCGTTCAGCGGGCTGCAGGCCGCGAAGGGGCTCGCCGCCCTCGAGCCGAAGAACGGGGCCGTCTACCCGAAGGGCCAGCTCGGGCGCCGGCTGCAGGACATCGCGCGCCTGGTGCACGGAGACGTGGGCCTCAAGATCGCGGCCACCGAGCTCGGCGGCTTCGACACGCACCTCGGCCAGAGGCAGGCGCTCGCCCCGCGCCTGAAGGAGCTCGCCGACGGCCTCGCCGCGTTCGCGACGGATCTCGGCGAGCGGCTGAGCGACGTCTGCCTCGTGACGGTCACCGAGTTCGGCCGCACCGCGCGCGAGAACGGCACGCGCGGCACCGATCACGGCACTGCGTCGGCGATGCTCGCGCTCGGCGGGGCGGTGAAGGGCGGCCGCGTCGCCGGCGACTGGCCCGGGCTCGCCGCCGCGCAGCTGCACGAAGGCCGCGACCTGCGCGTCACGCTCGACGTGCGCGCGGTGCTGGCCGAGGCGCTGAGCTCGCACCTCGGCATCCCGAGCGAGCGGGCGCTGCCGGGCGTCAAGCCATCGCGGACGCTGTTCGGTTAGGCCGCCGCCACGCGCGGGCTCAGCTCGGCGACCAGCTTCTCGAGCTCGGCGGCGATGGCGTCGCCCTCCTGCACCATGCGCTCCTTGAAGCTCTTCCGCGTGCCGAGCACGAAGAACGTGCGAACGTCGTGCAGCGCCGCGCTGCGCCGCTCGAAGTAGTAGCGCGTGTACAGGGCGAGGGGAATGGCGCCCACGAACGTCACGCCCGCGGCGGGCACCCCGTAGAACCGCCACGCCAGGAACGTGAGCAGCACCAGCCACAGCGGCGTGAGCAGCAGCAGCAGCACGAGCTTGATGGTCGCCTGAATGTCGCGCGGCACGCGGAACACCCGCACCACGCCCCGCGGGATCCAGAACGGCACGAAGAACAGCACCATGCCGGCGAGGAACAGCGGCAACAGCGCCAGCGCGAGCACGTTCCGGAAGACGAACTTCGCGATGCCGCCGCCGCGGTACCGAATCGCGACGTCCTCCGGCGACGCCCGCACGAGCTCGAGCCGCCGCTGCACTGCGAGCACGTCGGCCTTCAGCCGCTCGAAGCGCTCGGGCTGCTCGGCGCGCAGCAGCGCCATGCCGCGCGCGAACGCCTTGAGGCGCTCGGGGTCGGCCGCGGCCTGCCCGGTCTTCATGGCGTAAAGCGACTCGGCGGTGCGCACGAGCGGCAGGTCTTCCCACTGCTCGAGGTTCAGCGTCACCGAGCGCAGCGCAGCGAAGATGGAGTCGGTCAGCGCGCTGACGTCTTCGTCGCCGCTCACCGCGATCGGCGCGCCGGCCTCGACGTGCACCGCGCTGCGGAAGCGGTTCTTCTCCGAGTAGGTGAGCCCGAGCGGGACGATGCGCACCTTCGCGCCCTTCTTCGCGGCCATGAGGGCGATGCGCGCGGCGCCGGTCTTGAGCTCCTGCAGCTGCGGCTCGCTGTGGCTCTTGCCCTCGGGGAAGATGGTGATGCAGCGGCCCTGCGCGAGCGCGTCGGCGGCGGCGTCGAGCGTGCCGGCGTTCTTCGCCATCTGCGTCGGGTCGTCCTGCTTGCGGAAGACGGGCAGGGCGCCGAGCCCGCGGATCAGCCAGCCGACGACCGGCAGCTTGAAGAGCGGTGCCTTCGCGAGAAACGTGATGTGGCGCTTCGCGAGCACGAAGACGAGGCCGGGGTCCACCATGCCGTTCGGGTGATTGCCGACGAACATCACGGGCCCCTCCATCGCGAGCGCGGCGGCGGGGTCGACGGGCGGCTCGATGCGGTAGAAGGCGCGCAGCGCCAGCGAGATGATCGCGCGCAGCCCGCGGTAGAACGCGTTCACTTCTTCGTGGGAACTGCGATCGCCGGGTCGTTCGGGTTCACGCCGTCGTTCGAATCGGTGCGCTCGAGGAACCGCTCCTGCTTCTCGTAGCCCGCGCGCTGCAGCCGCCGCTGCTCGATGAAGTTCGCGAGCGACGTGAACGCGGTGCCGATGGTGCGCAGCGACTGCGTGAGCTGGCGCTCCATCTCTTCGAGGCGCTCGCGGCGGGCGGCGTCGGAGGATTCGCGCTTGAAGAGACGGGTGAACCACATGGCCCGCGCAATGTAGCAGAGGCTTCAGTCGCCGGTGGTGAACCCGCCGAGAGTGCCGTTGGAGTGCGCAGCGATCGTCACGTCCCACGCGCCTGCGCGCACGACAGTCCGCGTCCGCGGGTGGAACGACAGCCGTGTCTGCGTGTGCGCACCCAGGCGGGAAAGGGCCGCGACCGGAACGATCGTCGGGCTCGAGATCAGCTCGCAGCGGATGACCACCGAGCGCTTCTCCGCGGCGTGCGAAAGAACGAGCTCCGCCTCGGTCCACGCGCCGCCCGTCCACTCGACGGGAAGGTCAGAGGAGCGGCTCAGTACTCCGAAGTCGAGACCGATCCCCGTTGTGCTCGGCATCGACCGTGGCGCTCGAAGCTCGAGTTCGTCCGGCGCAACGAGCGTCCCCGCGAACGCCGGGACCTCTTCACCTGACGCCGAGATGCTCAGGGCATCACCGGGTCGCCACGCGCGAGGGAAGTTCGCACCGGGCAGGTAGACGCCGCTCTTCGGCTCCATTTCAACCGTCCCCGCGTTCTGCCCGCTGATCGTGATGACGCCCGCGCTGGCAGATTCGCGTGCGACGGGGCTGGGCGGCGCCCCCTGCACCTGGCACTCGGTGACCTCGCAGCCGCCGAGCGTCGTGCGCACGCAGAACGAAGGGAGGGACGACGGCGCGGCCTCGAAGAAGGCGAGGCTGGTGCCGAGGGGGTAGTAGCAGGGAGATGAACCGCAGGCCTGCGGCACATGGATCGAGCCCACGAGGCGGTGAGCGAGGGTCTCGGGACCCGGGATCTCGGCCGGGCGGCCACACGCGGCGACGAAGACGGCTGCGACGAACGAGGATGAGCGCATGCGCTCACGCTGAGCACGCGCTGCGCCACCCACGGCGCGTGACGTCCCGCGACCCTGCGCCGCGGCTCCCGCGATCGTCACATGACGCCGAGTTGTAGGGTGCGGCCGACAGCGCTCATGGCCCGAGCACGACCTGGCACCGCGGGCAGTCGACGAGCAGCCGCGTCGCGCCGGTCGGCAGCTCGTACGCGAGGCACGTCCCGCCCAGCAGCGGGCTCTCGAAGCTCAAACCGCGCGCGCTCTGCAGGTAGAGCGTGCCGAGCAGCCCCCCGTCGGCGAACGTGAGCCGACCGCCGCACTCGCCGGCGTCGCGGCGCGGTGGCGACTGGCGCACCATCGCGCCCGCTCCGAACGGAGGCACTGAGTCGCAGTCGATCTCTTCGACGCGGAAGTCGGCGGCGATGCCGGAGCAGCTCGGCGGAATGCAGCTCGCACCCTTCGGGCAGACGAGGCAGTGGCCGCCTTCCGTGACGCAGGTCTGGCCCGCGACGTCGGAGCACTCGGCGATGCAGCGCGCGTCGACGCAGCTGAAGCCCGCGCCGGTGCAGCGCGACGTCACCGCCGGAGTGCCGCGGCAGTCGGACGCGCGGTCGCACGTGAGCGGAACGAAGCCCGAGTCTTCGGTCTCGGCCACCGGCACCAGGCACTGGCAGCCCGAGAGAATCAGCACCGCGGTGACCCTGGCGTCCAAGCGCGGCGCAGCCTAGGAACCGCTGCCCATGAGCATCAAGCGCGTCGGCTTTCTGGGCATGGGTCTGATGGGCAGCCGCATGGCGAAGAGCATGGTGCGGCGCGGCCTCACGGTGATCGGCTGGAACCGCACGCCGCGCGAGGTCGAGGGCGTGACGATGGTCAAGACGCCCGGCGAGGTCGCGGCGCAGGTCGACGCGTTCTGCACGTGCGTCGCAGATCCTCCCGCGCTCGAAGACGTCGCCACGCAGCTGCTCGCAGCTTCGAGGCCGGGCCAGCTCTTCGTCGACTTCTCCACCGTGTCGGTCGCGCTCGCGCAGTCGCTCGGCGCTCGCTGCGCGGAGAAGGGCGTCGACTTCGCCGACGCTCCAGTGACCGGCTCGAAGATCGGCGCCGAGAAGGGCACGCTCGTCATCATGACCGGCTGCAGCGAGGCCACGCTCGCCCGCGCGCAGCCCGTGTTCCTCGGCGTCGGCGAGAAGGTGATTCACTGCGGCCCGGTCGGCGCCGGCACGCAGGTGAAGCTCGGCGGCAACCTCGTCATCGCCGCGATGCTCGAGAGCCTGAGCGAAGGCATGCTCACCATCTCGAAGGCGGGCGTCGATCCGCGCAAGCTGCTCGAGGTCATCGAGGCCTCCGCGTTCCGCTCTCCGTACTTCCAGGCGAAGGGCAACGCGATGCTCGCCCGCGACTTCGCGCAGACGTTCTCGATCGACCTGATGCACAAAGACCTCGCGCTCTTCCTCGCCGAGGCCGTGCGCCACAAGGTCCCCACACCCGCCGCCGCCGCCCTGCGCGAGACCTTCAACACGGCCCGCGCCGCCGGCAAAGGCGACCTCGACATCTGCGGCGTCGTCACCGTGCTCGAAGCGCTGTGCGGCCACCAGCTCGGCAGCAAGCCCTCGTAACGCCTCAGTAACGGTTGTAAACGCGTTGACAGCTCGGTGAATTTACCGATTTGCATGTCCCACCTCGCGCGGTGATGAACGCGGCGCGTCACCCGGGTACCATTCGACCCATGGAACAAGAGGGCAAGCTGGTGCAGCTGGAAGACGGTCGGTGGGCCCGGTTCCGCGCTGTGCCGCTGCAGGACGGGAGCGGGATGCGCGTGGTCGTCGCCGTCGAGCTGACTCCGGAAGAGCGCGAGCGCGTCGAGCGCGAGACGCGCCGCACGCTGCACTGATTTTGCGGTAGGGAGCGTCCAGCAGCGCGCTAGAACGCGCGGCATGCGATCGCTCTCACTGCTGCTGCTCTGCGCTGCCTGCGCTACCGGTCCCGAGACGAAGCCGGAAGCTCCGAAGGGCCCGCCCGCGAAGCTGCTGCCCGAAGAGAAGCACCTGAAGGACTTGAAGCAGCTCACCTTCGGCGGTGAGAACGCCGAGGCCTACTGGAGCTTCGACGGCACGCGCCTCTCGTTTCAGGCGCACGGCATGGGTGAGGGCTGCGACCGCATCTACACGATGCGCGTGTTCGACGACCCGGTGACTCCGAAGCCGGTCTCGACGGGCCTCGGCGCGACGACGTGCGCGCACTTCCTCGCCGACGACACCGAGCTCATCTACGCGTCGACGCACCTCGGCGGGGCCGAGTGCCCGCCCAAGCCCGACATGAGCCAGGGCTACGTCTGGGCGCTCTACGACACGTACGACGTCTTCAAGGCCCAGGCCGACGGCTCGCGGCTGACGCGGCTGACCGACACGAAGGGCTACGACGCCGAGGGCACCGTGTGCGGGAAGGACGGCTCGATCATCTTCACGTCGGTGCGCGACGGAGACATCGAGCTGTATCGAATGGACCGCGACGGCAAGAACGTGAAGCGGCTCACGTTCGAGCCCGGCTACGACGGCGGCGCGTTCTTCAACAAGGACTGCACGAAGATCGTCTGGCGCGCGTCTCGACCGAAGCCCGGCAAGGAGCTCGACGACTTCAAGGGCCTGCTCGCGAAGGGGCTCGTGCGGCCCTCGAAGCTCGAGCTGTTCGTGATGAACGCCGACGGCTCTGATCAGCGGCAGGTGACGTACCTCGACTCGGCGTCGTTCGCGCCGTTCTGGGTGCCGGGCGAAGACCGCATCGTGTTCTCGTCGAACTACCCGAACCCGCGCGGCCGCGAGTTCGACATCTGGGCGGTGAACGCCGACGGCACCGGCCTCGAGCAGATCACCTTCGCGAAGGGCTTCGACGGGTTCCCGATGTTCTCGCCGAACGGCGAGTGGCTCGCGTTCTCGTCGAACCGCGCGACCGCCGAGGGAGCGAACGACACGAACGTGTTCATCGCGCGCTGGGTGAAGGGGCCGGCGCCCGTCGACGCGCAGTCGGGCGCGCAGCGGCTCAAGAACGACGTGACGTGGCTCGCCGACGTGGCGCGCGAAGGGCGCGGCGTGGGCACGAAGGGGCTCGAGGCGGCGGGCGCGTACATCGAGGAGCAGTTCAAGGCGCTGAAGCTCGAGCCGTACGGCGACGCCGCGGGCTCGTACCGGCAGAAGTTCCCCGTCGTCACCGGCGTGAGGTCGGGGGCCGCGACGGCGCTGACGATCGGGAAGGACAAGATCGCCGCCGGCGACTTCCAGCCGCTCGGCTTCTCGGCCCAGGCCGCGAAGCCGGTGAAGGGCAAGCTCGTGCTCGCGGGCTACGGCATCGTCGAGCCGGAGCTCGGCATCGACGACTACAAGGGCGTCGACGTGAAGGGGAAGATCGCGGTGGTGCGGCGGTTCGCTCCCGAGCACCCGGTGCTCGACTCGCCCGAGAAGCAGCGGCGCGCGGGCGACCTGCGGCGCAAAGCGTTCAACGCGCGCGAGCGCGGGGCGCTGGCGCTGATCGTCGTCGACTGGCCGGTGCCGGCCGCGGCACCGCCGGCAGCTGCCCCCGCCACGCCCGCGGCGCCGGCCACGCCCGAGCTGCCGGCCGAGGCGCGCTTCCCGCCGCTGCAGCCCGAGGGCACGACGGGCGACGCCGGGCTTCCCGTCATCGTCGTGAAGCGCAAGGTGCTCGAGAAGCTGTTCGACAAGAAGCCGGCGGCGCTGACGGCCGAGCTGACGGTCGCGCTCGAGTTCGAGAAGGCCGAGGCGTTCAACGTGCTCGGGCGGCTGCCGGCGAAGTCGCCGGCGCTGCCGCCGCTCGTGATCGGAGCGCACTACGATCACCTCGGCTCGGGCGGCATCAACTCGCTCGCTCCCGACCGCAGCGAGCCGCACGTCGGCGCCGACGACAACGCCTCGGGAGTCGCGGGCGTGCTCGAGATCGCGCGGCGGCTGTCGGCGCAGCCCGAGGCGCTCAAGCGCGACGTCGTGTTCGCGGCGTTCAGCGGCGAAGAGACGGGCGTGCTGGGCTCGGCGTTCCTCGTGGGCGCGAAGAAAGATCTCGTGGCGAGCGGCGCGGTGATGCTGAACCTCGACATGGTCGGGCGGCTGAAGAACAACACGCTGATCGCGCTCGGCAACGAGACGGCCGAGGAGTGGAAGCCGATGCTCGAGGCGGCGTGCGCGAAGGCGCGCGTGCGCTGCAGCATGAGCGGCGACGGCTACGGCCCGTCGGATCAGATGCCGTTCTACACGGCCGGAGTGCCGGTGCTGCACTTCTTCACGGGCGCGCACACCGACTACCACAAGCCTTCCGACACGGCGGACAAGCTCACCTACTCGGGCGCCGAGCACGTGGTCGAGGCGATCACTGACGTCGCGCTGCAGCTGCAGGACAAGGCGCTCACGTACCGGAAGGTGGCGGCTCCGGCGCCGCGCGGTGATGCGCGCAGCTTCAACGCGTCGCTGGGCACGGTGCCGAACTACGGAGGGCCTCCGCCCGGGGTGAAGGGCGTGCTGCTCGACGACGTGCGGCCCGGCGGCGGCGCGGACCTCGGAGGCATGAAGCGCGGCGACGTCATCGTGAAGCTGGGGACGCATTCCATCGGCAGCGTGGAGGACCTCATGTTCGTGCTGATGTCTTCCAAGCCGGGCGAGACGGTGCGGGCGGTGGTTCTTCGCGAGGGGAAAGAGGTTCCGCTCGAGGTGACGTTTCAGGAGGGCCGGCGGCGCTGAGCAGGGGGCCGAGGCCGGGGCCGGGGGTTTGGGCTTGGGCTTTGGGGCTTGGGTTGGGGCTTGGGGGCTTGGGTTGGGGCAAGCGTTCGGGCCGGGCGACGGGTCCGCGTTCGTTTACGGGCGCGGGTTCGTGCGCGGTGAATGGGGCCGCGGCATGGGTTCGGTGGAGCGGAGCCCAGCCCTTGCCGCAGCCGGCACCCCGGCCGCGACCCACACCCGTGAACGAACGCGGACCCGTCAGCCCGGCCCGAACGCGTTCCCAGACCCCAAGCCCAGACCCGCGCCCTGATCCGCGCCCAGACCCCGAGCCCAGACCCGCGCCCCTGATCCGCGCCCCCCCCCGCCTACCCCTCGAGCTCCGCCTGAATCTGCTCCCACGCACTCATAATCTCCCGCGTCCTCTGCTCCGCCAGCATCCGGAACTCCGGCGCGAGGTGAGAGACCTTGTCAGGATGGTACTGCACAAGCAGCGCCTTCCACGCCTTCTTCGCCTCCGCGAGCGGAGCCCCAGGCACGAGCCCCAGCACCGCCCAGGGGTCGACGACGTCCGGCAGAACCGCCTCTTCGACCGTCTTCGCCGCCGCCTTTCTCTTCGGAGGAGCAGGCGGCTTCTTCCCCACGGCCGGCTTCCTCCGCATCGTCAGCAGCTCGATCTGCTTCTCGAGGCGATCGAGATCCACCAGCGGATCATTCGACTTCTTCACCACCGCCTTCGCCTCGCCGGCCTGCACGAAGCAGTACCCTCGCGCCGCGGCGTACGCGCCCTTCGGGTCGTTCGCATACAGCGCGTCGGCCAGGTCGACGACGGGGTCGCGCCACATGCCCTCGATCGTCCCCTCGTCCACCACCAGTACCTGGTCGAGCAGCGTTCCGAAGTCGCGCTCCAGCGCGGCGAACGGCTCCAGCTCCGCCGGCTCGTCCACCGCGCGGTGAGGAGGCAGCACCGTCACCAGCGTCAGCTTCTTCGCGCCCGTCACGCGCTCGAAGAGCTTCTGCTTCACCGCCTTGTCGGCAAAATAGAGGACGTCGATCACGGCGCAGGCGCTAGCGTACCGCGCCCGATGATGGGCCACCGCACGGATCTCGAGCCGCCGCCGTTCGCCTTCGACACCGCCGAGCTGCACTACGCCGCCGACCGCCCCGTTCGCCCGACCCACGTCCGCATCGAGGTCACGCTCGACTTCGCCGAGCGCTCCGTCTCGGGCCGCTGCAGAACCACCGTGAAGGCCGTGCGCGAGGTCCGCACGCTCTCGTTCGACGCCGTCGAGCTCGACGTCTCGGCGTGCGAGGTCGACGGCGACGAGGCCGACTTCGACAACGACGGCAAGCGCCTCCTCGTTCACCTCCGCCGCCCGCTCGCGGAAGGGCGCGAGGCCACCGTCGCCGTCACCTACCGCTGCACGCCGCGCCGCGGCCTGTGGTTCGTCGGCCCCGATTCCGGCTACCCGAAGCGCCGGCTCCAGGCGTGGACCCAGGGGCAAGACGAAGACAGCCGCGCCTGGTACCCGTGCCTCGACGCTCCGGCGCAGAAGGCCACCACCGAGGTGATCGCCACCTTCCCGAAGCGCATGACCGCGCTGTCGAACGGCAAGAAGGTGAGCGACGTCGTGAACGGCGCCACGCGCACCGTGCACCACCGCCTCGACGTGCCGCACTCGCCGTACCTCGTCACGCTCGTCGTCGCCGAGCTCGACGAGCACGTCGCGCAGGCCGGCAAGACGAAGGTGCGCACGCTGTTCCCGCGCGGCCGGAAGGCCGACGCCCTGCGCTGCTGCGGGCGCACCCCTCAGATGGTGAAGCTCTACGAAGATCTCGCCGGCGCTCCGTACCCCTGGGGCGACTACGCGCAGGTGTTCGTCTCCGAGTTCATCTTCGGCGGCATGGAGAACACCGGCGCCACCACGCTCACCGACGCCGTGCTGCACGACGAGCGGGCGCACCTCGACTACAGCGCCGAACCCCTCGTCTCGCACGAGCTCGCGCACCAGTGGTTCGGTGACTGGCTGACGTGCCGCGACTGGCCGCACGGCTGGCTGAACGAGGGCTTCGCCACCTACTGCGAGGTGCTGTGGAAGGAGCACGCCGACGGCGTCGACGAGGCCGACCAGCAGCGCAAGGTCGACCTCGACGAGTACCTCGACGAAGCCGCCGAGCGCTACGCGCGCCCCATCGTCGAGCGGAAGTTCGACGCCCCCATCGAGCTGTTCGACCGCCACCTCTACGAGAAGGGCTCGACCGTGCTGCACGCGCTGCGCCGCTGGCTCGGCGACGGCGACTTCAAGCGCGCGGTGCGCGCGTACGTGAAGCGCCACGGCGGCGGCGCCGTCGAGACCGTCGATCTCGCCCGCGCGATCGAAGACGCCACCGGCAAGAACCCCGACCGCTTCTTCGACGAGCTCGTCTACCGCGCGGGCCACCCGCAGCTGAAGGTGAAGCTCTCGCACGACGCGGAAGGTGGCCGCCTCGACGTCCGCGTGGAGCAGACGCAGGGCGGCGAGCCGTACCACCTGCCGCTCGACGTTCGCGTCGTCTCCGGCGGCAAGACCGTCGAGCAGGTGCTCCAGCTCGAGAAGGCCGAGCAGGTGTTCCACCTGCCGTGCGCGCGGCCTCCGGCGCAGGCGCTCGTCGACCCGCGCCGCGACCTCCCGGGCACCGTCGAGGTCGACAAGCCGGTCGCGTGGTGGCGGGCCGAGCTGAAGGGCGCTCCGGTCGCGCGCGCGCGGACGGAGGCGGCGGCCGCGCTCGGGAAGGACGGTAGCGGCGAGTCGCTCGATGCGCTGTCGCGCGCGCTGCACGACGAGAAGGAGTTCTGGGGCACCCGCGCCGCCTGCGCCCACGCGCTCGCGCACGCGCGGAGCCCGAAGGCGAGGGCGCTGCTGCTCGCCGGCCTGAACGTGAAGCACCCGAAGGCGAGGCGCGCGGTCGTCTCGGCGCTCGGCACGTTCAAGACCGACGCCGCCGCCGCGAAGGCGCTCGCCGCGCTGGCGCGCAAGGGCGACCCGAGCTGCTTCGTCGAGGGCGAGGCGGCGCGCTCGCTCGGCAAGGTCGGCGGCGCCGAGGCGCTGGCGGTGCTCGGCGCGATGCTGAAGCGCCCGTCGTTCGCCGACACGGTCGCGATCGGCGCGCTCGACGGCCTCGCCGAGCTGCAGGACCCGAAGGGCTGGCCGCTCGTGGTGGCGGCGACCCGCTACGGGGCGGCTCCGTTCGCGCGGCGCGCGGCGGTGATGGCGGCGGCGAAGCTGGCCGAGGCCGCCGACAAGGAGCGCGAGGCCGTCGACCTCATCGCGCGGCTGCTCGAAGACCCGCTGTACCGCGTGCGGCTGGCCGCGATCGAAGCGGCGAGGGCGCTCGGAGACGAGCGGCTGATCGGCCCGCTGTCTTCGCTGCCGTTCCTCGACGGTCGCGAGCGGCGCAGCGCCCGCGAGGCGGTGCGTGCCCTGCGGGCGAAGCAGGGCCACGCGAAGGAGCTCGCCGACCTGCGCCGCGACGTCGACCGGCTGAAGGCCGACACGAAGGAGCTCGGCGAGAAGCTCGCGGCCGCCGACGCCGGCAGGAAGAAGAAGGGCCGGGCGGCGCGAGGCCGGTCATGATTCAGCCGTAGTTGATTCAACTATACTTGAATCAACTATACTTGAATCATGTTGGGCCGAATCAAACGGAGCCGCTTCGTGGGGCGCGAGGCCGAGCTCGAGGCGCTGAGGCGCCAGCACGCGCGCGACGCGGCCGTGCTGCTGCCGGTCTACGGCCGCCGCCGCATCGGCAAGAGCGAGCTGCTGGTGCACTTCTGCCACGGCAAGCCCGCGGTCTACTTCGCGGCGACGCAGGGCGTGGCGGCGCAGCAGCTGCGCTCGTTTCTCGTCACCGCCGCCGACTCGCTGAACACGCCGCTGCTCGCGAGCGCGCAGGTCAGCGGCTGGGAGCAGGCGCTCGAGCACGTGATGGCCGCCTTCCCGAAGGGCCGCCGGCAGCTGCTCGTGCTCGACGAGTTCCAGTGGCTGTGCGAGTCGTCGCCCGAGCTGCCGTCGGTGCTCCAGAAGCTGTGGGACCACCGCTGGCAGCACGAGCGCCGCCCGTTCGTCGTGCTGTGCGGCTCGTACATCGGCTTCATGGAGCGCGAGGTGCTCGGCGCGAAGTCCCCGCTGTTCGGGCGGCGCACGGGCCAGATCCTCCTCGAGCCGTTCGGCTATCTCGAGGCGCGCGAGTTCCACCCGCGCTGGAGCATCGAAGACCAGGCCCGCGCCTGGTTCATCTGCGGCGGCGTGCCCGCGTACCTGAAGGCGTTCTGGGAGGGGCAGTCGCTCGAGCAGAACATCGTCGCCAACTTCCTCGACGTCGACGGCGCGCTGCTGCGCGAGGCCGAGTTCCTGCTCCGCGAGGAGCTGCGCGACGTCGGCTCGTACACCACGCTCATCGAGGCGATCGCCGCCGGCAACTTCACGCCGACCCTGATGGCGAAGCACACCGCGCTGCCGGCCCCCAAGCTGATGTACTTCCTCTCGAACCTGCAGCGGCTCGGCTACGTCGAGAAGCGGCTGCCGCTGGTGCCCGGCAAGCCGTCGGCGAAGCAGGTGCGCTACGCGGTGAAGGATCCGCTCCTGCGCTTCTGGTACCGCTTCGTCGCTCCGCACTTCAGCCTCGTGCGGCGCGGGCCGGCCCACGAGGTCTTCGAGAGCCACTTGAAGCCGCACCTCGAGAGCTGGTTCGGCGCCGGGTTCGAGGCCCTGTGCCGCGAGGCGCTGCCGCGCCTGCTCGCCGCCGAGCGCGTGCGCGCCTCGTTTCAGGTCGGCGAGTTCTGGAGCCCGGCCGCCCAGATCGACGTCGTCGCGCTGAGGCAAGACCGGTGGGTCGAGCTCGGCGAGTGCAAGTGGGGCACGCCTGCGTCGCTCGCCTCGGCCGCCGAGGAGCTGCGCGCCAAGGCGGCCCACTACCCGCTCGGCGGCGCCTCCACGCAACTGCGCGTCTTCACGCGCAAGCGCTTCGCCGGTAAGCCGCCGCCCGGCGTCAAGGTACACTCGCTGGCGGCCCTGTACGGCGCGTAGCCGTTCGGGGTATGCAGCGCAAACCTGAGTATGCCCATCCTCCCGCTCCCCCGCCACGGAACTCCTCGAGACGAAGTGCTTCGCGCCCTGAAGTCGCGCCATCAAGAAGACGCGAACTGGCGCGAGGGCCGCACCTTCAGCCTCGTCTACTACGCGGGCGACGAGGTGAAGCGGCTGCTCGAAGAGTCGTACACCGAGTTCATGGCGGAGAACGGGCTCTCTCCGCTCGCGTTCCCCTCGCTGCGCCGCTTCGAGGCCGAGGTGCTCGCGATGTGCGCCTCGATCTTCAACGGCGACGCGAACGTCTGCGGCACCATGACGAGCGGCGGCACCGAGAGCGTGCTGATGGCCGTGAAGACCGCGCGCGACTGGGCGAAGGCGGAGCGCGGCATCGAGCGCCCCGAGATGGTGGTGCCGATCAGCGTGCACCCGGCGTTCGAGAAGGCGGCGCACTACTTCGGGGTCACCGCCCGCCACGCCCCGCTGGGCCCGGACTTCAAGGTCGACGTGAACGCGATGCGCGAGCTCGTCGGGCCGAACACCGCGCTCGTGGTCGGCTCGGCGGTCTCGTACCCGCAAGGCGTCGTCGACCCCATCGAGCAGATCGCCGCGCTCGCGAAAGAGAAGGGCATTCTCTGCCACGTCGACGCGTGCCTCGGCGGCTTCATCCTCCCGTGGGCGAAGAAGCTCGGGCGCGACGTGCCGCCGTTCGACTTCTCGGTCGACGGAGTCACCTCGCTGTCGGCCGACCTCCACAAGTACGGCTTCGCGGCGAAGGGCGCGTCGGTGGTGCTGTACAAGACGGCCGAGCTGCGCCGGCACCAGTTCTTCACCTACGCGAACTGGCCCGGCGGGCTGTACGCGTCGCCGTCGATGACCGGCACGCGGCCCGGCGGCGCCATCGCGGCGGCGTGGGCGATCATGCAGCACCTGGGCGAAGCCGGGTACCTCGACCAGGCGCACCGCATGCTCGCGACGACCGACGCGTTCACGCGCGGCATCAACGCGGTGCCGGGGCTGAAGGTGCAGGGCGCTCCGCCGGTGACGGTGTTCGGCTTCACCTCCGACACGCTGAACTGCTGGGAGCTCGGCGACGCCATGGAGGCGCGCGGGTGGAAGCTCGACCGCCTCAACAAGCCCCCCGGCCTGCACGTCATGGTGACGCCCGCGCACGCGCGCGTGGTCGACCCCTTCCTCGCCGACCTGAAGGCCTGCGCCGCCGCGCTCAGCGAGGGCAAGCCGCCGCCCGAGGGCAGCGCCGCGATGTACGGCATGCTCGGCGCGGTGAGCGACGTGAAGCAGCTCGACGCGTTCGTGAAGGAGTTCCTCGACGGGCTGTACGAGGTCTGACGGCGAATGGACGTGGCGCTGCTCGCGGGCCTCGTCTTTCTCGGCTTCCTGGTCGAGGCGGCCGCGGGCTTCGGCGGCATGGTCATCTCGCTGACGCTCGGCGCGCTGTGGCTGCCGATCGGCCAGCTGCTCGGCGTGCTGGTGCCGGTCAACCTCGTGCTGTCGTCGTACCTGCTCGCGCGGAACCTGAAGCACGTCGACTGGCGCTTCCTGGCGCGGCGGCTCGTGCCGCTGATGGCCGCAGGGCTCGCCGCAGGCGTGGCGCTCGCGGCCTCGACGAGCACCGCGTGGCTGAAGCCCGTGTTCGCGGCGTTCGTGGTGGTGGTGGCGGCGCAGCAGCTCGTGCAGCTGAAGGGCGGGGCGGCGCCGGCGCGGCTGTCACCGCTCGTCGCGGGCGCGTGGCTGCTCGGCGGAGGCTTCATTCACGGCGTGTTCGCGACCGGTGGGCCGCCGACCGTCTACGTCGCGAGCCGCGAGCTGCCCGAGAAGGCCGTGTTCCGCGCGTCGCTGAGCGCGGTGTGGGTGCTGCTGAACCTGCTCTTGTTGCCGCGGCTGTGGCTCGAGGGCTCGCTGGCGCTCCAGACGAGCGCGGTGCTGCTGGTGCCGCTGGCGGGGGGCGTCGTCGCGGGCGAGTGGGTGCACCGGCGGCTCGACGAGAAGCAGTTCCGGGTCGCGGTGGCGGTGCTGCTGCTGGGGGCGGGGCTGACGCTGCTGATCAGCTCGCTGCGAGCATGATCGCCGCGCTGCAGGTCGCGCTGTGCCTCGCGTTTCCGGCCTTCGCGCTCTGGGCCGCCAACAAGAGCAAGCTCGTCGAGAAGCTCGGGCCCGTGGTGCTCTGCTACGGCTTCGGGATTCTGCTCGGCAACGTGCCGGGCCTGACCCTCGATCGCGACGCGAGCCTGCACGTGAGCGAGGCCGCGGTGCCGCTCGCGATACCGCTGCTGCTCTTCTCGACCGAGCTGTCGTCGTGGCGGAAGCTGGCGCGCTCGCTCTTGCTCTGCTTCGTGCTCGCGTGCGTCGCTGCCGTCGTGGCCGCGGTCGCCGTCGGGTGGCTGTTCCGCGCCGAGACCGACGAGTGGTGGAAGGTCGCCGGCATGCTGGTCGGCGTCTACGTCGGCGGCACCGCGAACATGAGCGCCATCGGGCTCGCGCTCTCGGCGAAGCAAGAGACGTTCGTGCTGCTCAACGCGGCCGACGTGGTCGCCGGCGGGGCGTACCTCTTGTTCCTGGTCTCGGTCGGGCAGCGCGCGGCGCAGCGGGCGCTGAGGCCGTTCACGGCGACCGGTGAGGCGGCGGACGCGCAGACGCCCCGCGCGAAGCCGATTCCCACGCACGTCACGGTCGCGTTCGCGCTCGCGGCGACGATCGTGGGCTCGACCGTGGGCGTCAGCCTCGCGCTGTTCGGGAAGGTCGAGCCGCCGTTCGTGCTGGTGGCGATCACGACGCTGGGCATCGCGGCGTCGGTGTCGCCTCGCGTGCGCGCGCTCGCGGGCAGCTACGAGACCGGCGAGTACGCGCTGCTCTGCTTCTGCGTGGCGGTCGGCAGCCTGGCCGACGTGCGCCTGCTGACGGGCTCGAGCCCGACGCTGATGCTGTTCGTGTTCGGCGTGATGGTGACGGCGATTCTGCTGCACGTGGCGCTGGCGGCCGCGTTCCGCCTCGACGCCGACACGACGCTCATCACCTCCACCGCGACGATCTTCGGGCCCGCGTTCATCGGGCCGGTGGCGGCGGCGCTGAAGAACCGGCAGCTCGTGGGGCCGGGCCTCACGATGGGGCTCATGGGCATCGCGCTCGGCACGTACCTCGGGCTCGCGACCGCGTGGCTGTTGCGCGCGGCTACTTCGTGACGTCATCGCTTCGTCACCGGCCCCGCGCAGCGTCTTTCGCACCGGCACGTTGCGTTCGCTGGCGGCGCTGACGCGGTTGCGCAGCGCGCACACGGAGCGCGCGCGCTCCGAACGGCCACGCAATCGGCGGCTGCCGCGGGCGTGCTCGTTGCTGAGGACACCGGGCATGACTCACACACTCGCCGTCATCTTCACGCTGCTGTCCGCCGCTCCCGAGGAGGCCGTCGTCGAGCCGCCCGCCGACGACACGTTCGAGGGCTACACGTCGAAGCGCCACCTCGAGATCGGCATGGGCTTCATCGGCGGAGTCCGCGACCTCACGCGCGCGGGCTACGCGTTCAACTCGGGGTCTGCCGAGGGCATCGACGGCGCGCAGGCGCTCGCGACGCCGTTCGCGCTCGCGCCGTTCGATCGCACCATCGTCTACGGCCTGGGGTGGGAGGCGCGCCTGGTCTCGCAGCACGTGCGCTTCACCATGGGCCTGTCGAAGCCGTTCGCGTCGTTCCGCATGATGGACGCGATCTTCCCCGCCGACGTTCGCGGCGCCTCGCTCGAGGTGGGCACGCGCTCGCTGACCCTGTGGGACGTGCGGTTCGGCCTCGGCGGCGAGTACGCGTTCAAATACTGCGCTCCGTTCATCGACGTCATCGGCGACATGCAGAAGATCAGCGCCTCGATGACGGTCGACGGCCTCACCGCGCGGTACGACGCGTGGACGTTCGGCTTCATCGTGCGCGCGGGCGTGCGCTTCCACATGGGCGACGGCGTGTTCCTCGCGCCCACCGGTGAGATCGGCCTCGGCGGCCCGATCGTCTGGGGCGTCGGGCTGCAGGCGGGCTGGGTCATCCCCCTCGGTTAGATCGTGGCGTTGAAGTCGACCGCGCGCTCGAGCACGGTGCCTGCCCCGTCGAGGCCCCGCTGCTCGATCGCGAGCGCCCGCTCGCACTCGCCCCAGACGAGCGGCCCGAGCACCTCCCAGTTCGGCGGCTCCTTCACGCGGAGCTTCAGGAGCGCGCACCAGAACTTCACGCCGACCCCGAGCGCGGCCTGCATCGACGACTCCAGCGCCGAGACCAGCCGCCCGCGCAGCGACGGCTCGACCTCCTGCTCGGCGGTCGGCCCCAAGATCACCGCGAACGCGTCGCCGTGAACGCGCACGATCTTCCCGCGCGGGCAGACCTCGCGCAGCGCCCGCACCTGTGCCCGCAGCGCCTCGTCGACCTTCTTGAAGCCGTGCTCCATGTTGAGGTGCGTGAGGTGCACGGTGTCGACGACGGCCGCGCCGATGACCGTGCCGCCCGCGAAGAAGTGCGTGCCGTGGTCGTACTCTTCCTTCAAGAGCGCGCCCTGAGTTAGAGCGAGGCGGGAAAGAGCCCCGCTGACCGGGTCGGGGTCTCCCTGCCTGCGCTTCTCTGCTTCGATGACCGCCTCGACGTCCATGTCGCGTGGAACATACAGTGGTCTCGTCTTGAGAAGGCTGCTCCCGGTCCTGCTGCTCGTACCGTTCTCCGCCTTCGGCTGGGGCTTCGACGGCCACCGCCGGCTGTCTTCCATGCTGCAAGACCCGCTGCCCACGAACCACTGCCTGCGCAGCTGGTACGCCGCCCGGCAGACCGCGGCGCTGCAAGATCGCTCCTGCGACCCCGACCGCTGGCGCGGCATGACGCACCCGCAGTACGACCCGAACGAGTGGTACCGGCACTACCTCGAGATCGATCGCATCAGCCCGACCAGCGCGTACCCGCGCAACTGGGCCGACGTCGTGACCACGTTCCCCAACTTCTACGACGCCAACGGCAAGGTCCCCTGGCGCGTCGAAGAGATGTTCAACCAGCTCGTCGCCGCGTTCACGGCGCGCGACGAGAGCCAGATTCTCGACGTCACGTTCATTCTCTCTCACTACGTCACCGACGCTTTCTCGGTGCTGCACGACACGCGCGACTTCAACCCCGGCGGCGTGCTGCACGCCCGGTGGGAGAGCGACATGCTCGCCGTCGCCTCGCGGCGAACCGGCATCGCGACCGGCGCCGTCGCCTACTACGGCACGCCCGGCCACGCCGACCCGAAGAACAACATCTTCGACATCATCATCGTGGGCGAGGCGATTCAGCCGCAGCTCGCGACGTGGCACTACGCGAACGCCGACGACACCGCCTTCTACAACGCGGTGCGCGACTACACGTCGCGCCGCTGGGGCGACGCGCTGACGCTGATGGCCAGCTTCGTGTGGTCGGCGTGGGCCCGCGCGGGCGCGCCGATGCTCACGGGCTTCCAGAGCGGCTGCTCCATGGCGGTGCCGGCGGGCGAGATCATCCTGCGCGGCTTCCCGCCCGACGGAGGCTTCACCCACCCCGACGGCGGGGCGCAGCCGGTGCCCGACTCGGGCGTCGTCATCCCCGACGCCGGCCCGCGGGTCGACGCCGGCTGCCTCGACGGCTGCACCGAAGACGACGGCGGCATGGCCAGCGGTGCGGGCGGCGGCAGCGGCGCCGCTGGCGGCGAAGGCGGCGCGGCGGGCGGCGCGATGACCGCCGGCGGCGGCGAGGTCCCGATCGACGTTCCTCCCTGCTCCTGCGGCAGCGCGCCGGGGCTGCTCGCGCTCTCGGCGCTCCTGCTGCGGAGGCGGAAGCCGTAGATGCGGAGTCTGGGGGTCCTCTCGCTCCTCTTCCTCGTCGCCGCCTGCCACGACGCCGGGCAGGACACGCTCGCGAAGGTGAAGACGCAGTACGGCGCGCTCGTGCAGGCCGGCACGCCGCCGCGCTCCCGCGACTGGGACGCACTCTTGAGAGAGCTCGAGTCGATTCCCAAGAGCTCGCGCGCGCGGCCCGAGGCCGAGCAGCTCGTTCGCGCGATCACCACCGCCCGGCAGGGCGCCGTCGAGCGCCCGCTCGCGGTCGCAGGCCGAGCCGACATCGCCGCGGAGCTGAACGCCGCGCGCGCCGAGTGCGAGCAGCTCGCGAAAGATCTCGCCGGCCTCGAGGGCGACGCCCGCAAGGCGAAGCTCGACGTCTTGAGCGCCTGCCGGCGGCGCGCCGACGCCATCAGCAACGCGCTCGCGCACGGCGCGCACGAAGACGGGGGCGCCTGACGTGCGCGAAGACTCGGAGCTCCTGCTCAGCGTCTTCGTCGTCCAGCTCGGCTACGGCACCCCCGCGCAGGTCATGGCGGCGGCCGGCGAGTGGGCCGCGCGCCGCTCCGAGGGCGCCACGCTCGCCGACGTGCTGATGCAGCGGAAGCTGCTCGACGCCGACAAGCGCCGCATGGTCGAGGGCCTGATGGGCCAGGCGCTCAGCATCAACGGCAACGACGTCGCGCGCACGCTGCAGAGCCTGTCGGGCGGGCTCGACGTGCTGATGAAGTCGATCTCGAATTCGATGACGTCGGAGCACCCGACCCAGGCGACCCCGCAGGGCGACAGCCTCGAGGGCAGCGAGAACGTCAGCGACGAGCCGCTGGGCCGATACGACTTCGAGACGGGCGCGGGCGGCCAGCCCCACGAGCTCGGCCGCGGCGGCATCGGCCGCGTCGTCGTCGTGCACGACCGGTACATCGGCCGCGACGTCGCGATGAAGGAGCTCTTGAGCGAGCACACCACCAACCCCAACGTCGCGACCACGCGCATCGTCGCCCTCGAGCAGCGCTTCCTGCGCGAGGCCCGGCTCACCGGCCAGCTCGAGCACCCCGCGATCGTGCCCGTGTTCGAGCTCGGGCGGCGCTTGAACGGCGGCCTCTACTACACCATGCAGCGCGTGCGCGGCCGCACGCTCGCGCAGCTGCTCGCCGAGGCGCGCACGCTCGAGAAGCGGCTCCAGCTCGTCGCGCCGTACCTCACGACGTGCCAGGCGATCGCCTACGCGCACAGCCGCGCGGTCGTGCACCGCGACATCAAGCCGCAGAACGTGATGGTCGGCCCGTTCGGCGAGACCTACGTGCTCGACTGGGGCCTCGCGCGCGTGAAGGGCCGGTCGGACCCGCGCGCGTCGGACCTGAAGCTCCAGCCCGACATCACCGGAAACGTGCTCGAGGGCGGTGCGATCGGCACGCCGAGCTACATGAGCCCCGAGCAGGCCGGCGGGAAGATCGAAGAGATCGACGAGCGCAGCGACGTGTGGTGCCTCGGCGCCGTGCTCTACGAGCTGCTCACCGGCACCCCGCCGTTCACCGGCACGAGCCCGTTCGACGTGCTCGGCAAGATCTTGAAAGACCCGGTGCGCCCCGTGCGCAAGCTCGAGCCCGACGCGCCGATCGAGCTCGTCGCCATCGCCGAGAAGGCGCTGCAGCGGCAGCGGCCCGCGCGCTACGCCTCGGCCGCCGAGATGGCGAAAGACGTCGGCGCCTGGCTGCAGGGCGGCCGCGTCGGGGCCCACGATTACAGCAGCCTCGACCTCTTGCGCCGCTTCACGAAGCGCAACAAGGTCGCGCTCACCGTCGCCGGCATCGCGGCCGCCGCGCTCGTCGGCTTGAGCGCGCTCGCGTACCGCCAGGTGCTCAAGGAGCGCGACGAGGCCCGCGCGTTCGCCCAGCTGTTCCTCGACGACGTCAGCGACAAGCTCGCTCCGATCGCCGGCTCGACGCCGCTGCTCGAGCAGCTCACGCACAAGACGCTCGACTATTACCGCAACACGGTCGACCCGAAGACCGGGCCGCGCGACGAGCGCTTGAGGCTCGGGCGTGCGTGGCAGCGCATCGGCCGGCTGGCCTCCGAGGTCGACAAGAGCACCGAGGCCGAGTCGGCCTACCTCTTCGCGCTCGAGATCGCGCGCCCGCTCGTCGACGAAGAGCCGAGGGAGCCGCTCGGCCGCGTGCTCCTCTCCGAGTCGCTCATCGGCATGTCCGACGTCGAGAGCGATCGCGGCGAGGTCGAGAAGTGCGAGGCGTACATCCGCGAGGCGATCGCCCAGGGCACGGCCGCGGTCGCCGAGTGGCCGAGCCACATCGACGCGCTCGACACGCTGTCGCGCGGCTACAGCCGGCTGGCGTCGCTGAAGCTCACCACCGGCCACCCGGCCGACGCCATCGAGCCCGCGCGGCTCTCGCTCGGCGTCGATCGGAAGCTCGCCGCGCTCACGCCCGACGACGAAGAGATGCAGGTCAACGTCGCCATCTCGCTCGACGCCGTGGCGAACGTGCTGTCGCGCGCCGGCCAGCTCGACGAGGCGGTGAAGCTTTCGGACGAGTCGCTCGCGGTGACGAAGGCGGTGCTGACGACGCACCCGCAGAGCTTCAACGGGCTGCGCAGCGCGACGTTCTTCCACGGCACGCGGGCCACGCTCGCGCGGCAGCTCGGCGACTTCGACCGCGCGAAGACCGAGATCGAGCTCGCGGTGCAGGCGGGCGATCAGCTGCTCGCGATGGAGCCGCAGGACAGCCAGGGCCGCCAGGCGCTGGGGTTCGCAGAGGTGCTGAGCGGCCGGGCCGAGAAGACGTACCAGCGGCTGCGCGAGTCGGGGCCCGCGGCGCTCGAGGCCGACCTCATCGACGTGTACGCGCTGTCGATGGTGTTCACCGAGCGGTGGGCCGAGGTGCTGCTGCTCGTGCCGAAGTCGCCGGCGACCACGAAGAAGATGCTGTGCACGCTCGGGGCGATCGCGGCGGCCCAGCGCGGTGACGCGGCGCGCTCGGCCGAGCTCGCGCTCGAGGCGGCGAAGGCGGGGCCGGCGCAGCTGCGGTGGCCGGTGGATCTGTTGAGCGAGCGGCTGGAGCACCCGGCGACCGGGCTGCAGAGCCGGGCGTGGCAGCTGGCGCGCCAGGTCGACGCCGCCGAGCGCCGCGCCGACGCCGAGGCGGTCGATCACGCGCTGAATCAGTACGCCGTAGACGTGAAGCCTCAATGAAGCGAATCTCGGCGCCGTGAGCCTCACCTTCGCCTCGCTGGAAGAAGAGGTGCGCTTCCTGCGCGGGCTGGTCAGCGTGCAGCGCCTCGCCGACGAGGTGCTCGAAGACTGCCTGTCCCAGAACATGGGGCTCGCCGCCGCGCTCGACATCTACCTGTCGCAGTGCGCGCGCATGATTCACGCGAAGGGCGCCTTCGTCGAGCTCGCCGGCAGCGAGGGCCCGGTGCTCACGCGCCTCTGGGGCCAGGTGCCCGCCGACGTCGACCGCTTCTCGCACTACGAGGGCGCGGTCGTGCTGCAGGAGTCGCGCACGCTCTTCGTGAGCCAGCTCGAGCTCGCCGAGGTGCGCCTCGGCAGCATCGGCTTCATTCTCCCCGGGCGCTTCGAGGGCGGCGGCAAGCACGTCATGGCGCTCGTCGACGCCGTCGCCGAGATGCTCGACTCGGCCGTGCTCGGCTTCATCGCGCTCTCCGAGGGCAGCACGCCGCTCGAGCGCCTCGACGAGCTGCACGACGGCGACGACTTCCGCCCGCGCGCGCGCATCGGCCGCTACGAGCTGGTCACGCCGCTCGGCACCGGCGGCATGGCCCAGGTGCTCGTCGCGCGCACCTCGGGGCCCGCGGGCGTCGGCCGGCTGGTGGCGCTCAAGCGCATGCTGCCGCACCTCACCGACAAGCAGGAGCTCGTCGACCAGTTCCTCGACGAGGCGAAGCTCGGCCTCAAGCTCCAGCACCCGAACCTGGTGACGGTGCACGACTTCGGGCAGGCGGCCGGCGGCGGCTACTTCATCGCGATGGAGCTCGTGCGCGGCGTCGACTTCGACCAGCTCATCTACGAGAAGGGCGGCCAGCTCTCGCTGCCGATCATCTCGGGCGTGCTGTGCCAGGCGCTCGAGGGCCTGAACGCCGCGCACGACCTCAAGGACGACGACGGGCACCTGCTCGGGCTCGTGCACCGCGACCTCTCGCCGCACAACCTGATGGTCGGCTTCGACGGGCAGGTGAAGGTGCTCGACTTCGGGGTCGCGAAGATGAAGAGCCAGCGCACCGTCACGCTGCCCGGCATCGTGAAGGGCAAGCCGCTCTACATGAGCCCCGAGCAGGCCGTGGCCGAGCGGGTCGACCGGCGCAGCGATCTCTTCTCGATGGGCCTCATCTTCTACGAGGCCGTGATGGGCCACCGCGCGTTCGACACCGGCAACGACACGCGCACCATGGAGGCGATCGTCAACGACCCGCTGCCGCGGCCCAAGGGCATGAGCGACGTGTGCTGGGACGTCTGCCGCATCGCGCTGGCGAAGCGCCCCGAAGACCGGTTCCGCACCGCCGCCGACTTCGCCGTGCGGCTGCGCGAGCTGATCCCCCCCGCGAGCCCCAGCGAGATCGGCAGCCTCGCGCGCCAGCGCTTCCCCCGCCGCCTCGAAGACATGGCCCAGTGGGACCGGCTCGCCGCCGAAGCCAGCCGGCTGCGCTCCAAGGTCGGGACGCCGAAATCTACGAATAAATAGCGCCTGAAATGTCAGTTAACTCAGCAACTCCAGTGACTTGTGTCGAGACAACCGATAGTGCCATATCGCGACAATGGTCGCGATGTTCAGGCCCGCCCTCGCCCTGACGCTCGTTGCGCTCCCCGTGCTGGGCCAGCGCCGGCTGCCCATCGAGCTCGACGCGGGCTCGGGCAACGACCCGGTGCAGACGGCGCAGAAGCTGAGCGCCCTCTACGCCGCGACGCCGGCGTCGTTCACCGTGCCGGCGGACTACGCCGCGCTGCCTTCGGGGCCCGACAGCGCGCCGCCGGCGGTGACCGTGTGGCTGCCTCCCGAGGTGGCGGCGCAGTACGCGCGCGCGGCCGACGCGGGAACGGCGCCGAGGCAGTGGCCGGCTCCGGTGTTCTGCGCGCAGCACGCGTCGCTCATGCTGCCGGCGAGCGTGCTCGTGCCGAACGCCGGTCCGGGCTGCTCGACGCACGAGGCGGCCGTGCGCGCGGTTCTCGGCGCGTGCCTCGAGGTCGAGGAGCCCGAGCGCTACATGGCGGCGAGCCGGGCGCCGTCGACGCTCGCTCCGAACGACACGAGCGGCCGGGTCGCGTTCGCCGAGTCGCACACGAACGATCTCGAGGAGCAGCTCGCGTTCGCCGGGGCGGCGCTCGGCACGGTGCCGGTGCCGGCGGGGCTCCTGCCTCCCGATTTCGTGCCCGTGCTGCGCAGCGTGCTGTGGAAGATCCGCGCCGCGACCGCGACGACCGGCCGGCTGCAGCAGGCTCGCAGCGCATACGCGACGGCGCTCGCGCAGGCTTCCTGCTTCGAGCCCGCGTTCGTGACCGCGGTGCAGCAGCTCGACGCCGAGGCGGCCGCGCTCTCCGCCCACGTGACCCAGGTGATCTCCGACGGCGTGGCGCGCGCGAACGTGCAGCGCCAGTGCCTCGGGGCGCGCTCGCGAACGCGGCCGCAGCTCTCGTTTCCCGCGCTCACCGACGAGGAGCGCGAGGCGATCGGCTTCTGGCTCGGCGGCGTCTACTGGCGCATGCGCGGCGGCGGCATCTTCAACCTCGGCTCCACGCAGAACGCGCGCTACCTGTTCGCGCGCCGGCCGTTCGGCTCCATCGCGCGGCTCGGCACCGGCACCGCGGCGGCCGAGCGGCAGTCGGCCGAGCGCGCCGCCGACGCCATCTACTGCGGCCTCGGCGACGGCTGGGGCTCGTGGATGGACATGGGCACGTACATGAACCCGTCGGCGCCGCCGGAGGACAACCAGGACTTCTTCGAGGACCTCGTGCAGATGACGAACCGCGGCCGGCAGCACACGTTCAGCTTCCCCTCCGAGGCGCGGTTCTTCTGCATCGGGCAGGGCGTGCTCAACATCGACAAGGCGCCCGAGCAGTACCTGCGCGAGGACGGCTACGACACGCAGGCGTTCGCGGCCGGCGGCATGAGCATGGGCCCCTGCTACGCCTACGCGCTGAACCCGATGAAGGCGTTCACCTACTTCACGAGCGCGCAGGCGCCGGCGCCGTACACGCACTTCATCGAGGGCCAGACCACGATGGGCGAGTTCTGCATCGGCGCGGCGATGGGGCAGGGCCTCGTGCGCTCGCTGCTGAACGGGAAGCCGAGCGGTCTGCCGCCGCAGAGCTTCTGCGCGGGGCGGCAGTGCGGAGTCGACCCGTGCGGCACCTCGTGCGGCACGTGCAGCGCGGGCCAGACGTGCGACGCGGCGGGGCAGTGCGTCGGCGGCGGAGGCACGGCCGGCGGAATGAGCGGAACAGCCGGCGGCAGCACGGCCGGCGGCAGCGCAGCAGGGGGTAGTGCCGGTGGAGGGGACATCACCGGAAGCGGTGGCGGAACGGCCGGCGGCGGTGGGGGGCCTGCAGGCGGAGGCAGCGCGGGCGCGACGGCGGGCGCCGGAGCACCCGGCGGGGGTGGCTCCGAGATGCCGGTCGAAGAGCCTCGCGGCTGCGGCTGCGGGTCTTCAGCGCCGCTGGCCGGGACGTTCGGCTTCGTCTGGGTGCTGCTCAGCCGAAGAGGGCGTCGACGGAGACCTTGATGTCGGGGAACGCGGCTGGCGAGACGGTTTGGCGCACGACGTAGCGCGTGATCGACTCGTACCTCGCGCCGACCGGTTGTCTGTAGACCTCGATGGCGCCCGCCTCGACGTCGACGATCCAATATTCGGGAACGCGCGCCTCGGCATAGAGAGGGACCTTCTTGCCGCGATCGATCTCGAGCGTCGAGTCTGACACCTCGATGAGCAGGAACGCTGTCGACGGGTGATCGTTGCGGTAGTCGCCGGCTGGTACGATCGCCAGGTCGGGCTCGGGTTCCGACACGTCGGACGCCGCGAAGGGACTCTGAACGAGGACGTCCGCACGGTCGCCCAGGGCCTGAATGAAGAGCTTCGTGAGCACCTTGACCAGGTGCGAGTGGGGCGGGCCGATGGTCACTTTGAAGAGCTCTCCGTAGAGAAGCTCGACGCGCTCATCGGCGAAGAAGCCCAGCTCGGCCATGCGGTGGAACTCGGCTCGCGTGAGCTTTCGGCGCCCGGCGATGTGCTGCGACTGAAGCTCCATCCATCTCCTTTATAGCAAGCCATCACAGCACGTACGCGAGCCCGTCCCCCAGGGTCGCGACGCCCAGCACCTCGAGCTTCGAAGCCCCCGGCTCGAGCCGCGACGCGCTGCTCTTCGGCATCACCACGCGCTTGAACCCCATCTTCGCGGCCTCTGCGAGCCGCGGCTCCACCTGCGACACCGCCCGCACCTCGCCCGCGAGCCCGACCTCGCCGAGGATCAAGGTCTGCGGGTCGACCGCCTTGTTGCGCAAGCTCGACACCAGCGCCGCGCACACCGCGAGGTCCGACGCCGGCTCGGTCAGCTGCATGCCGCCCGCGACGTTCACGAAGATGTCGCAGCCCATCAGCTGCACGCCCTCTTTCCGCTCCAGCACCGCCGCCAGCAGCGCCACGCGGTTGCCGTCGACGCCGATCGCCGTGCGCCGCGCCGTGCCGTAGCCCGTGGGCGCCGCCAGCGCCTGCACCTCGACCAGCAGCGGCCGCGTGCCGTTCAGCGTCGACGTCACCACGCTGCCGGCCTGGCCGGCGGGCCGCTCCGAGAGGAACAGCGCCGACGGGTCGGGCACCTCGGCGAGCCCCGAGCCCTTCATCTCGAACACGCCGATCTCGTTCGTCGACCCGAACCGGTTCTTGTGAGCCCGCAAGATGCGAAACGGGTGGCCGCGCTCGCCCTCGAAGTACAGCACCGTGTCGACCATGTGCTCGAGCACGCGCGGGCCGGCGATGCTCCCTTCCTTCGTGACGTGGCCGACGATGAACGTCGGCACTCCGCTCTTCTTCGCGAACGCCATGAACCGCCCGGCGACCTCGCGCACCTGGCTGATGCTGCCCGGCGCGCTGCCGAGCGCCGGGTCGAACATCGTCTGAATCGAGTCGATGACCAGCACCTGCGGCGTCATCTTCTCGGCAGCGGCCAGCACCTTGTTCGCGTCGGTCTCGGCGTAGAGGTGCACGCCCTCGCTCTTCACGCCGAGGCGGTCGGCGCGCATGCGGGTCTGCTGCAGCGACTCTTCGCCGCTGACGTAGAGCGCGTGAGACTCTCTGCCGAGTCGATCCAACGCGGCGAGCAGCAGCGTCGACTTGCCGATGCCGGGGTCGCCCCCGAGCAGCACGAGCGAGCCGTCGACGACGCCGCCGCCGAGCACGCGGTCGAGCTCCGCGATGCCGGTGAGCCTTCGCACCGTGGCGTCGCCGCGCACCTCGGACAGCTTCACCGGCTTCTCGGACGAGCCGCCGGCGCCCCACGCCGGCCGGGTCTCCTCGGCGGCGCTCTGCTCGACCTCTTCGACGAGGGCGCCCCAGGTGCCGCACTCGGGGCACTTGCCGAGCCACTTCGGGGTCTGGTGTCCGCACGACTGGCAGGTGAAATGAGAGCGCGTTTTCGCCATGAGCCCTTCTACCAGCCGGGTCTGACGCTCGACGCCGCCACGCACGACGCCGGACGCCGGCGACCGTCACGCTCTCTCGAGGTGAAGGGCGCCGGCGTGCCGGCCTCACGCCGTCGCTTCAGTTCGCCGAGAACGCGTAGCTGAACACGTACAGCGCAAGCCTGCCGCCGTTGGTGTTGCCGATCGGGTCACCGAAGCCCCAGATGACCCCGTTCTCGCAGCGCGGGTTGGGAATCGCGATCCAGTTGCCCCAGCGCGTGTTGTAGATCCAGATGCTGCTGCTGCTCAGGTAGAAGTCGACGGCATCCATCTGGGGCGGGTCGACCGAGTAGTTCTGCCCCGGAGGAATCGCCGTGTTGAACCGATCGACGAACTGCATCAGGCCGCGTACGCCGCCCGGCGTAGCCGTCGTCATCCAGTTGCCGTTGAACAAGAGCCTCGCTTCGTACTGAGGCGCGCCGGGGACGATGATGTGACTGCCCGAGTATGCGCGAAGCGTGTTCGCCTGGTGCGACATCACCGTCAGCGTCGTCTTCAGCCCGTTCGCCGACTTCTCTTTCATGAGGTTGATGACGGGCGTGCACGACTGCGCGCGCACCTCCGCCGAAGCCACGGTCACCGCGAGCGCTGCAAACAGCGTGAAGGTCGTTTTCATGTGTGGGCCTCAGTTGAGCAGCGGGCTGGTGAAGAAGGAGAAGACGAACATCGCGGGCTGAGAACCGTTGTGGTTCCCGATGGCCGTGCCGAACCCGTAGAAGACGCCCTGCGCGCACGTCAGGGGTATGTCGAGGTAGTTGCCCCAGACCCGGTTGCGAATCGACGCGCGCGCGTTGTCGCCCTCCTTCACGATCCACACCTGAAACGCCTCGGTGTGTGGCTTGAGCATCGAGAAGTTCTGTGACGCGCCGTTGACGTAGCCGGTGTTGTTGCGGTCGTTGAACTGGAAGTAGCCGTCGTAGCCGAGGCCCGACGTCATTCGGTCGACGTGCCAGAACAGCACGGTCGAGTACAGGCCGACGCCCGACGACGTGGAGATCTTGTTCGCCTGGCTCGAGCTGACCGACAGGAACGTGCCTTCCCCCCGGTCGGAGGCCGCCTTCATCTGGTCGAGCATCTGGCCGCACGTCTGAGCCTGGGCCTGGGCCCCTCCCAGGCATGCGACGAGGGCTACTGCAGTGGTGAAGCGCATCGGTTCGTTGCCTCCGTGATCGCGGGAGAAATTCCCGCTTCGGCCGGAAGACACGCCCACCCCGCGGCATTTTCACGCCCGCCCCGGCCCTCTTGCGCTTCAGACCCTCTCGAAGTGAGCTGCAGCCCCGAATGTCCGCGAAGCGCATCATGGTCATCGACGACGATGCGCTGATCCGGCTGCAGGTCTGCGACGCGCTGAAGGCCATGCACCCCGACGTCGAGCTCATGGAGGCCGCCGACGGCGAGCTCGCCCTCGCGAAGCTCGACACGTTCGCCGCCGATCTCGTGCTGCTCGATCTCTTCATGCCGAACCTGAGCGGCGTCGAGACACTCTCGTTCATCCGCCTGCGCCCGAACCCGCCGAAGGTCGTCATCATGACGAGCCTCGACAGCGAGAGCATGCGGGAAGACCTGCTGAAGCAGGGCGCCGACGGCTTCATCGGCAAGCCGTTTCACCCGCTCGAGCTGGCCGAGACGGTGAACAGGAACCTCTGACCATGGCCGCCGAGTACTGGGTCGGAGATCGCGGCGGTCGAAGGCTCGGGCCGGTGCGGCTCGAGGTGCTGCGCGATCTGATCAAGAGCGGCCGCCTGCGCGGGCTCGACAAGGTCTCCACCGACGGCGCGACCTTCAAGGCGCTCGCCGAGTTTCCCGAGATCGCCGTGCTCTTCCAGGAGCGCGAGGCCGACGCCGCGAGAGCGGGAGGCGCGGGCGAGGCCCAGCGCCTGATGGCCGAGATCAACGCGCTGAAGTCGAAGCCGATCTACGAGGTGTTCGGGCTCAAACCCGACGACGCCATCGAAGCGTACCGCGCGAAGTTCTTCGCGCTGGTGCGCCGCTTCTACCCCGAGCGCATCCCGAAAGATCCGCAGCCCGGTCTCCGCGAGGCCTACGCCGAGATGTTCCAGCTGCTCTCGAAGCTGATGGCGCAGGTCGAGGCGCTCAACATGTCGAAGAACCCGCCGCCGGTCACGGCCCCGGCATCCGCGAAGAAGCCCGCGCCCGCATTCACGCCGCGCGAGTTCATCGGCTGGGAGCGCCGCGGCGACGACCGCGTCTACTGCGACGTCGCGTGCACGGCGGCCAACGCCGCCCAGCTGTTCACCGGCCACAAGCTGGTGAACATCTCGAACGGCGGCTTCTTTCTCGCGTCGAGCCGGTCGCCCCCGCTCGGCGAGCCGGTCGAGGTGACGCTCACCTTCGACGCTCCCGCGCGCCGGATCACGGCGATGGCGTCGGTCGTGTGGGAGAACCACAACGAGGACGCGAAGTCGCCGCGCGGGTTCGGCTGCCGCTTCACGCGCCTCTCGGACGAAGAGAAGCGGTTCATTCAAGAGTTCGTGCGCAAGGCCGTCGCGGGCGGCGCGGGCGTCGGCTGAGAGGGCTTGAGCTGCGCCGCCGCGGCGAACGCGCTCTTCGCATCGAACGGCCGGAACAGCCGGTCGATCGCCGCCCCCACCTTCGCCGGCGCGTTCTTGACCGTCTTGAACCGCGCCTCGAGCACCGCCCGCACGTGCTGAGCCGCGGGCGTCACGATGCCCGTCACCACGCGCTCGGCGAGCGCCTCGACGGGGCCGCCGGCCAGCGCGGCCACGAGCGCCGGGTCGCGCCCGGCGCGCGCCGCCCACGCCACCGCCTGCTCCGCGAACGCCGGCTCGCGCGCGATGACCTCGTACGCGCGGAGCAGCGCCCGGCCGGCGGTGAAGTCCGTGCGCGCGGTGCGCTCGAGCTCCAGCGTCTTCGTGAGCAGGAACCGCGACAGCTCGGGCTTCGCGCCCCGCTGCATCAACGCCTCGAGGTGCTGCACCAGCGGCGTCTTCTTCACCTCGGGCGGGCCCATCGGCGGCGCGGCCAGGCCCAGCGCCTGCTGCATCACCAGCCGCTTCCCGCGGCTCGTGCTCATCTCGTCCGCCAGGAATCGCCGTGTCACCGCCGGACGCGCGGGCTTCTTCGGAGGCGGCGGCATCTGTGCGCAGTTGAAGCGCACCTGCCGACATTTTCAAGGTCGTAACGCCGCGGCCCTTGGCCCCTCGCCTGCACCCTGTCGCGGCACACATGACCGAATACACCTCGGCCGCGGAGCGCCACCTCGTCGCACTGTGGGGCGCGGTGCGCGACGCCTACACGCTGATGCAGCGGGGTGGCCTCGACGCCCACTTTCACGACCCCCAGCTCGTCGGGCTGATCAAGTCGCTGTCGAAGGACCTGAGGCTCTTGTCCGACGCCATTCACGCGCGCGAGCAGCCGGCGCCGGCCGCCGTCGAGCGCCTGCGCACCGCCGACTCCCGGCCTCGCGTGCTGGTCGTCGACGACTCACCGCACTCGCTCACCGCGACCGCGAACCTGCTCCGCGACGACTTCGACGTCACCGCGACCAGCGTCGCCACCCACGGCGTGAAGCTCGCGCGCGAGCAGGCGTGCGACGCCGTCGTCACGGCGCTGCGCATGCCCGGCGTCGACGGCCTCGCGCTGCTCGACCTGCTGCGCGTCAGCAGCATGTCGCCCGCGCCGCCGCTGCTGGTCGTGGCGGATCAGCGCGATGCCCCGAGCCGGCGGCCCGCCCTCGAGCGCGGCGTCTTCGACTTCCTCGTGCGGCCCTTCGAGCGGGAGGAGCTGATCGCCCGGCTGCAGAGCGCGGTGCTGCACGGCCAGGAGCTGCAGCGCGAGCACAACCTGCAGCTGACCGACGAGCTCACGGGCCTGCTCAACCGCCGCGCGTTGAACATCGCGCTGCGCGACGCGCTCCACAAGAGCGCCGAGATGGGCATGCCGGTGGCGCTCGCGCTGGTGGATCAAGACGGCCTCAAGGGCATCAACGACCGCTACGGCCACGCCGCGGGCGACCGCGCGATCGTCGCGGTGGCGAGGGCGCTGAGCGCGGTGCGCCGCTCGACGGACGTGGTGGTTCGGCAGGGCGGCGACGAGTTCGCCGTGCTCATGCCGAACACCACCATCGACGGAGCGCACCGCATGCTCGAGCGCGCCGAGGCCGAGCTCCAGCAGCACCCGATCGACGTGGGAGACGGCCGCAAGACACACGTCCACATGAGCTTCGGCATCGCGTCTTGTAACGCGTCGGTGACGACCGCCGAGGCGCTGCTCGCCGCCGCCGATACGGCGCTCTACGCGATGAAGCGGCAGAAGGCGGCTTAGGCGGTAACAGATCGAGGTCCGGGCCGTCACCGCGAGGTGGCGGGCAGGCGGGCTGCGATCGCTTCTTGCAGATTCACGGTCTCGATCTTGGTCAGCGGGTGTGCCTTCGCCCACCTCTCGAAGATCTCGTCCACGAACTCTTCGCCGACGTCCTCCACGCCGTTGAAGTCGAGCGTGAGCACGTCGCAGTCGACGTCGTCGAGCAGCAGCCGCGCCGACAGCCTGTAGAGCGAGCCCGCCGACGCCACCTCGACCCGCTGCGCGCGCGCCATCCGCGCCTGCGCGTGCTGCAGCGTCGGCTGAGGCGGCGCCTCGATGATCCCCGCGAGCGCCTCGGACAGCGCGTGAACCTTCGCCCACAGGTCGGGGCCCTTCTTCGTGTACTTCGCCGCGCGCGCTTTCCCCTCGACGGTGAGCGTGCCGTCGGCGACGAGCGCCTTGAGCTGCTTCTGCGCCGCCTGGCGGCTCACGCCTGCGCGGGCCGCGACCGCCTTCGTGGTGATCGTCTTCGATTGAGAGAGCAGCGCGTCGATGACGTCGCGAACCATGCGGTCATCGTAGAGACGCGGGCTCGGCCGTCAAAAAAACCGCTACAGCCATGTTTCAAGACTTGAGCGCCGACAGGCTCATGTCGATCTGGCTGGTCAGAATTCCGAACAGCGAGTCGATCTCCTTCGCCTGCAGCCCGCTCTCGCGCAGGTGCTTCTTCGTCGCCTCGAGCACGCGCTGCCGCGCCTTGTCGAGCCGCCACGCCACCGTCGAGCGCGGAGTGCCCACCGCCTTGCCGATCTGGCCGTGCGGCACCCCGTCGAGGTGGTGCATCGCGAGGAGCTTCCGGTCCTCCTCGTCGAGCGCCATCAGCGCCTGCACCAGCGCCTTCTTCAGCACCGCCTGCGAGCGCGCCTTGATGAGCTGCGAGTCCGGTCCCGGGAGGAACGCGCCCGACAGCCGCTCCGAGAGGAGCGGGGCCTCGCGCTGCGCCACCGTCCGCTCGGTGCGCGCCTCGCGCAAGACCACCATGCGCAGCCAGCGCGCGAGGCTGCCGCGGCCTTCGAACTCGGCGAGCTTCGGCTTCTCGCCGGCGAGCAGGCGCTCCATCACGCGCTGACCGACGTCGTCGCGGTCGCCCTCGGGCAGGGTGGCGAGCGCGGGGTCGAGCAGCTCCCTCTTGAACGCGGCGACGGCGCCCGGCACGCCGGTGAGGCACGCGCGGCACAGCCACAGATCCTCGGCGTGGACCTCGTCGTCCTCCGCGCGCGGCCCGAGCCACTTCAGGAAGTCGGCGGCGTCGAGCTTCAGCTTCGGCCACGCGGCGCGGCCACGCTCTGCGGCGTTCGGCTTGGGTCGAGGCATCGGGCGGCTAGACTAGCCGAACAGTTGGCCTGCCCGACCGAGAACGAGCTGCTGGAGTACGCCGAGGGCCGCCGCAAGGACCTCGCCGCCCACGTGAAGGGCTGCGCCTCGTGCACGGCGCTGCTCCAGCAGGCGCTCAGCGACCCGGGCCTCAAGCCCACCGCGAGCGGGCCCGACGCGCTCGTCGGCGCGAAGCTCGGCGAGTACGTCGTCGACGAGCGCATCGGCCAGGGCGGCATGGGCATCGTGTACCGGGGGCGCCAGCCGGTCATCGGAAAGACGGTCGCCATCAAGGTGCTGCGGCCCGAGATCGCGGCCGAAGACCCGACGCTGGTGAAGCGGCTGCTCGCCGAGGCGCGCGCCGCGAACGCCGTCGGCCACCACGGCATCATCGACATCTTCAGCTTCGGCGAGACCCCGAACGGCCAGCACTACTTCATCATGGAGTACCTCGTCGGCGAGTCGCTCTCGGACCTGCTGCAGTCGCGCGGCCGGCTCTCGCAGGCAGAGGCGATCACGCTGCTCGACGGCTTCCTCGGCGCGCTCGGCTCGGCGCACGCCGCGGGCGTCATCCACCGCGACCTGAAGCCGTCGAACCTCTTCCTCGTGCACCAGCCCGACGGCACGCGCTTCGTGAAGATCCTCGACTTCGGGCTCGCGAAGCTCTCGGAGCCCGGCGGCCCGAACACGGCGCCCGGCGTCGCGGTCGGCACGCCCGAGTACAACGCGCCGGAGCAGCTGCGCGCCGACGAGGTCGACGCCCGCGCCGATCTCTACTCGGTCGGCGTGATCGCCTTTCAGATGCTCACGGGGAAGCGGCCGTACTCCGCGCGAGAGTCCGCCGAGGTCGTCGAGCGCGTGATGACGAGCCCCGTGCCGCGCGTGTCGTCGCTGCAGCCGCGCGTGCTGCCGGCGTTCGACGAGCTCGTCTACCGGCTGATGAAGAAGCGCGCCGCCGAGCGTCCCGCGAGCGCCGAGGAGGTGCAGCGCGAGCTCGCCGCCATCAAGCGCGTCGTCGAGGCCGAGGGCCCCGAGCCCGCCGTCACCGACCCCGCGATGGCGGCGACCGAGGTCGTCTCGTCGCTCGCGAAGGAGCTCGGGCTCCCCGACGACGACGACGATGACGCTCCGAAGAAGAAGAAGCGGCGCTGGCCGCTCGTGCTGGCCGGCGCGCTGCTCGTGCTCGCGCTCGGCGGCGCCGGAGTCTGGTGGGCGCTCACCCAGCCGTGATTTCGGGGAGATCGAATCGCGCCGTCGGCAGCGTGCTCGCGAGCAGCATGATGAGGGCACGCATGGCGCTCAGAAGCTCCCGCGCTTGAGGCAGACGCCCGCATCGGCGACGAACGCGCCGCACTCGGCGGACATGGGCCGCGTCGCGCACACCTCCGGCGTCATGCACTGCCAGTTCTCGGCCGCGCGGCAGCCGTCGTCGCTCGCGCACGCGCGGAAGCACAGGCCCACGCCTGCGTCGTTCAGCGAGCGGCACGTGCCGTCGCTGCATTCGGAGTCCGAGGTGCACCGCTTCGTGCACATGCCGCGCGGGAAGATGCCGGCCGACGACGCTTCGCTCTCGCACGACAGACCGTTGCATTCGCTCGCCATGGTGCAGGCCGCGCCGACCCCGGGCGCCACGGTGCAGTAGCCCGACGTGCCGGTGCCGACGATGCGGCAGGTCTCGTCGCCGCGGCACCGGTTCGTGTCCGCCGTGTTGCAGGCGCGGACACACCGGAAGCCGTTCATCATGTTGCCGTAGCAGCCGAGCCCGGGAGCGCAGTCGAGGCCGCTCGTGCACGTCGCGCCGGCGTCGCGCGAGCCGCCGGTGTAGCAGACGGCCCCCGAGCCGGAGGCCGTGCACAGCGCGCCGTCCTCGCAGAGGCGGTCTTCGGTGGGGCAGCTCTCCATGCAGCGGTACGCGCCGTCGTCGGAGCGGACGCACTGCAGACCCGCGGCGCAGGGCCTCGCGGTGGTGCACGTCTCGCCTTTCATCCGCTCCACGGCGCCGCCGCCGGCACCGCCACCGCCGCCGGTTCCCGTGCCTGAGCCACCTCCGGCAGCGGTGTCGCCGCCTCCGGCGGTGCAGGCCGCGACGGCGAGAAGAGACACGAACAGCGGCACGCGGCAGCGTCTGGGGACGGCAGGGTGCATGGCAGGCTCCGTGAGGACCGACGGGGGCCGTCTGGACGGCGGCCCGCCGCATACATTCATTTGCGGCGCCCGACTCTTCCTTCAGAAGTTCAGCGTCACGCGGCCGACCCCCGACAGCTGCAGCGCCGCCGAGTCGCCGGGGCGCGTCAACATGCTCGTGGTGGCGCCCGCGATGCCGAACGGGCCCGAGTTGATCGTGTCCGCGAGGAAGGCGCCGCCGATCCAGATCACCTCGCCCAGCGCGATGTCGATGCCGGCGCCGGCATGCAGGGAATACCCGGCAGAGGCCACGGGGCAGTCGCCGCCGATGGTGCAGCCCTGGAAGTTGCCGGTGTACGCGAAGCCTCCGCCGAGCTCGCCGAAGAGCTTGAGCGCTCCGAGCGCGAGCTGCGCGCGCAGCTTCGCGAGCGCGAGGATGGTGTCGAAGGTCTGGGCCCCGAAGTAGTGGCCGAGCCGGCCCTCGACGACGACCGCGAGGAAGCGCAGGAAGCGGACTCCGGCGTTGAGGCCACCGTAGACGCCGACGGTGCGCGAGACGACCGGGGTGCCGTCTTGCGCGATGCTGGTGAGATCGATGCGGCCGCCGCCGGCCTCGAGGCTCACGAAGAAGTGGCGGTACCGCTCCTCGGGCTCCCTCTCCGGCGCCTGCGGAACCGGCACGTAGACGATCTGCGGCGCGGGAGCCGCCTGCCCGCCGTCCGCGGGCGCAGACGCCGCCGGCGGTGGCGCTCTCCACGCGGGCTCCGCGACGATGCCCGCGTCTGCGGGAGGAGCAGCCGGCTCGACGCCTCCATCCGGCGTGGCACCCAGGACCGCAGCCAGTACCGACCAGGTCATGGAGCCGCAGCTTGCTCCGGCTCGGGCGCAAGAGCCACAGCGCCGAGACTTGAGCGCCCGGCGCCGGGCATGAGAAAGTGGAACCGCTCATGTCCGCAGGGAAAGCCAAAGGCGCCGACTCTTTCGGCGCCGCCACCACCGCCCGGCAGGTCACCCCGCCGGTCACGAAGCCGGCGGCGTCCGAGCCGGCCGCTCCGCTCCTGCCGCTCGAGCCCGCCGTACCGGCTACCACGACGCCCACGACGAAGAAGCCGACGGGCAAGCAGCTGCGCGCCGCGATCGAGAAGTCGAACAAAGAGCTCGCCGACGCGCCCGCCGTGGTGACCACCTACGGCGCCGAGCGGCGCAAGAACGGCACCTCGGGCCTGTGGGGCGAGACCGACGTCACCGAGCGCGTGCTGGCGAACGGCGCGCAGAAGCGCTGACCGCTACTTCCCGCGAAGCACTGCGTTCGCCACACCGTTCACGACGCTGATCAGCTCTCGGCGCACGACCTCGTGCTCGAGCGCGGCACGCAGGCCCTGCAGCTGGACCTTCAAGAGGTCGTAGCCGTCGATGGCGCCGCGCTGGTACGCGTTGCGGAGCGCCTCACGCACCAGCTGCTGCGTTGCGGACTGGAGGCTCTGCACCGACGCGGTCACGGGAGCCACGTTCAAGCACATCTACCGGGCGACTTCCAACCAGGCCGGAGCGCCGCAGCGCTCGAAGCCGAGCTCCGCCCAGCGCGGGGAGTCGACGGCCGGCGTGCGGTTGAGGTGCAGGAACACCGGCAGGCCGGCCGCCTCGACGCGGGCCGCGAGCGCGCTGACGATGGCGGGGTACAGCGCGCGGCCGCGAAAGGCCGGCTCGATGAAGCCCGCGCCCATCGCGCCGTCGTCGACGACCGCGAGCCAGCCGACGAGTGCGCCGTGCACGTCGCGCGCGGCGATCGACGGGAAGCGCTCGATGCACTCGCGGAGCATCGCCTCGGTGCCGGCGCTGCGGTACTCCCAGACGGCGTCGACCCGCGACGCCTCGTGGGGCTCGAGCGCGGTGAGCCGAAAGCCGGCCGGCGCGCTGACGTTGCCCACGCTGGTGCGCCGCAGCGTGACGCCCTCGCTGCGCCAGCCGAGCTGGGCGGGGGAGAACAGCCGGTCCACCAGGGCGGAGTCGCAGGCGGCGAACCACCGGTCGGCGGCCGACAGCTCCGGCTGCGCGTCCGGCGTCTCGGCGACGAGGTACGTCCACGCGCGGTCGGACTCGCCGCGCACGGCGAGCCAGCCGGGCCCTGATTCGCCTCGAACGCCGCGGGCGAAGCGGGCGAAGCCGAGGGCGGGGAGGGCGCTCCACACGCCGCGGCGGACGGCGTCGGCCGCGGCCTCGATCGTCGAAGCGGTCGTGAGCAGCGCCACGCGGCTCCCGTATAGTGAAATTCCATGATCGTCGGGGAAGAGCTGGCGAGCATTCTCGAGCGCCAGGCGCGGATGCTGCGAGACGAGCTCCCGCAGGGCTCCGACCCGCTGCTGGCGGATGCCGCCGGGGAGCTCACGCGGAGCATCGAGCGGCTGCAGGCGCTCGCCGCCAGCCTGCGCGAGTCGGCGCAGCCGTGGCGCCAGCTCAACCGCCTCGTGTTCACCTTGCGCATGGCCGCGGCCGCGCGCACGAGCCTCTTGCGCCACACGCCGCCGCTCGCGGGTCAGCCGGCGGCGCTGCATCCCCTCCAGCGTGCGGGCGCTGCCGAGCACTTCATCGAGTACGCGCGCAGCGGCTCGCGCCTCTACCTGCACGAGGGCGCCGAGACGCGGATCACCGCGCGCGATCACCCGCTGTTCGCCGAGGTCGCGCGGCACATCGCCGAGGTGCTGTACGCGAGCGCTCCTTCCTCCGCGCTGCTCTACGGCTCCGCGACGGGCGCCATGAGCTCGGCGCTGGACCTCATCTGCGAGCGCGCGCGAAAGAACGGGCAGCGCGTCGCGGTCGGCCGCCGCTCGTGGATGGAGGTGCGCGAGTACGCGCGGCACCAGCACGCAGACGTCGTCGACTTCTTCGACGAGTCCGACGAGGCCGAGCTCACGCGTGTGTTGTCGTCGCCCGGAGTCGCGGGCGTCAGTGCCGAGACGCTCGTGAATCACCCGGGCTTCCCCGAGGTGCCGTGGGCGCGCGCGTGCCAGGCGGCGGACCTGAAGGGCAAGGTGCTGCTCGTCGACTGCGCGCACACTCCGGAGGTGGACCCGTCGGCGTGGGTGCAGGGGCGCGCCATCGTGCTCGCGGTCGTCAGCGGCGTGAAGTTCCTGCAGGCCGGGCTCGACATCAGCGCGTCGGGCCTGCTCGCCGGCTGGGGCGGTGAGCCGTCGTTCTGGGACGCGCTGCTGGAGCACCGCGAGCGATCGGGCCGCGTGCCGTCGTACGAAGACGCCCTGCTCGCCGACCTCGAGACGCCCGCGACGTTCCGGGCACGACTGCAGCGGTTGGATCGCAACACGCGCGTGCTCGCCGAAACGCTGAAGGCCGCGGGCTGCGACGTGCAGTCGGCGTGGCTCGGCCCGCACGCGCTCTACGGCACCGGCGGACGCTTCGTGTACGTGGCGGGGAAGTGGCCCGCGAAGCTCGACCAGCACCTGTGCGAGCTCGCCGCGCGCGCGGGTCTGCCGGCGGTCGCGGCGTGCACGTTCGGCCTCGCGGTGCCGCACGCGAACCTGATCGTCGACGTGCCGGCGCAGCCCGTGCTTCGGCTCTCAGCGGGAAGCGGAGCGGAGGACGAGGCGGACGCCGTGGCGGCGCTGTGGGCCGAGGCCCTGCGCGCTCACCCGTCAGGGTCGAAGTCGCTGCCGGTGCGCTTGACCTGAGCGCCGAGCGCCGCGACGGTGTTGCCGATGTCCTTGCAGGCGGCCTCGAGGTCGGCCTTCAGCTTGGGGTTGATCGGGTACTTGTCGAAGTAGGCAGAGACGGCGTCGTTGAGCTGCTTCGGCGACGGATCTTTCGGCAGCTTCATGATCTCGGAGAAGCGCTTCACGACGCCCTGAATGCCCTCGGGCGCCTTCGCGACGTCGATCTTGAGCTGGAAGATGAGCAGGAGGATGGCGTCGAACGCCTCCTCGTTGGTGTAGACGTACTTGCCGCCCTTGCCGGTCTTGCCGAACACGTCGGCCAGCGCCTTGCTGGCCTTTTCTCCTGCTTCGGTCGCGTTCATGTGAAGGCCCGGAGCTACTTCTTGCCGCCGACGATCGAGCCGCCGAGGTCGTTCAGCGTGTTCGTGACGCCGCTGCCGACCGCGTTGAGCTCGCGCATGGCCGCGGCGAGCTGCCCGCTGTCGACCAGCCGCGTGAGCTTCTGGTACGTGCGCGTGTCGATCTTCCCGGTGTCCAGCGCCTGGTCGATGCTCTGCTGCGCCTGAAGCTTGCCCGCATTTCCTACGCCGCCGAGACCCATGGTGAACCCTCCAAGAAAAGTAGGCGGCGAAGCTACGGGAGCCCACATCGGGGGTCAAGCCGGGCGCAGCGCTGTCTCGAGCCGCCGTCGCTCGGACGCGTCGGGCAGCACGAACGCGTAGCCGCCTGCCGAGAGCACGAGCTCGCCGGCGGCATCCGTCACCCACAGCGCCGCGTAGCCCACCGCGTTCGGCTCGAGCTGAAGCGTCGCGCGCACCGTCCCATCGACCAGCTCGACCGGGCAGTCGAGCCACCGCGTCGCGCCGTCGGGCGGCGTGAGCACCACGCTGCCGCGCAGCTCAGCGGACTTCACCAGGTCGCGCTTGCTGAGCATCGGGTGCCTGAAGACTCCAGGCGCCGTCTCGTCGAGCGGCACCTCGACGGCGAGCACGTCGCCCTGCGCGCCCAGCCTCAGCTCGAAGACGGCCCCGAGCTGCACGCGCCGCTGCGTCACCACCGTGCCGTCGGGCATGAGGCCGTGCTCGCCCTGGTGCAGCACCCGCTCGACGTTGCGCGTCGCCGACAGCACCATCTCGCGGTGCAGCGTCAAGAGCGCCCCGATCTGCGCCGGCGTCGGGGGCGCGTCGACCTCGAAGTTCACCATCGCGTCGAGGAAGTCGATCTCGAGGCTCGACGGGTCCGCGTTGCTGAACGCCGCGCGGTGGCTCTTCAGCTCCGGACCCGCGCGCGCCGCGATCGCCTCCCACGCGGCGCCGAGCTCCCGGGCCCACGCTCGCGCACGGAGCCTGAGCGTCTCGGCCCGCTCGCCCGTCGCTGCGTACGTCTGGATGTCGGCGAGCTCCTCGGCGCTGCGCTCCCGCTTCGGCAGCTCGGCCAGGATGCGGAACGGCTTCGCCACCGAGAGCTCGCGCGGCACCGGGCGCACGATGCGCGTGCCGGGCGCGAGTATCCGCGTGAGCGCGATGAACGCCTCGCGGAAGCGAGCGGCGAGCGCGGGCAGCTCCGAGCGGATCGCCGCCGCGACGTCCCGGCGCAGCCCCATCGCCACCAGCAGCTCGAGCTCGAGCGCCTCGGTGTACGCGGGCAAGAGCTCGTCGGCGATGCGCGCCTCGGGTGCGTTCAGGCGCTTCCGCTCCTCCTCCGAGAGCTGCGAGCGAACGGCGTCGTACGCGACCTGCAGCTCGTTCGAGCGCGCGTACTGCTCGAACCCGAACTGATCCATGCACGAGACGAAGCCGAACTTCTTCTGGAAATCCATCGCCATGATCGGCGCGGTGCCCGGCTGCGTCGTCGAGACCTCGACGTCGAGCACGCCGCCGGCGAGCTCCATGTTCGAGGTGTTGAGCGCGCCGTGCAGGAAGCGGTAGCGCATCGCCTGCGCCTGAACGCGGGCGTGGCGCCGCGCCGCCGCCGAGAAGATCGCGCGCACGTCCGGCGGCCCGGCCGGAGCGAGCCCCTGCGCCGCCGCCCCGCGCAGCAGCACGCCGAGGCTGAACGGCCCGCCGCCGGTCACCCCCTCCACGAGGTGCGCGGGCCGGAACTGCATGCCGGCGCGAATGAACACGCCGCGCCGCTGCCGCGTGCCGGGCGGCATGCCCTCGTCGGAGCCCTCGGGGAAGATGCCGACGTCGCCCCAGTCGAGCACCGCGAGCACGCGCGGAGAGCGCACGTCGAACAGCTGCGCGATCGCCGACGTCTTGATCGCGGTCGACCACGCCGTCACCATCGGGTGAGCGCCGCGGTGCACCGGGTACAGCTTCGTGTCCGTCGACACCAGCGAGGTCTCGCCCGCGCCGTGCACCTGGAAGTTCCCCCACGGCAGGATGATCGCGCGGCCCGCGCCCGAGGCCTTCGCCATGCCGACGCCGCCGTAGCGATCGGCGAACGCGGTGACGGTGCGCTGGCCCTTCGGGTCGGCGCCCTTGGCAAGCACGCGCCACGAGAGCGCCTCGAGCAGCCGCGCGTGCAGCGCGTCGGTCATCGCCGTCTCGTCCCGGCCGATGATGCCGAGCGCCATCGCGAGCTCGAAGTCGAAGTAGACGATCTCGGCGTTCGGCTCGAACACGGCCGGCACCTCGACCGCGCGCTCCTGGAGGATGTCGAGCAGCATCGAGCGGCCGAGGCCGAGCATCTGCGTGGGCTGGCTGTCGTCGATGCCGAACGCACGGCGGCGCTCGGCGACGGTCTCGGGCTGAAAGTCCGTCGACTCGGGGTGAAAGCGGATCACGACGCCGGCGGCGGCGAGAGCGGAGCGCCCTGGGCATCGAGCCACTCCCGCACCCGCGCGAAGCCCTTCAGCAGGTGCCCGTCGACCTGCGCCTCGGTGTTCGCCGACGTGAGCGTGATGCGCAGCTCTTCCTGCCCCTTCGGGATCATGGGGTAGGGCCCCAGCGTGAGCAGCACGCCGGCCTCGAAGAGGATGCGCGAGGCTTCGATCAGCCGGTCGTTGTCGCCGATCCACACCGAGATGATCGGAAAGTCGTTGTCGTTGTCGACGTGGAACCCGAGCTTGCGCAGCCCCTCGATCGAGCGCCTCGTCAGCTGGTGCAGCCGCCTCCGGTGCTCGTCGCCGCGCGTCTCGTTCAGCGCCACGGCCGCGAGCAGGCTCGCGAGCGACGCGGTGGGGCAGGGCCCCGAGAGATCGTACGGCGTGGCGTAGGCCTTCAAGAACGCCTGCGTCTCTTTGCTGCACGCGACGCCCGCGGCCAGCGACGAGTACGCCTTCGAGAAGCCGCCGACGTACATGATGTGATCTTCTTCGTAGCGAAGGCCCGCGCGCTTCACGATGCCGTTGCCGCGGTAGCCGTACGGCAGCTTCTCGTCGGGCTTCTCGCCCACCACCCCGAAGCCGTGCGCGTCGTCGACGTAGATGATCGCGCCGTACTTCTTCGCGAGCGCCACGAGCCGGTGCAGGTCGGGGTACGCGCCCGTCATGCTGAACACACCGTCGACGAGGATCAGCTTCTTCGGAGCCGCCTTGTGCTCCTCGAGCTTCGCCTCGAGCACGTCGAGGTTCGCGTGTGGAAAGCTGACGAGCTTCGAGCCCGAGTCGCGCGCCATCTTCGCGCACTGGTACATCGTCATGTGCGCGAACTTGTCGATGAACATCACGCCGTCTTTGCCCATCAGCGCGGGGATGACGCCGAACGACACGAGCGTGACGGTGGGCAGAATGAGGAAGGCCTCGCAGCCGAGCAGGTCGGCGAGCGCCTCCTCGCACTGCACGTAGAGGTGCGGGCTCGCCACCAGGCGGCACCAGCTCGGGTGAATGCCCCAGCGCTTGAGCGCCGGCTCGACCGACTCGATGAGCTCGGGCTCGAGATCGAAGCCGAGATAGTTGCACGACGCGAAGTCGGCGACCCAGTGCTGGCCCACCTGGATCATGCGCCCGTCGATCTTCACCGCGTCGGCGTCGAACATGCGGCTGCGCGTCAGCACCTCGTGAATGCTGGCCCGCTGGCTCGCGAGGTTCCGCGCGATCACGTCGTGAAAGATTCCGCTGCTCATACGGCTCGGCACTCCTTCGCCAACGACTGTTTGTCGACCTTGCCGGTCGAGGTGTACGGAAACCGCTCGAGAATGCGGATCTCGGCCGGCAGCATGTAGCTCGGCAGCGCCGTCTTCAGCTGCGCCTCGAGCTGCTCCGCGGTCCACGCTCCCGGCCGCGCGAGCAGCGCGAATGCGTGCAGCGTCGCACCGTACTTCTCATGCGGGCGGTGGACGACGACGGCCTGGGCGACTCCGTCGATGGCCGAGAGCTTCGACTCGAGCTCGCCCAGCTCGATCCGGTAGCCGCGCGACTTCACCATGTCGTCGTTGCGGCCGAGGTACACGATGTTGCCGTCGGGCCGCCGCTTACCGAGGTCGCCGGTGCGCCAGTACTTCACGGGGAAGCGGTGGAAGGGGCTGTCGACCCACCGCTGCGCCGTCAGCTCGGGCTTGCCGAGGTAGCCGACGCACACCGTGCCGCCGCGGCACCACAGCTCGCCGACCTCGCCGTCCGCGCAGCGCTTGCCGTCGGCGACGACGATGATCTCGGTGTCGTCGACCTCCTTCCCGATCGGCACGGCTTCGGTCGGAGGCTCGTTCACCCAGTAGCAGGTGATGATGTTCGTCTCGGTGGGGCCGTAGATGTTCGCGACCTTCGTGCCGGGCAGCGTCTGCATGAGGCGGCTGAGCAGCGCCGGAGGAAACGGCTCGCCCGCGTAGAGGATCAGCCGCAGCGGCGCCTTCGCAGACAGCCCGCCCTTCTCGCGCAAGACCGTCAGCCCCGACGGCGTCGCGTACAGCACGGTCGCACCCTCGCGCTCGAGCATCGCGACGTAGTCGCCGTGGCGCGCCTCGGGGCTCTGGCCCTCGATGACGGCGCGGCGCAGGTCCTTGATCAGGATCCGCCCGCCGGCCCACAGCGTGTCGAAGATGTCGAAGACCGAGAAGTCGAAGTTCAGCGGCGAGCGCGAGGCGACGCGGTCCTTCGCCGTGAGCTGGAACTCCTTCGCCATCCACCGCGTGAACGTCAGCGCGTTGCGGTGCGTGAGCATCACGCCCTTCGGCACGCCCGTGGAGCCCGACGTGTAGAGCACGTACGCGAGATCGTCGTGCATCGCGCCCGGCACCGGCGGCTTCGGCGCGGCCTCGAGCACCTGCTGCCAGCTCACCCGCTGCAGCCCCGGAGCCTTCAGCTGCGCGTGCTCGGGGTACGCGAGCGGGTCGACGATGACCACGCGGATGCGCGCGTCTTCGAGCACGCCGTTGAGCCGCGCGGGCGGCGAGCTGACGTCGAGCGGCACGTAGCAGCCGCCGGCGCGCAAGACGCCGAGCACGGCGGCGATGCTCTCGATCGTCACCGTCGACGAGACGCCGACGAAGAACGTCGTCTCGGCCGGGTCGCGCAGCGGCTGCAGCACCGCCGACACCCTGTTCGCGAGCTCGTCGAGCTGCGCGTAGGTGATCGACTTCCCCTCCTGCACGATCGCGGTGCTGCCCGCGTGCGCTCTGAAGGCAGGGGCGACCCAGTCGTGCAGCGTGTAGGCGTCGGTCATGCGGACTCGGGCGTGAGTACCACCAGTGCGGCGATTTCGGTCAACGGCAACAGCTGCTCGACGGCGAGGCCTCCGAAGTCGGCGAGCGCGCGCAGCGCGGGCTTGTTGAACGCGAAGCTCGAGAGGCCCTCCTTGCCGGTGATCAGCACGCCGACGTCGTCGGACTCGGTGACCGCGAGCTCGGTGTAGCCGCACTGCGCGTAGTAGGTGAGCCGCGCCTGCGTCGCCTCGGGCACCGGCAGAAAGGTGCTGATCGCGACGGTGCAGCGCAGGCGCCCGAGCGCGAGCACGGCGGCGTGAACGCGCGCCAGGTTTCCGAAGCAGTTGAACGGCAGGAAGACGAGGCTGGCGGCGCCGGCCTCGACGTGGGCGCCGATCTCTTCGACCGAGGCGCGGTGAAGGCGCGACCGCGGCTGATCATCGGGAGTGACGATCAGATCGACTCCGTCGTAGTCGAGGCCGCGCTCCTTCGCCCACGCGCGCAGCCGGCCGAAGCCGCAGCCGACCTCGATGAGGTGGCGGAACTTCCCGGTCAGCTGCGCGAGCACGCGCTCTTCGGCCTCGTGGTACTGGCGCACCGCCTCGGTGAACAGCGCCGGGTTCGCCATGCGCCCGCCGGTGTCGGCGTAGAAGTCGCGCACCGTGCTGTCGCTGCGGTTGAAGCTGCGCCTCAAGATGCTGTCGTGCAGTGGGTCGCGGCTCACCGGCGCGCGGACCTTACCGCAGTGGAGTAATACGTGTGTCTCCGCCATGGCCAAGGACAAGCCCTTCAACAACCCGTTCGGAGCGCTCAAGGTCCAGCCGAAGGCCGAGCCGCAGAAGGCTGCACCGCCCGCGAAGCCGCAGCCGAAGGTCTCGGCCGACGACGAGTCGGCGCTCTTTCTCTCGGCGATGGGCGCGTTCGACCCCGTGAAGCCGGTGCGCGAGCCGGCCCGGCCGGCCGCGGCCGCCGCGCACCAGCAGAGCGTCGCGGCCGACGACGCCGAGGCGCTGCTCGAGCTCGGCGAGCTCGTGGCCGGTGACGGCGAGCTCACGATCCAGCAGAGCCCCGACGCGGTCAGCGCCTTTCCGAAGGGCTTCGACGCCAGCCTCGCGGGCCGGGTGCCGCCGAAGGCCGAGCTCGATCTCCAGGGGATGGAGCGCGAGCCCGCGCGGCACGCGCTCGAGCGCTTCATCGGCGACTCGTACGCGAAGGGCCTGCGGTCGGTGCGGCTCATCACCGGAGCCGCCTCGCGGGACCTCGTCGTCGCCGCGCTGACGCGGGGCAAGCTCGCGCGCAAGGTGCTCGCGCTCTGGGGCGGAGTCGACCAGCTCGGCGTCCTGCTGCGCCGCTGAGATCAGCGCGGCTCTGGAAACCCCTCGCGCACCCACGCGTTCGCGACGTCGCGGCTGAGCTTGAAGCCCATGGCGACGCGGTGTGACGCGACCTGTTGGCCCGCGTCGTCGACCGCCGCGAGCCGCGCGTAGGGCTCGTACTCGTCGGGTACGATCTCGAGCGACACCTCGTACCAGCGGCCCTCCCACGCGATCGAGAGCCGTTGCTTGAGCGCCTGCTCGCGCTGCCGGGCCGAGCGGTCGAGCACCTCGGAGGCCGTCTTCACGAACGTCGCGAACGCGTTCGCGTCGAACGGCTTCGGGTTCTTCTTGTCGCGCCCCATCACCCACGGGCTCACCAGCACCGGCTCGGGCAGGCCCGTCTTGCGGATCTCGACCGCCCAGCCGTCGTCGTCGTCGTTCTTGATGACCCGCGCCGTCCACCCGTTCTTCCTCCACAGGCCGGGCTCCATGATGTCGGGCTCGTCGCTCATGGGGCCGCCTTACCAGCGTCGGGACGATTCGCGCATTACCCGGCGCGGCCCGGCGGGTTCTTCGCGAACCAGTCTGCGATGCCGGCCATGGCGGGCTCGAAGACACCGGGGAAGAAGTTCAGCACTCCGGAGCGCACGTCGCCGCGGTTCTCGAAGTCGTGCGTCACTCCGCCGGGCACGAGCACGAACGAGCCGGCCGGAGCCTCCAGCCACTCTTCGCCGACCCGCAGGCTCATCGTGCCCTCGAGGACGAAGAAGACGTCGTCCTCGGGGTGCGCGTGAGCGCCGGGCCCTTTCGTGTGCGGCTCGAGCCACCACTCCGAGATCGAGTACCCGCCGGCGGTCTCGTCACCGTCGGCCTTGAACACGGCGGTGATGCGGCCCATCGGGTAGCTGCGGCCTCCGCCGGGGCGGAGCACGACGGGCTTTCGGGGCGTGGAGCTCATGCCGCGCTCATACCGCACGCCGCCGGCGCTTCGTGTATGTCGTCGCCCCGTGACGCCGTTCGCCTACTCGCGCGTCTTCGCGCACCCGTTCGAGCTGCACCTCGCGTTCTTCCGCGACGTCGCGCCCGACGTCGAGTTCGCGTGCCGCCTCTTCGAGGAGCGCCGCGGCAAGAAGCCCACCGGTCTTGCCGAGCTGCAGTGCGGCCCCGCGTACTACGCGCAGAGCGCGGCGAAGCGGGGGCTGAAGGCGTGGGCCGCCGACACCCGGCAGGACTTCCTCGACTTCGCGCGCGCGCGCGCACCGCAGCTGCCGGTCGAGTACCGCCTCGCAGATCCTCGCGAGCTCACCGGCCTCGCCGGCGTCGACCTCGTGCTCCTGCCGCTCGACTCGTTCGCGTACTTCCCCGGCGACGACGACGTGCTGCGCTTCCTCCGCGCGGCGGCGGCGTGCATGTCCGGCGACGGCCTGCTGCTCGTCGAAGCGAACCACCCGAAAGACGTGGGCTACATCGACTACGGCGCCGTCTACGGCGGCAAGGCGCCGGACTTCCCGGGCTCTCGCGTGCGCGCCGAGTGGGGCGTCAACCACCCGCGGTGGGACCTGGTCACCGGCCGCGTGCAGACGCAGATTCGGCTCACCATCGAGCGCGAAGGGCGGCAAGATCAGCGCGTGATCGACTCGCAGGAAAAGCTCTGGTTCGCGCGCGAGGTCGAGCTGCTCGCTCGAGAGAGCCCGCTGCGCCTCGCCGAGGTCTTCGGCGGCTACAAGCCCGGGCGCATCTGCTGGGACGACGCCGTGCAGCTCTTCCTGTTCGAGAGGGCGCCGCGTGGCTGAGTCGCTCGGAATCCGGAAGGTGCTCGTCGTCTACTCGCACCCGGCGCACCAGTGCCTGAACGGCGCCATCTTGGACACGTTCCTCGAGGGCCTCGCGCGCGCCGGCCTGGAGCACCGGCTGCGCGACCTGTACGCGCTGGGCTTCAACCCCGCGCCGCTCGAGAAGGAGTGGCGCGACGGCTTCGCCGGCATCATCCCCGACGAGTGCAAGCGTGAGCAGGAGCACGTGCTGTGGGCCGACGCGCTCGTGTTCATTCAGCCCGCGTGGAACTTCTCGCTGCCGGCGATCTTGAAGGGCTACCTCGACCGCGTGTTCGTGATCCCGGGCTTCTCGTTCGAGTCGGACCCGAACGGCGTGACGTACCGGGGCGGCCTCCTGAAGCACAAGAAGGCGCTGGTGCTGCAGACGCTGGGCGGCGCGCTGCAGACCGGCTACCGGTTCGGCAACGCCACCGAGTACGCGCAGGCGCTGGTGTCGTCGCTGCACTACACCGGCATCCGCAACACGCACGTGACCCAGTTCTGGAACCTGTACAAAGAGACGCAGGTCGACTCGCCCGAGATCGCGCGCGTGCTCGCCACGGTGCGCTCGCTCGCCGAGACCTTCGACACGAAGCAGCCCGAGCGCGTTCAGATCGTCAGCTCGTGCGTCACCCCGCCATGAGCTGAGGGGTCGCCGCGCGCTCCAGCGGCCGCAGGAAGAGCGGCCACAGGGTCTTCTCGAAGGCTTTGCGAAACGGGCCGAAGTGGCCGATGCGCTTGTGGCCGAGCTGCTTCGGCACGAGGTGCACGCGCTCGAGCGGCGCGTTCTTGTAGATGGCGTACAGCTGATCGACCGCGTGCCTCGGCGCGTAGAACGTGTCGTCCTCCATGCTGAAGCCGGTGATGGGGCAGGTGATGCGCGCGTACTTCTCGGCGATCCACTGGCCCTCGCTGAGCAGGTAGCCTTTCGAGCGCAGCCACTTCGCCCAGTCGACGACGGCGCCCTTCGGCAGCTCCTCGCCCATGAAGCCCTGCGGCAGCTTGCCGAACACGCCGCTGATCGAGGGCAGCAGCACGGACGAGATGATGAGCATCCCCACGTCGTAGGGGAACGGCCAGTTCCGCCAGTCGCCCGACTGCGAGCCGACGCCGACGATTCCCGACAGGCGCGTGGCGCTCGGAGCGAGGCCGAGGAGCTGGGTGCCGAGCGAGTGGCCGAACGCGATGACGGGCTGCTCCTTCGCGAGCGCCCAGCGAATGACGCCCTCCATGTCGAGCTCGGCCCAGTCGCGCAGCGAGATGCGGCCGTGCGGCCCCGGCCGTGACGCCGCGACCCCGCGGTAGTCGTACGTCACCGCGCTGAAGCCCTGGTCGGCGAGCCAGCGCGCGAAGGCGCGGTAGTACGTCTGCTTCACGCCCATCGCGGCGTTGATCACCACCCAGCCGCGCGAGACGCCCGCGGGCTCGAACAGCGTTGCGGCGAGAGAGAAGCCGTCGGCGGCGGGAATGAGGGTCATGTCGTCGGGCATGGCGAATGTCTCCAGTGGGGACTTTAATGTCTCCAGTGGTGACATTCTGCTGATTCCGGCATCGGGAAGTCAAGTCGGGCAGACTCGGGCCTGTAAGTGCCACCCCGGACCCGTGTGCAGTGGGCGCTGTTCGCCGCCGGCCTGTTCGGCGTCGAGCTGCTGATCGCGACGGTGGGGCGGAACCTGCCGGTGGTGCGGGCGGATCTCGGCGACTACCTCGTGGTGATCCTCATCTACGCGGCGGTGAAGGCGGCGAGGCCGGTGACGCTCGCCACGCCGCTCGCGCTCGCGGTCTTCGCGCTGGGCGTCGCAGTCGAGGTCGCGCAGGCGCTGCACGCCGTCGATCGCCTCGGCATCGGGCGCGGCTCGGCGGCGGGCATCGCGATCGGCAGCACCGCGGAGCTCTCGGACGTCGCGATGTACGCGGCGGGCGCGGCGACGGCGTGGCTGCTCGACGAGAAAACGAAACGGCGGTGAGCTTCGCGCCCACCGCCGCCGAACTACCGACTACCGACTACCGACTACCGACCTACCTACTTCTTCGGCGCCGCAGTGCCCGCGTCGGCGGTCGCAGCGGCCGCGTCCTTCTTCTCTTCCGGCTTCTTCGCCGACTTGTCGGCGGGCTTCGCCTCGCCAGCGGCAGCGAACACCGGAACTGCGAAGGCCAGCATCGCAACGGCAAACAGTTTCTTCACGGTCGTCATCTCCTTGAGTGAGTTACCGCCGCGTAACATCGCGGCAGGAAACACAGATCCAGCAGGCGCGGTGCCAAGCGCGGCGGTCAGTCATCGCGCGCGGATGCAAAATGCAACGGGGACGAGATCCCCAGCTCGCGGCGCGGCGGTGGGGGCGAGATCCTCAGGGGCAGCGGCCCTGCGACCAGTACGCGCCGTCGATCGAGAAGACGGTGCTCCGGTAGAACGTGTTCCACAGCCCGAGGTTCGCGCCCGAGCCCTTCGCGCACGCGTAGCCGTTGTAGCTGCCACAGCGCACCGCGCGGCCCGCTGCGACCTGGTCGTAGTTCGTCGCCTCGAACTGCCGGCAGCTGCTCACCGGCGCTCCACCCGCCGCGCCCCCCGCGGTCCCTCCGGAGCTTCCGCCCGCGCTGCCCGAGCCTCCGGCCGTGCCGCCGCTCCCGCCAGCGGCGCCGCTTCCGCCTCCCCCTCCGCCTCCGCTCGCGATGCCAAAGAAGCGCGCGCTCCACGCGGTGGAGCACAGCCCCACGTCGAGGCTGAACCCGCCGGTCTGCCCGCACCCCGCCGACGGAGCGACCGCCGTGCCGTGGCCCATGCCGCTCACCGTCCACGTCTCGACGCGCGTGACCCCCGCCGCGTCGGCGTACTCGCGCCGCGTGCCGCGGCCGACGGTCATCGTGACGTCGGCGGTCTGGTCCACGCCGTTCACGTCGGTCCACTGCTCCATCAGCTCGTTCAGGTTCTTGAACGCGACCACGTAGTCGGCGTCGCCTGCCCAGATCGACACGCGCGGAGCAGGCCCGCTCGCGGCGGCGCGCACGAGATCGCCCCACTGCTTCGGCGACAGGTCACGCCCGCCCTGGCAGGTGCCGCTGTTGCCGCCCACCGCGCAGCGCGCGGGGATGCCGGCCATGATCGCTCCGGCCGAGAAGACGTCGGGGTAGCTCGCGAGCAGCTCGGCCGCCATCGCGCCCCCCGCCGACAGCCCCGTCACGAACACCTTTCTCGCGTCGATGTCGTGCTGGCCGCGCACGTGCTGCACTGCCTGCACGATGGCGGCGACCTCACCCTGGCCGCGCTGGATCTGCGACGCGTCGAACCAGCGGAAGCACCGCGCTCCCGACGGCGCCTCGGCGTACAGCACGTAGAAGCCGTTTGCCTCGGCGAACGCGTCCCACCCGGCCTGGCGATAGTCAGCCGCCGTCTGCGTGCAGCCGTGCAGCGCCACCACCAGCGCCGCCCCCGGCTTCGGCGCCGCCGGGCTCTTCAGGTAGAAGTTGAGCCCGCCGAAGCTGAGCGCGTCCGTCGACTTCCCGGCGCCGTCCTCGAGGCTCTGCCCGCACGAAAGCAGCACCACCACCGCCCAGGTCTTTCTCATGGGCCGCCGGAATACGCCTCGTTCCGCACCCTGGCCAGCCGCCCCAAGCGATCTTGAAGGGTGCAACATTCATGACATCACTCGGTTTTATAATGAACTTGACGTCACATTCATGTTTGTGGGACATGCGCACCTGAAACATGAATCAACTTTCAACTTCATCGAAGAAGCCGACGACGGAGCGGGGCCAGCGCACGCGGCAGCACCTGCTCGACGCGGCGGAGTCGGTCTTCGGCGACACGCCGTTCGAGCACGCGTCGATCTCCGAGATCACGCGCCGCGCCGGCGTGGCGCTCGGCACCTTCTACGTCTACTTCCCGCACAAGCAGGCCATCTTCGTCGAGCTGGTCGACGAGCTGGGCGCCCGCCTGCGGCAAGCGCTCGGCAAGGCCATCAGCCAAGAGACCACCCGCCTCGGAAAAGAGCGCGCCGGCTTCCGCGCATTCTTCGAGTTCGCGGCGAAGCACCGCAACCTCTACCGCGTCGTGCGCCAGGCCGAGTTCGTCGACGAGGCCGCGTACCACCGCTACTACCGCACGCTCGGCACCGCGTACGCGCGCGGCCTGCGCGAGGCGATGGACAAGGGAGAGATCGGCCGCTTCGACCCCGAGCTCGTCGCGTTCGCGCTGATGGGCATGGCCGACATGATCGGCATGCGCTTCGTGCTCTGGGAAAAGCCCGAGGTGCTCGACGGCATCGTCGACGAGGTCACCGAGCTCATCCAGCACGGCCTCTTGTCCCCGAAGAGGATGAAGAAGTGATGCGCGCCCGCATCGCCTCCACCGGCCGCGCCGTCGCGCCGCTGCTCATCACGAACGCCGAGCTCGACCGCCGCCTCGGGCAGAACGTCTCCGACTGGCTCGTGAAGAACACCGGCATCGAGCAGCGCTACCACATGACCGAAGGCCAGCGGCCGAGCGACCTCGCCACGGCCGCCGGCGCCGAGGCGCTCGCCCGCGCGGGCGTCGACGCGCGCGACGTCGACCTCGTCATCGTCGCGACCGACACGCCCGACTGGCCCTCGCCTTCGACCGCGTCGGCCGTGCTCCACAAGCTGAACGCGACGCGCGCCGCCGGCTTCGACGTGAACTCCGCGTGCGCGGGGTGGGTCACCGCGCTCGACATGGGCCACAAGTACATCGCGTCCGACCCGGCCTACCGCCACGTGCTCGTCATCGGCGCGTACGGCATGAGCCGCCGCCTCGACTGGAGCGACAAGACCACCTGCACGCTCTTCGCCGACGGGGCCGGGGCGGTGCTGCTCCAGGCCGGGACGCAGCCCGGTCACCGCTCGGCCGTGCTGTACGCCGACGGCAGCTTCCACGACGCGCTCGGCATCTATGCGAAGGGCACCGTCGAGTTCGCGCGGCGCTTCCCCGCCACCTACAACGTCGAGCACTGGCCGAGGCTGCTCGGCGCCGCGGCCGACAAGGCCGGCGTCCGCCTCGACGACATCGCGCTGTTCGTCTTCACGCAGCTCAACCTGCGCACCATCGAAGACGTGATGCGGCGCCTCGAGCTGCCGCTCGACCGCACGCACTGGACCATGAACAAGTGGGGCTACACGGGCTCGGCCTGCATCCCCATGACGCTCGACGACGCGGTGCTCGCCGGGAGGCTGAAGAAGGGCGACCACGTCGCCTTCTGCGGCAGCGGCGGCGGCGTCGCGATGGCCGCGTCGATCTTCACCTGGACCTGAAGAAGGAGAGACCCGATGAGCACTGCACAGATGCCGTGGTGGAAGGAGCCGACGAAGGGGCAGTGGGCGTCGTTCGGAGCCGCGTGGTTCGGCTGGGTGATGGACGCGTTCGACTTCACCGTCTTCCTCGCCGTCATGCCGCAGATCGCGAAGGAGTTCGGCGTCAGCACCACCGCGACCGCCGCGATCATCGCGCCGACGCTGCTCATGCGTCTCGTCGGCGGAGTCGCCGCCGGCTGGGCCGGCGACCGCTGGGGCCGCAAGCTGCCGCTCATGCTCAGCGTCATCTGGTTCGCAGTCTGCAACGGCATCATCGCGTTCGCGCCGTCGTTCCTGTGGATCCTGGTGCTGCGCACGCTGTTCGGCTTCGGCATGGGCGCCGAGTGGACGAGCGGCGCCACGCTCGCGATGGAGAACTGGCCGGCGCGCAGCCGCGGCATCGCGTCGGGCGTCCTCCAGGGCAGCTGGGCGATCGGCTTCCTGCTCGCCGGCCAGGCGTACGGCCTCATCGTGCCGCACTACGGCTGGCGCGCGCTGTTCGTCGTCGCGGCGCTGCCCGCGCTGCTCGCGTTCCCCATCCGCTTCTTCGTGCCCGAGAGCGCCGAGTGGAAGAAGGCGAAAGAGAAGCAGCCCGAGGCGTCCGTGTCGTGGAAGAGCGTCGTGAAGACGCCCGGCGTGCTCAGCCGCATCGCCTGGGGCAGCGCGGCGATGGCCGCGGGGTTCGGCGGCTACTACGCGCTCGTCGGCAACTACTCGCCGCTCGTGCAGAGCGCGCTGGGGCTCACCATCGCCGACTACGCGCGCGGCACGTCGCTGTTCAACGCCGGCATGCTCATCGGCGCCGTCGTCTGCGGGTGGCTCGCGATGCGCCTCGGCGTGATCGCCGCCGTCGTGGTGCCCGCGCTGGGCATGGCGATCGTCGTGCCGCTGTACGTCGGCTGGCAGCCGGACCTGCTCCTGCTCGGAGCGTTCCTCGCGGGCATGCTCGGCGCCGGCTACAGCGGAGTCTCGCCCCTGCTGCTCACCGGGCTCTTCCCCGCGTCGATCCGCGCGCGCTGCGTCGGGCTCGTCTACCACCTCGGCGCGGTGCCGGCGGCGTTCGTGCCGATGGCGATCGCCGCCGCGGCCGACGCGAAGCTCGCGAGCCTGCCGATCGTGATGGGCGTGACCATCGCCGTCTTCCAGGTCGCGATGGCCGCGATGATCATGCTCGCGCCGACCGAAGCGCCCAAAGAGAGCGCCGAAGAAGCCGCGGGTTCCGTCGCGCTCGCTCACTGAAAGCTCCGCCGTTTCCCCCTCGAGGCGACGGACCCATGAAGGCTGCGGCTCGACGCTCCGGGCGGCACTGGCGGAGGCGCCACGCAGCCGCCGGCGCTCGATACGCCGGCGAAGGTCAGCGCTCGAGCGCGCGGCACTCGGTCATGCGGCCGACGCGCACGCAGAGCCGATCGGCGGTCTTCACGGCAGCGACGCCGTCGGGCGAAGCGATGAAGTTGCAGCTCGCGCTCGGGATCTCGGTCGGGGTCTCGCCGTTCCACGCGGTGAACGCGCAGCGGGCCAGACCGAGTAGCGGAAGCCCCTGCGCGTCGACGGCCTTGGCTTCGAGCCTCAGCCAGCCGGGGTAGCCCACCGGCTCGACGGGCTCGCTCACCGCGATGCTCCACGGCACGTCGACGATCTCGACCGGCACGGCATGCGAGAGGCCGGCGAAGTGAACCAACGGGTCGCGCGCGGGACGCACCATGCGGAAGCTGCTCCCCCCGATCTGCTCGAGCGGGCCGCCGGAGTCGACGCGCGGCTCGAGCTGGCCCGTCCACAGCACCGACTCCCCGGAGTACGCGTAGAGCGTGATGTCGAGGGAGCCGGTGACGAACCCGCGTGCCGGCAGGGCCGGCTGCTGCGGCGGCTTCAGGCGGTCGGGCACGACGCAGACGACATCGAACGCGTCGGTGAGGCTGAAGTGCCGGCCCTCGACCGCGACGCGAAGCTCGAAGGTGCCGGCGCGGTCGCAGGCCGCGGTGACGAGGAAGGCGTACGGCATCGCGTGGAGGTTCAGCACCGCGGTGAGCCCGTCAGGGGCCTCGATGCGGGCAGAGGTCCCCTCGGGCCAGATCTCGCCGACGACGGTGTGGCCCTGCCGCGGCGTGCGTTCGACCGAGAGCGTGTAGCCGGCCGCCCCGACGGCGACGTTCAAGCCGAGCGTCTCGAAGCGCATGTTGCGCACCTTGCCGTTGAGGAGCTCGGTGTGCTGCAGCGCGGGGTTCTCGACATGCACGGGGGTGATGGGCTCGTTCATCACGGCGGGCGCGCCGCAGGCGGCGAGGGCAACGAGCAGAAATGAGCGCATGTCCCAGGTATGCCGGGGCCCGAAAACGGGACAAACTGCGCGGCGCCCGATGATGCGGCGCCTCTTCGACCGGGTCGACGCAGCTCCCCTCGTCTACGCGCGCATCGTGTTCGGCGCGTGCATGGCGATCGAGGTGTTCCGCTTCTTCCGCCACGGGTGGGTGACGCAGTACTTCGTGAAGCCGAAGTTCTTCTTCGCGTACCCGGGCTTCGAGTGGGTGAGGCCGCTGCCGGGCGACGGCATGTACCTGCTGTTCGCCGTCGCGGGCTTCGCGGCGCTCGGGGTCGCGACGGGCCGTATCTACCGTGCGGCGGCGCTCACGCTCGCGGTGGCGTGGTCGTGGATCTTCTTCATCGACCAGACGAACTACCTGAACCACGGCTACCTCTTGTGCCTGCTGGCGTGGCTGTTCGCGGCGGTGCCGGCGGCGCCAAGAGACGGCACGGCGCCGCGCTGGGCGGTGCTGCTCGTCGTCGGGCAGCTCGGCCTGGTCTACGTGTTCGGGGCGATCGCGAAGATCGACGCCGACTGGTTCTCGGGCGACGTGGCGCGGTTCTTCCTGTCGCGCACGGAGGCGACGACCGTGCTCGCGCAGTCGAAGGCGGGGCGCGTGATGTTCGCGATCGGCGGCTTCCTGTTCGACCTGCTGATCGTGCCGGGTCTGCTGTGGAGGCGAACGCGGCCGTTCGCGACGGCGGCGGCGGCGGGCTTCCACCTCTCGAACGCGTTCCTGTTCGAGATCGGGGTGTTCCCGTGGGTGATGCTGGCGCTGACTCCGGTGTTCTACCCGGCGTCGTTCACGCGGCGGCTGCTGCGGCTGCCCGAACAGCCGGCGCCGGCGGAGCCGCTGCCATACCGGCCGTGGGTGGCGGCGGCGTTCGTGGGGTGGTTCGCGGTGCAGGTGGCGCTGCCGCTGCGGCACTGGCTGTACCCGGGCCAGGTGAACTGGACGGAGGAGGGCCACAACTTCTCGTGGCACATGAAGCTGCGTGTGAAGAAGGGCGAGACGAAGTTCCGGGTCGGCGGCAACACGATCGAGCCGCGCGACTACCTCTCGAAGCGGCAGGCGAGGAAGCTGACGACGCGGCCCGAGATGATCCGGCAGTTCGCGCATCACCTGAGGGAGCAGCACGGCGGGGCGCCGGTCTACGTCGACGCGTTCGCGAGCCTGAACGGGAGGCCGCTGCAGCGGCTGATCGACCCGGCGGTGGACCTGGGCGGGGAAGAGCGGACGCTGGGGGCGGCGAGGTGGATCGTGCCGCTCGACGCAAACGCGAAGCCGGCGGAGTCCGACTACGACGAGGGCGATTGATGTGGACGTGTGAGAAGTGCGGGCGGACGTTCGGCAAGCGCCGGGCACACGTCTGCGAAGAAGCGATGACGGTGGCGCAGTACTTCCGGGACAAGCCGCAGCTGCTTCCCATCTACGAAGCGGTGGCGAAGCACGTGAAGAAGCTGAAAGGGGCGCACACGGAGGCGGTGAACGTGGGCATTCTGTTCAAGCGAGAGCGGACGTTCGCGGAGCTGAGACCGCGGCGGGTGGGTTTTGCGCTGTCGCTGGTGATGCGAAGGCCGCTGAGAAGCGAACGAATCACCCGCTCGATCGCGATGAGCGGCGAGCAGCTGTGCAACGTGGTGCTGCTGACGCAGCCGAAAGACGTGGATCAGGAAGTCCTGAACTGGCTGACGGAAGCATTCGCGAGCTGAAAGCGGGGCCCGAACCGCGGGCCGAACGCGGGCCGGGGCGCGAACGCGGGCCCGTGAACGAACGCGGACCCTGGAACCGGGCCCGGACGCGTGACCCAAACCCGGGCCCCAACCCCAGCCCCCAACCCCAGCCCCAACCCCAGCCCCCAACCCCAGCCCCAGCCCCAACCCCAGCCCCTACCGCTCC